>Ga0209395_1001348_pt1 | contig 34519 bp, 23 predicted proteins | sample GOMGulsemesocosm_3_FD_184635 | JGI IMG/M metagenome (GOLD analysis project Ga0209395, IMG submission 184635) | Methane-oxidizing microbial communities from mesocosms in the Gulf of Mexico - GOM9D Gulf of Mexico (SPAdes) (version 2) | ecosystem: Environmental > Aquatic > Marine > Cold seeps...
ACATACAATGAATTTAAAGATTAAGCTCCCTATTATGATTAGATATAATTGAATTACCACATAAAATTGTATCTAAATAAAGAGCTTAATCTTGGCCAATACTACACAACATCTCTTATTTCACCAATGGACTAAAATTTCCTTTTGATTGTTATTCACATTGTCCTAAAATATTAATTAAATTGTCTATAGCTTTTTCAATTTCTTTTAAATTTTCTTTATCTATATTTGTTTCGTTGTTCTGATGTTTTTCAAATAAATCATTAGCAATATCATGCATCTTATTATGAGCACTTTCTAATTTTATCAACCAATGATCTTCAAAAAGATGATCATGTCTTGCTTGCTTAATCCAGACACCACAATGACATTTGTTATTTTTTAATATAGGCCATTGTTTATTATTACTAGGAGAAGATTGTAAATTATTTATGAAATGTTTTTTCCATTCAGAAAATGTCAGTCTGAATAATTTCATTTTGTTTTCTTTATCTGTTCGAACTTTGTTTGCACAGATAATCCATTCCTGATTTGGAATGTAGCTAGCTAACCACTTTTGGAAATCGGAAGAGGACATAGGTTGGGAGATACCATATCCTTGTGCATAGATACACCCCATGATAATTAATACTAAGCCATGTTCTGTTGTTTCAACACCTTCGGCTATCACATTTCGGTTAAAAGAGTTTGCTAGTCCAATGACACTTTCAATAATGGTGTAATCATTGGGGTCTTCAAGCACATCCATTACAAAAGTTTGATCTATTTTGATAGTTTTTGCGGAGAGGTTTCTTAAATGTGTCAGTGATGAGTATCCTGTGCCAAAATCATCCAAAGCTATTGATATATTGAGTACATCAATACAGGCCTTGATAATAAAACTTATAGCTTCTAAATTACTGAGAACACTGCTTTCTAATATTTCTAGTTGTATATTGTTGGGTTTTACACGAGGGTATTTAGCTATCGCAGCTTCCAATTCATCGATAAAAGTAGAGTGCTGCATATGATAAGAAGAGATATTAATACTCACTTCAAGATCAATTCCTTGTTTATTCCATTGATTCAGTTGAGTTAATACTTCATTAATGACCCAATTACCAAGCTTAATTTCTAACTCTGTCCCTTCAATTCTAGGCAGAAATTTAACAGGAAGCGTTAATCCCTTATTCGGATGGTTCCAACGAACCAATGCTTCAACACCAAAAACCTTCCCTGTTGCCATATTAACTTTGGGTTGATAATACAAACAGAATTCATTATTTAATAATGCTAATTCTATTTCTTGAAGTTTATTGTTTTGTTGAATATCAAACTGACTTTGTTTAGCATTAAATAAATAATATCGATTTTTACCTGATTGCTTAGCTTGATACATTGCTTGATCAGCGTGTCGCATCAAGGTGTCTAGGTCGGAGTTATCGAGGGGATACAAACTTACACCAATGGATGCACTAATCGAAAGTGATAGTTTATCAATTAAGTAAGGCTGAGCAAGTGATTCAAGAAGTCTTTTTAGCATTTGTTCGCATTGGGAGAAGGAATCAATATCACCTAGTAATAAAACAAATTCATCACCTCCTTGACGTGAAACAGTATCTTCATGCCTGATTGATGCTTTAATACGCTCAGCAACATCAATGAGTAATTCATCACCTATTTCATGGCCATGAAGATCATTGATAGGTTTAAAGTTATCTAAATCAAGAAAACAAAGCGCAAGTAGATTTTCTTTTCTTTTGCAATGAGCAAGTGCAAGAGTATAACGATCAGCTAATAGGATACGGTTAGGTAACTGAGTTAGTACATCATAATGAGCCATTTGCTCAAGAGTTTCTTGTTGTTTTTTACTATGGGTAATATCTGTAAAGATACCTACATGATGTAAAACTTTTCCTTCTTCATCTAATATTGGTGAAATAGAAAGCAATTCAGCATATAACTGCCCAGATTTCTTACGGTTCCAGATCTCACCTTGCCAGTGTTTCTGTTCTTTGAGTATTTGCCATAATTCTTGGTAAAACTCAGGGGATTGTTTGCCAGAGTTAAGTATACTAGGGTTTTGGCCTATAGCTTCTTCACTACTGTACCCAGTGATCTCACAAAATGCAGGATTAACTTCAACAATAATGCCTTGTTCATCGGTGATGATGATTCCTTCATGTGTTTCATTAAAAACCTTCGCTGAAAGACGTAGTTTTTCCTCAGCATTTTTCCTTTCAGTTATATCTATAATACTAACAGGAATACACTTAAAATTTTCTCTATTGACAGGGATTTGAAATGAAATAATCGCTGTAAAACTCGTGCCATCAACGCGTATATATTCGGCTTCAGAACTAAAACTTTTCCTCCCATTCCATATAGCACAAAGTGAATTGATGAAAACCTCAATTGCATTTGGCCCAAAAACTCTATGTATTTGCTGGAGAAAACCACTTTGTTCTGTGGCTCCAAATAATTTTAATGTTGCTTGATTAACTTGGTTTACCTTAACTTTAGAGGCAATATCAAATGCAATAGAATAATTATCATCAAGGTATTGATGTAGATTAGTTATGCCGCAATTTCGAATTAGATCTAATTCTTTAATAACATCTGACATATCTTCATTCCAGATAGAAATACCTGAACTCTCGAAAAGATTCCTATATTGTTCTTCATTTTTTTGTAGTAATCTTTCTATCTGTTTTCGTTCAGTGATATCTTCGGATGTACCAACCAAAACCGAAGGTCTTGCATCTGAAGAGCGGCTGACTAACATACCTCGTGCATGCAGCCATATATAACTGCCATCATCACGCATAACTTGCTGTTCAACACTGAATTTATTTGATTTGTTTTCTAGTACAGCTCTTAATGCATCCCTGGTTTTAGTAATACTGCTAGGGTGTATTCTATCTGGCCAGTCGTTTAAATAGTAAAATCCATTGTGGGACTTTGGTTCTCTAACTCCCAGCATCTCAATCAATTGCTTAGAGACTAGATTAACTTGAGTTTGAAAATTGTATTCCCAGGTAGCAATACCTCCTGCTTCAACAGATAAGCGCCAGCGTTTTTCACTAATCTCTAGTTCTTTATTAGTTTTTTGAATTCTTCTGAAAATAGGATTAATTAATAAAACACCTAAAAGCATTAGGAAACTGATAATTAAGGCGACTAGTTCGGCCGTGTAGTCAGCAGAGAAATTAATATCATTAGTAAGCGTACGATAAAGCGTTATTGATCGCCTTATTCCCATTAGTGTCATTGCTATAGCAATGAGAACCCAAGCTTTCCACTTACCCGTTATAAAAATAAGTTGAATAGAAAAAAACGCTGCAATAAATTGTAAAACTGTTGATAAAAAGAGAAGAGTTACAGTCATGGGGTTTAATTGTTGGGAAATAGAATCATATTAAAAGCATTCATTATTTTAGTATATTTCTATTGCTTAAGTTGCTTTTAAAAAACTCCCGACTTCTGCTTAGGGAACCATGTTCTATGACTAAGTCGAGGTTTGTTTAGAAATTATCTTTACAATGTAGATTTGATGGCAAAGATTATATCTTTATCAATCATATGCCTAAAAACTAAGACTGCTGATTTGTTGATAAACGGTACTTGATTAACACCCTGATTAAACTACTAGAATAAAATTAGTAGGAGAGGCAACAATAGTCATTATGCATAACAAGAACTTTTAGTTAAGGCTATATGTGATTTTGGGCAAGGTTTTTTGTTTTCTAAACCTATCCCCATAAATGAGTTTGAAAAATTATTTATGGGTAACATAATTGCTGGATTAAGTAGATAGTTGAAATTAATGACTGACCGCAGTGGGTCGACATCCGTCCGAGTCCGTTGAAAGCTCGTTTCATACTTGTTAAGCTAAGGAAGTACTTGTATGACCATTTTGCTATTCTTGGGTCATAAACAGACATCCGTTGAACAACCCCAATAACCGTTTAAGTTAACCAAAGTAACTAAATATGACCAAATTACTATCCGCAACAATAATAGGAATAGTTTTGACCTTTTCGGTCAAGGCTGATATTTTGAGTGTTCACTGCCCACTAGGTTGCCCAGGGAATCCTGCGGGTAACGATTTGATATTTGGACACATTTATTCATTATCGAACAATCCGACGACTAAGTTTGCTGACTGGGTGGCTTACAAGGTCGATGTGATTAATTTTGGGCCTTCGCCTATGCGTGTAAGCACTAAGGAGTCATTACTCGATCATTCTGAGACCTTAGAGAAAGAGGACTACAAGGGAGCTATTAGCAGTGGGCTAAAAGCAGATCCTGGACATTTAGCTCCTCTGGCTTCTTTTACAGGCTCATATCACTGGCCTGAATTAAACCACTTGAGCAACATAACTCCGCAGCATAAAGATCTAAACCAGGGTGCGTGGCTCAAACTGGAAAATGCAGTGCGTAAAGCTGTGAGTAATAGAAAATCGTTGTACGTGATAACCGGCACACTTTATAACAGGAATATGGGACAACTGCCAAATGCGGATGAATCTCATAAAATACCAAGCGCATATTTTAAGATTGTTTACGATAAAAAAGGTGCTGCCAAAGCTTTTTTAATGGAACAAACAACCTCGCGTGATACCCATTACTGTAATAAATCGGTTTCACTGGCATCTATCAATAACAAGGTTAGTTTCAAACTACCTAAATTTGAAGATAGCAATGTGATCGCTAGCCGGTTAGGCTGTTGATTATTTACATTCCAAAGTTAATGGGACAGGCCATTAATAATGATAAATAATCCAATTAGATGATTATTTATTTAAATGAAAAAGTGTAATTCAACATCACTTGATGTTTTAGAATACAGCAAGTTATTCTATGTAAGAATATCTTATCGACTGACAACAATAGTGCCTATTGAGTATTATTCATCAAGAACATTTCTTACTTTATTTGAATGAGTACAGTCAGCCAATGAGAGACTATCAGTTAAACAAAACCCCGCGCGATGGAGGGGTTTGTTGGAAAAGTAAGTACGATTGATCTTTCGCTATTTTACGCGCGCTTTCCTTCTTGCTACACCGATTAAACCGATAAGACCTGAGCCAAATAACCATGCGGCTGCGGGTATGGGCACGACGTTCACTTGACCTCGTATTTCACCCCCAGGAAATGTGCTAGTGTGAATATTAATATACCAAAGACCTGCAAGAAGTTCTGTTTCCTGTGCGGCACTAAGTATAGCTGAGCCAACTGCTGGATTACTTGCCACGCCGATACCTACCTGAACCCCTGCATTTTGATTTGGTAATGCCGGCCCATGAAAATGAGCTGCAGTCTCATTAACAAGACCAGACCAATTTATGTTCCAGTCAAACTGATTGCTCACATCATCAAAAGTCATGATGGCCGAACCTATTCCTAAACTTCCGGTACCCACACTAGCGTTTGCTTGCGAGCCATCTATGGTGGATGTCAGATTGATTATCGATGCGTATGATGGCGAGGATACAAGGATACAAAGTGCACACAGAACACTAAATAAGCATGATTTTTTCATAGCAGCATCTCCATAAGAGGGGTAGTTGTTTTTAATGATATTCCGATAAAACCAGTAATTACTATACCAGTATATACAATATACAATGACCGTAAAATGATGATTTACTTTAACTTCAACCTACCAGAATATACTAATGGCATGGTTACAGGTAGGATTGCTAGAGATTTCATCAAAGGTGCATTGTGGAGTAGATTAAAAGCGTTTAGTGTTGAAAATAAATAAAGCTGATCAACAAAGTTAATTTTAAACTTGGGGGTATTATGAATATTGGAAAGGTTCTTATTATATTGGGTAGCTCAATGTTAATAATTGGCGTATCAATATCCTATGCCCCTTGGTTGATTAATTGGTTTGGTAAGTTGCCAGGTGATATTAATATTAAAAATGAAAGCAGCTCTGTTTTTATTCCTATTACTTCAATGATTGTTATTAGTTTTGTGTTGAGTGTGGTTTTGAACTTGTTCTTTAGAAAATGAGTGAAAAAATCTCTTAAATATAAAAGAGGTAGGATTTGAGATCCTACCTCTTAAAGTTTAGTTAGTCATACCAAATTAATTAACAAGGGAAAGAGTTTTGAATATGTCGTTTATAAAAACGGTTCTTAGATCGTGCGTTAAGAAATGCGGAAAACACCTCTTTTGGCACGTAACAAAATTCAGCTATTTTGTTTTGTCGAAATGATACGCGCATTTTATGTGTTTTTTCGTCGTAACCGATTAAATATATTTTACTAGACCTTACAGGTTGCATTTTCATGACTGCCACCTATTACTTTATTACAGTGTATTTCTGACAGGGATAGATATTTATGGTTCAACTTTGGGGAGGGGAAGGGGGGCTTTTGAATGCTTTGAGCTAATCTTGGAGGAATTTATAGTTTATTAACCCTCAAAAATTAGAACTGTTAAATATTGCAGGTGCTTAATATGGCGTATTGTTTCTGCTGTGATGGTAGAAACCCTATAGCATGAAGGCCTGATTGAATAATCTAATGGGAAAGGGAAATGCTAGATAATCTGAAAAACTAAGTCTTAAAAAGAAAAAGTTGGTATCATATGGTCTTTTTTTGGTCTATGAACTTCTATTTTTAGATAGTACTGGACGGTTGTTGCTCCTTTTTTTCAGTTAATAAAAATATTCTTTTGATTAGATGGAAAATAAAAAGGGGGTATGTTGAAAATGTATGTTTTGATATTGTATTTAATATCAATTGTTTGCATTCTTAATGTGAGAGGCTCAACACCACCACTTTCTGAAAAATAGGTACACATTAGGCCAGCTTGTATGCTGGTTTTTTTGTGTCTTGAGTTTATAGATTTACAGTGCTGATTTAGGTGTTTTTTTGCTTAGAATCCTATTCATGTTTTTGCTACTAACAAGTTGTAGTTATATTCATAAACCTTTGCAACTTAAAGGTGATGTTATTGAGTATGCGGAAACGTTATTTAAAAGGCAAAACCAAGTAACTCTAGAGGTTATGATGTTACTTGAGGAAGAATTGACTTTAGCAGAGGAAGATAGACTTTCAGACGCTGAGTTACAATTGCACGATAAATGCCAGTTATTAAACGAAATGGCTGTTTATGAAATGAGTGGCGAGGAAGTAAGTTATTATTTTCAAGGACAGGTTCAAAGAAGTTTTAAAGCCTGTGACGAGAGTGTTAAAAGCTTAGAATTTATTTTAAAGCAGATAGGCAGATAGGCAGATAGGCTTAGTGGTACTAACGCTGTATTTGGGCGTCCTGTCTGGGGGATGAGTTACACTTTCAGCAAGGCTCTCACTGCACATCATGCTCTTTCAGTAATTCATTAAACTCAGTAATGGGTATGGGTTTACTAAATAGATACCCTTGATAGAGTGTACAGCCTTCAGTCAATAACCGTTGCTGTTGATCTTGGGTCTCTACGCCTTCAGCAATAACACTTAGTCCCAAACTGTGTGCCATTGCAATAATGGTACGAACAATCACTTGATCATTACTGTTGCTAACAAGATCATCTACGAAGGATTTGTCGATCTTGAGTTGATGTAGCGGTAATTGTTTAAGGTATTGCAAAGACGAATAACCAGTACCAAAGTCATCTAATGAGAACTGAATACCAATACCTGCCAACGTTTTCATTTTGGTAATTGTATCTTCAATATCGTTTAGCAATAGACTTTCTGTTAGCTCCAACTTAAGCAGAGCAGGGTTGATATTATGCTGTTGGACCGTTGTTGTAACTTGCAAAATAAAATCAGCTTGATGAAATTGCTTAGCACTCACATTGACCGATAGTGTCAGATCACTAGTAAGAACATCTTGTTGCCAAATTTTAAGTTGAGCACAGGCCATATCAAGTACCCATTGACCTATTGTTAAAATAGAACCATTTTGCTCAGCCACGGGAATAAACTCTAAAGGAGAGATTAAGCCTCGTTCAGGATGGATCCAGCGGATTAACACTTCAGCCCCGACGGTTCTATGAGAACTGTCCATTTGTATTTGGTAATACAATTGAAATTGCTGCTGCTCAATTGCTTGATAAAGTTCATTTTCGAGTTTTGCTCGTGCAGTAATACTTGCTTGCATCTTTGGGTCAAAAAAGCGCAATACATTACGTCCGTCATTTTTCGCTTGATACATGGCGATATCAGCTTGCTTTAATAACTCTTCCACTTCAGATTGATGGTCATTAAAGAGGGTAATACCAACACTTGTGCTACTGATGTAGTGATGACTAGCCAGTTGGTAAGGCATGTTGATAGAAAATAAAATCTTATTAGCAATATCTTCGGCCTGAGTGGCTGCTTCAGCGGACTGTCTACTCAAGCCCTCTAACAGTACAACAAATTCATCACCACCAAAACGAGAAATGGTGTCACCTTCACGAATGCACCTGCTTAAGCGCTCAGCAACTTGTTGCAACAGAATATCGCCCATGTCGTGCCCCAGCGTGTCATTAAGGGACTTAAAGTTATCAAGATCAAGAAAGAGCAATGCGCCTTCATTACCGCTCCGTGCACTCGCTGCCATAGCATGCCAAATTCGATCCAGCATCAGCCGGCGATTAGGTAACTGGGTAAGGGGGTCGTAGTAAGCTAAATCTTGAATTTCTTGTTCAGCTTGTTTTCTCAAGGTAATATCAGTAAGCATGCCCACATAATTAGTGACGATACCTTCTGTGTTTTTTACTGCTGTAATGCTGAGTTTCTGTGGGTATACTTCGTCGTTTTTACGTTTATTCCAAACCTCACCTTCCCAGTAGTCGGTGCTGTTTATTTTTTTCCACATTCCCTCATAAAAGAGTCTGTCATGCTGTCCCGAAGACAGCATGACAGGATTGTTACCAAGCGCTTCTTCTTCGCTATAGCCGGTGATTTTAGTAAATGCTTTATTCACTCTAATAATGACATTATCAGCATCAGTTACCACCATACCTTCTTGTGATTCAAAAGCAGTGGCTGCAATACGTAGATTAGCCTCAATATTCTTTTGTTCACTGATGTCACGAACTGTAGCCTGCAACAATAACTTACCATTTAATTCAACAGCGCTAAGTAACACATCTGCCTGGAATGTTTCATTAGTATCAGCACGCTTATGTACCCATTCAAAACGTTGCTTACCCTTTTGAATAGCTGATGTGGTCCATTGTTTAGCTAGTATGCTTGAGTTTGTGCCACATGGCTGTTCTAAAGGTGATAAATCAGCAGGAGACAATCTGCGAAACTCTTCTACTGTGACACAACCAAAAAGCTTCAATGCAGCAGAATTGCCTTCAATAAAGTTCGTTTCTCCTATTAACATAACAGCATCATTAGTTGAATCAAAAAGTGCTTTGAATTTTGTCTCAGAAAATATTGACCTAAGCTCTGCATCCTTGCGCTCGGTGACATCAACAAATACCCATAAAGATTCATCCTTATCCTTATGTAGTATAGCGCCTCTCATATCAACCCAAATGCGCCGACCATCTTTTCGTATAAATTCCAATTCGTTACATACAACACCGTCACTTTGAATTTTAGTATAGGCTTTTCCAATGGATTGAAAATCCTTTTCGTATGCGTATAATTGTCGTGTTGAACAACCATTCAGTTCATTTCTATCATAGCCAAGCATCAATTCCATAGCGGTATTAACCCAAATAATATGTCTGTCACATGCCGTCGCTATAGCGACTAGCTTATTATCTAAAATTGTTGTTTGTTCAGTGAGCAACTGCTCAACTTTTTGAACAATCATATAATGACGTCCAGTAATGCTTAGTAATAGAAGTTGTAGCAAACTGGTAAAGACTAATCCAGCAAGAAGTACTTGCCATGCCAGTAAAGATTGCTGAGACGCAAGATAACTTGGTGACGCGTAAATTGATATACGCCAGTGTCTGCCTCACTGCCATTAAGTTAAGCATTTATCATTTTATAATCAATTGCTTACACTGTAGGTTGGGTTAGACTTTTTAGCGCAGCGAAAAAACGTAACCCAGCAACTCGCTGATTTATGGGGAATTGTTGGGTTACGTTATCGCGCTTTGCTTGATAAGCTAACCCAACCTACAATATAAGTTGTTGTTTAACATGTATTTATCTCTTAACTTAATGGCAGTGACGTGCTACGTGGGAATGTATTATTGGCGCGCTGCGCTTGTCTAGTGCATAGCACTGGATAAATTCCACATAGGTAAAAATATCCCTAAAGCTAACACCAATACCATAGCACCAATAACAACCAGTAAAAATGGCTCAATCACGCTGGCTAAATTCTTTAATTCAGCATCAATTTCAGCTTCATAAAAATCAGCAACTTCCAATAACATATCGCTGATATTCCCCGTCTCTTCCCCGACCATAATCATTTGTATAACTAAGGGAGGAAATAGTTCTATACTCTTTGCCATTCGACTGATACTGTCTCCTTTTTCTATACCAATACGCATGGTATCTAATTTTGAGCCAATATAAACATTACCTATGGCGTTAGAGACAATAGTAATTCCTTGTATTAAAGGTACGCCTGAACTAAGAATCATGGCGAAGGAACGAGAAAAACGTTCCATGGTGGCTCTATGGATGATACTACCTACTGCAGGTATTTTTAGCAGTAATTGGTCTTTTTTTAGATGGCCCTCTGGAGTATTAATATATTTAAGTATGGCAAAATAGCTAAGTAGTAAACTACTTAAAATGTACGGCCAAAACTCTACGGTAAAATCAGAAACACTCATCAGCAAATTTGTTTGCCAAGGTAAATCTGCCCCCATTTTATCAAACACACCTTTAAATGCGGGGATTACATAAATATTTACAATAGCCATAGCAACACTAATAGCAACAATTACCATGGTCGGGTAACGTAAAGCAGCTTTAATTCTACTTTGGGTCTCTTTTTCGCGCTCTAAATATTGAGACATTTGTAGGAAGGCAAGGTCTAATCCACCAGTTGTTTCACCTACATTAATAATGCTTAAAAAAAGATTTGAAAAAACTTTAGGATGTTTCCCCATAGATTGACTAAGGGAAAGCCCGCCTTCTAAAGAACGGGTAATATCGGTGAGGGCATGTGCTAATGCTTGGTTTCGTGTTGAGATTATTAGGCTGTGAATAGCTCTAATAATAGGAACTCCCGCTTTACTTAAACTGTACATTTGCCGACTAAATAGCATAATATCATCAAGTTTTAAGCTTCTAAGGGCTTGCCATTGATTAAACTGTTCCATTGAGTCGGTTTTAACTATTTCTTCTTTTATACTGATAGGTGTTAGGTCTCTATTTATCAATGACTTAGCAACGTATTTACTGTTTTCTGCTTCTATTGATCCCTCAATAAGTTTACCTAACTGGTTACGTGCTTTGTATACATAAGAGGGCATATTAACGTCCTGAACCTGTAATTCGGATCACTTCATCTAAGGTTGTTATGCCTTGACGAACAAATTCAACCGCACATTCAGTAAAGGGGGTGAATCCTGGAGTGTTTTTTGCTGCTAATGTGAATGCGGCTGAATCATTACGGCGTAAGGCATCTAATGTTTCATGCCGCATTTCTAATAACTCATAAACACCAATTCTGCCTTTGTAGCCTGTTTGGTTGCAGTGTTGGCAGCCTTGCCCTTGTTTAAAATTAATAGTTTGACTGTTCACTTTTAGTGAGTTTTCTAACCAGGTTTGGTGGGCTTCTTCAATTTCTGTATCAGTAGCACAATATTCACATATTCTTCGAACAAGTCTTTGTGCAATGATAACTTGTAAGGCACTGGCTAAAATATAACCTTCAACGCCCATATCTAATAAGCGAGTGGCCGTTTCAACTGCGCCATTGGTATGTAAGGTTGAGAAAACTAAATGTCCTGTAATAGAGGCCCTAATAGCAATTTCTGCTGTTTCTGTATCACGCATTTCCCCTACAAGAATAACGTCAGGATCTTGGCGTAAGGCAGAGCGGAGTACGCTGGAAAAAGTTAAGCCTATTTTTTCATTAACTTGAGATTGATTTATACGAGGAAGGCTAAATTCCACAGGGTCTTCGGCGGTAATTATTTTGGTTTCTGGTGTATTTACTTCTGATAAAGCCGCGTATAAGGTTGTCGTTTTTCCACTCCCTGTTGGACCGGTGACTAAAATAAGCCCATGAGGGTTTTGTATGTGTGATTTAAAACGGTTTAATAATTCCTCTGGAATACCTAATTTATTAAGGTCAAGTAAACCTTGAGAGTGATCAAGTAGTCGCATTACGACGGACTCGCCATGAGTAACAGGTAATGTAGATAACCTGATATCTAACATTTTTCCTTTTATGCGGATGCTAAAGCGGCCATCTTGTGGAAGCCTTTTTTCAGAAATATTAAGGCCTGACATTAGTTTTAAACGAACAATTAAGGCTGAAGCAATTTTTACTTCATTTAAAATATGTTCATTTAATACACCATCAACACGTTGCCTGATTCGTAGGACTTTTTCATCGGGTTCTATATGAATATCAGAAGCATTTACTTGAGCGGCATCTTCAAAAATAGATTGCAAAAGCTTTACTACAGGTGCTTCTGCAACTTCACTAGAAGTAATGAGTGAATTAAAGTCAAAATCGTTATCACTTAATTCATCATCTAGCTTGCCTGCTAAGTCACTAATTTCCCCCGTGCGCCTATAACTTTGGTCAATGACCTTGAGTAGGTCGCTTTCCCTAACGACTACTTGGCGAATTCTTTTTTTAAGAATTCTCGTTAGCTCATCTAACCCCATTAGATCAGTAGGGTCGGCCATTGCTAATAAAACATCATGTTCATTGTTCTCTAACAACATAACACGGAATCGTCTGGCTAGGCTTTCTGGTAATTCATTAACAATCTTGTCATCTTTTTGATAGTGAGCAATATCAATAAATGGAATTTGTAATTGGCGTGATAGAAAGTTAAGTAAATCTGTTTCACTAATAAAATTCAGGTCAATCAGTGTTCTACCTAGTTTTCTACCAGACTTTTTTTGATCAGTAAGTGCAGACATGAGTTGTTCATGACTAATGATCTTATTTTGAACCAGTAAATCACCAATACGAATTTTTTTTCTTGGGTCCATATGCTTTATTTTAAGAGACTTATTCTTTGTTTAATATAGCTTACTATTGCAGTTTTTAGGCTGTTTTTATTAAGTGCTTGTTGATAAGCATTAAGCGCTTGTGGTTTATTTTTTTGTTTTTCGTATGCCATGGCTAATCCCAACCAGTATTCCGCTTTGCTGGGATTGATTGATAATAGTTTTTGATAAACCAGTAAAGACTTTAAAGGGCTGTTGTTCTGTTGGTAAGCTGCTGCCAATAGTGCTAAATATGTTTCATCTTGGATATATCTATCATCAACTTGTTGAAGCAATGTTAAAGCAGGACGAACTTGTTTATTTTGTAAGAATAATTGACTGCGTAGATTTATAAGCTGTATGTTTTGAGGGAATAATATCGTTCCTTGGTTTAATAGTGTACTGGCTTTTTCTGTTTGCCCTTGCTGTAATAATGTCTTTGCTAATAATAACCTAGCATCAATATGATGCATATCTAACTTTAAAGCATGTTCGAGTTTTAATTGTTTTTCTATTAGGTTTGTTAGTTCTTGTGCAGAAGTGAATAATTGTGTTGCAAGTTGTTTATTTGAAAGTTGCTTTACTTTTTTAGGCGCTGTTTTTATTGACTTTTTAACTATTACTGAGCTCGTAGGATTTTTTTCTGCAGGTTTAATGGGTGCTTTATCTGTAATAGGTTTTGTTATATTGGAGGTAATAAGCTTTTCTGGCTTGTCTTGTTTTTGTAAGGCTGATATTTTTTCTGTTGTATCCGGTTTTTTTTGTGAAGATGTTAAGGAGTTTTCAGCAAGTTGCTTGTTAGAAAATGTTTTTATTGTCGGTGATGTATCTAGAGTTATTTCTTTGATAACAGGGGTAGTAAATATTTCTACATGTTTTGTTTCTTTAATTTTGTACATAATGGCAAAAACCAGCAGTAACAAAGAAATTATTCCGATAATATATAAATGTGATTTTGATTGGCGCACAGGAGTGGCCTGGATGTTTCTTAATCCATGCAGTTCTGAAATATTTGTCTCATTTCTTTTTTCTAGGTCTTGTAAAACTTGGTTTAATAAGCTCATCAGTAATTTCTCTTTAATTTACCCATATTTTCCCCATACTAAAATGCATAGACTTAATAGTAGGATAAATAGCAATTGACTACGATATTCAAGAGGGTGTCTTCGCATACAGGTATCTTCAGTATCTTTAGCTGCAAGTTGTATTTGTTTAAAACCTATTTTATGTATGCCAGAACCATAGGCAGATAATAAGGCTTTATGGGTGAGTATATTAATTAGCCTAGGTGTTCCACTCGTGTAAAAGTGTAAAGCATTAATTGCAGTTTTAGTGAAAATAGTTGGATTGAGATTATTGGCGATAGTTAAGCGATGTTTGATGTAGTTTTTTATATCTTGTTTAGTCAGTTTTTTTAAAGTGTAACTAAAAGTAATGCGTTGTCTAAGTTGGCGGATAGATTTCTGTTGTAAAAGAAGATCTAGTTCTGGCTGGCCAAATAGAACAATCTGTAATAACTTTTGTTTTTCTGTTTCTAAATTGGTTAATAAACGTAAGGCTTCTAATGTACCTATAGGTATCGCTTGAGCTTCATCAATAATAAGTACTATTTTTTGTTGATTAGCAGCAGTATTTAATAATAAGGTATTAATTTGCTGCAGAAGAATACTTTCACTAGTGTTACGGCTGTATGTTATCCCCAACTCATCGGCGATAGCTTTGTATAAACCAGCAGCGGTTAAATGTGGATTAGGAATATAAGCGGTGATAAAAGGCGTTTGTAGTTCGTTAAGTAGTTTCCGGCATAGCATGGTTTTACCGGTACCGACATCACCTGTTATTTTGATAAACCCTTCGCCATTATGTAATGCGATGAGTAAAACATTTAATGCTTCTCGATGACTTGGAAGCTCAAAGTAAAACTGTGTATCGGGTGTTAACCCAAAAGGGAATTCTGTTAAACCAAAATGGTTGAGGTACATTTTTTATTATTCCCATAAGGGATGGTTTTGTAACTGCTTAAGTTGTTTTCTACTGGATTCCATTGACGAAGCCCAGTCACTATCATTCTTAATGATTGTCGGTTTTAGTAGGATAATCAATTCAGATTTTCTAACTTCACCTGTATTTACTCGAAATAAATTACCTACATAAGGGATTTGAGTTAAGCCTGCAACACCTTTTTTGTTTTCTTTGGAGACTTCTTGCATTAAGCCGCCAATCACCACAATTTGTCCATTTCGAGCTTTAACAATACTATCTGATTCTCTTACTGTATTTAATGCCATAGGTAAGGAGCCATCTTCACCATTGATGGTAAATTCTTTAACCTGGTTTTCTACGCGAGTAATTGAAGGATGGATATGTAAGGTTATATCATCCATATCATTAATTTGTGGAGTTACATCTAATGCAATGCCTGAGAAAAAAGGGGTCCAGGTAATATCTGGGTTAGTAATCGTGCTAGATCCGCTGGAAACTGTATTTGATGATATATCGGTAATAAAGTACTCATCACTACCAATTTTGATAATAGCTTTTTGGTTGTTCAGGGTTGAGATTCTAGGACTAGATAAGATATTTGTTTTTCCTTGAGTTTCTAGTAATTCAACCACTGCAGCAAAGTCTCCCCATTGAGCACTAATACTAAAAACAGAGCCCACAGCGCCAATACCTGTCAATATGGGGGCCAAAGTCTTAGCGTCTCTAATAACACTTTGCCAATTAACACCTGCTTGGTGGCTATCATCAAGAATAACTTCAATGATTTTAGCTTCAATAATAACTTGTCTGCTAATTTGGTTTTGAGTGGTGTTGATAAACTCTTCAACTTCTCTTAATTGCATAGGTTTAGCGCGTACAACGATAACACCAGATTGCCGATTAATACTTACGCTTGTTTGCGGATCTATTGCAAGTATTGTTTGTAACGCTGCATTTATTTCGTGCCAGAAATCAGTTTGTGTCTTTGTACTGATCCAACTACCAGATGTTGAAGTTGAGCTATTATCAGCTTCACCTTCATTAAAATCATCATTACTTTCAGATAGCTGACCAGAAGATACCCGTGTGTTTGATTGGCCTTCTCTAACTAGATCAAGGCGATTGATTTTAAATATTTTAGTTTGTAATGTGGCAGGGAAAACAATATACCCCATCTCATTTTTTTTGTAATCATAGCCGTAAACTTTCTGTACGGCATCCATGACTTGTGCAATGGTGACATTTTTTAATTCTAATGAAATAGAGCCACTAACATCGGGGTGAACCAGCATATTTTCATCAGTATCAATGACTAAACTCATAAAGAATTCACGTGCATCTACTTCGTGTAAAGAAATAGAAAATGTTGCAGCTTGTATTATTGGCTTTTTTGCAAAAATATTTTGATTAAAGCTAGGGATTAAAGCTTCGGTCACAACAGTTGGAGGGAGAGTGTTATCCGCTTGAAGGTGCTGCTTGTCATCAAACATTTCATCTATTGTTTGATTATCAGCTGTTGGAATCGTTGAACAAGAAAGCAACAGAGGTAATATTATGAGTAATATAGTTTTATTCATGAAGTTGTTGCTCAATACTTATTTGGTTTTATAGTTATGGGTCAAAATAGAGAGTTTTTTAGTGATACCATTTTGTTCAATTTTCACCATATTCTTATAAATCCTTAAAATTTTAATATCAGATAGAATAACATCACCTTGTTTCGCTACGATGCCATTAATGGTTGCTCGTTTAGAGTGACCTGAAATCCAAATTGATGATAGGTTTAAGCTATCTGTTTGCTGTGAATCAATTTGTGAAACTGAGCTAATAAAGTACGCTGGCTTTGTAGGATCTCTTAATTCTTCAGCCGTGCTATTGGCATTATAGAAAAAGATATATAAAAATAGGAAAGCTGTTTTATAGTCCAAGCCAGTTCTCATCAAAACTTAAGGTGTATATATTAAGGGTCGTTTCAGCGATAGGGTATTCTTTTACCTGATAGTCAATTGATTCCCAGTTAAAACGCCAAGGTAAAGCTTCTAAAGCTTCTAAATATTTCAAGGTATTAAAGTAGTTACCACTTAAAGTAATAGATAAACCGTGACGATATACCCATGATGTTTCTTTTGATGCCTCAGAAAATGTAGATATTGGCAAAGTTTTTAAATCAAGTATTTTTAAACCAGGGGTTTGTTGTAATAAATCTTGTAAAACCGTTGGCATTAAATGGGCAGGAACAAATTGCTTTTCACCTGTATTTAATTGTAGTTTAAGTTGTCTAAATTTTTGTTTAATTTCTTTTAGTGTTTGCTTGTTTTCTTTGTTTGGATCAATTTTCCCTAAAGCTTCTATTTTTTTTGCAACTTGCTGGTTTGCAGAAAGAGTAATTTTAATGGTCGATAATTCTGTATTTAAAGCTTTTTGTTCAGTCGATAACGGTTGGTAAATGAAATTATCCCATGCCCCCAAGATTGTAATTATTAAAGTAATTACAATAATAATTCTTTCTCGTGGAGTGAAGCTGTCAAATCTTTCTAATACACTATTCATTATGGTCTTTTTTAGCTAAAGATTCATCTGATGTATTGATGATAAAGTCTAGTTGATTATCTTTTTTATCAGACTGAGTTATTATTAACTTTGCAAAAGACCTACCTTTAAATATACGTTCATTTTGAAGCTTTTGTAAAAAAACAGCGGTATTTTCTGCTTGGTAAGTACTACCTTGTATATCAATTGTATGTTGATCTCCATTTACGCTAATAGTTGTTATCCATACTTGAGGAATACTCTGTCTTGCTAATGCAATAAAGTACCGAGAAAAACCTTGCGTCGAGTCAGAAGTATTATCGGTTAATTGATTAATAACTTGAGTTAAATTATTAAGTTTATTTTTAGAGTGAGTTATTTCTTCAGGTAGTAACTTATTAAGCTGTTGTTTAGGGTACTGAATGCTTAAAAGCTGTATTTTTGATTCAGCTTCGGTAAGTTGTTGCTTAGCTAATTGGAGATTGCTTTTATTTGTATTTAGCTCTGAAAATAAAAAAATGCTATAAGCAATTAATAGAATTATGATGGTAACTAAACCATAAATATAATTATTAATTGAGGAAACATTGCTTTGCCCCTGTCTTAGACTGTCTTTGTATAAATTAACTTGTTGTATCATGCGACTTCTAAACTGTTTCTTAATGTTGCACCAATAACTGAAGCACAAAGTGATTGGGTGGAATCATCGAGTAAAATATCACTATCTATAATAGCTGATAAATCCATGATCCTTGCTGTAATACCATAGTTGTTATTGAGAACGTTTAATAAGCTCTGAGTGTCTTGTGGAAGAGGAATAACAGCTAAGCCTGTAATGGGAGGGATGCCATAATAACTTTCTATATAATCAAAAGAGCGTTGGATTTCTAAAGCTAAACCATTTTGTTCCATAGAAATCTGTTCATCACTTAAGAAACTATCGGAAAATCCTAGTCGATCAAAACCTATTGCGAGCTTTCTATTAAGGTAGATAGAGCTTTGTCGTTCAATAGTTACCTGACCTGAACTTTTTTGTAGATGTAAAACAGCAATACCTTGCTCATTTTCTGGAAGTAAAGTGGCAAGGTTTCTTAGTGTGGTTTCTTGAATATCAATGATTTGCAGTTGTAAATTACAATTAAGGCATAAATCAACTAAAGCTTGAATAGTTTGTTTTGGGCTAGCAATTATTTCAAGCATTGGAGTGCTATTAGCGCGTTCTGGTACGGGTAAAGCGTAGTAATCTGTTACTGCATCAGCAGCAGGGTATTCAAGTAAGTCACTAATTTTCCAAAGAATTGCTTCGTTAAGTTCATTATCTTCAACGACTGGTTTTTCAATTGATATTAAACGATAATCTTCAGGAGACAGTACTAGGTGGCAATCGTATTCTATTAAATGATATTTTTCTGTTACCTCTTTTAAATCTGATAATTTATTATTAGTATGAAAAAATTCGCAATGGGTCAGTTTTGTTTTTTGCTCGATTGTATATTCAGAGATAGCTAATGCAATGCCCTCTGAAGTAAAACTTAGCGCCACAATTCCTTTGCTAGTCTTTTTTTTACCTAATAATTTGTTAAACAAATGCACTTTTAATTCCTGTAACTTAATGATTCCTGATTACGTATAAGCCCCAGCCAATACTTAAATTTACAAAAAGCTTGCTTTTAGCCCTCCCCAGCAAGGGAGGGCTAAGAGAAAAGCCATATACCCTCTGAATTTAGTTGGAACTTATGAGTAACCAAGTAATGATATAAGTTTATATCAAGGAACTATAAATACAAGGGTAAGCCTGATGAAGAGCAGGGAATGCAATTTATAGATAGTCCACTAATGTTATTTATTAGAACGAGGTAAAGGTCATTAATGTAGAATGCTACAGAAAATAATAACAATCTAAAATAATGAATCAACAAACTAATTTTTCTAATTTACAATTTTTAAAGGATTGTTTTAGGCGCATTCTGCCCAATTCTCAGGCTGTCGCTTTGGCATTAATTTTAGTGGTTGGGTTTGTTCTTATTATTACTTTATCAGAAGTACTAATGCCAGTGTTTGCATCTGTGGTGTTAGCCTATTTATTGCAAGGGATAGTAAAAAAATTAGATGATTTAATTCCCAGGCTGATAGCTGTATATATTGTCTTTTCTGGGTTTATTACCTGTTTAGGTTTAATTATCTTTGTTTTAATGCCAATGGCCTCAGCCCAGGCTGTACAATTAATTCAGAGAATTCCCGAAATGGTAAAAAGCGCACAAGCAGAAATTATGCGATTACCTGAAATGCATCCTCAATATATTACTGATGATGCTATCAGAGATGTGATGATTTCTATACAGGATGAATTATTACATTATGGGCAAGAAATAATTTCGAATTCTGCCGCTTCCGTTGTTAGTTTAGTGACGGCGATGGTGTATTTGTTCTTAGTGCCACTTATGGTATTTTTCTTTCTAAAAGATAAACAGCCGATTGTTAAATGGTTTTTGCAATTTATGCCTAAAGACCGGAGTTTAACCGTCAAAGTTTGGGAAGAGGTGGATATGCAGATTGCAAACTATGTTCGAGGTAAGTTTGTAGAGGTCTTTGTATTGGCCTTGGTTAGTTATGCTACTTACAGTCTTTTAGGGTTGAATTATGCCATATTACTCTCTGTATTAATGGGCTTGTCTGTAATGATTCCCTATGTAGGTGCAACATTAGTGACGTTTCCAGTTTTGGGGGTGGCGGCAATGCAATGGGGTTTTACAGCAGATGAGTTTATGTATGTAGCGATTGCATATTCAATTATTCAGGCAATGGACGGGGTTGTGTTGGTTCCATTATTGTTTTCAGAAGCGGTAAATTTACATCCTGTTGCTATTGTAGTGGCAATTTTGTTTTTTGGTGGGGTATGGGGCTTTTGGGGCGTGTTTTTTGCTATTCCTCTTGCAACAGCTGTTAAAGCCATTTTAAATGCATGGCCTACTTTGGGTGAGCCTCGGCTGGATACTTCTTTTTAAAGGTCTAAGGCTGTTAATGTAGAGTAAGAAAAAGGGGTTATCTTAAAAAGATAACCCCTTTTTTTTATTGTTAGGAAAGCTCTTGTAACTTTTGTAATACCTCTTCAATATGAACTTTTACTTTAACTTTACGCCATTCATATATTAAGACACCTTCTTCATTAATTAAAAAAGTACTTCTTTCTATCCCGCGAACTTGTTTGCCATACATGTTTTTCATTTTAATAACATCAAACAGTTCGCAAAGTTTTTCTTCTTTATCTGATAAAAGTTCAAAAGGAAATTCTTGCTTTGCTTTAAAGCCCTCATGTACTTTTACACTGTCTCTTGAAACACCAAAGATAATAGTATTAAATGCTGAGAATTGCTCAATATTATCTCTGAAATCTTTACCTTCTTGAGTGCAGCCAGGTGTATTATCTCTAGGGTAAAAATAGATGAGGACTTTTTTTTCAATAAAATCAGAAAGTTTAAAGGGAGTGTTTCCTGTTGAATCAGCTTCAAAATCAGGAATGGATTTGTTTATTTCTACAGTCATATTAGCGTTTTATGGGTTCGATAATAGCATCAATATTTAAGGTGTCACAAAAGTCTAGAAATTCTTCCCTCAGCATAAGTAAACGAACTTGTGGGGGAACAAGAAGGATAAATTTTGTTGAAAAAATTGAAGTCTCAACATAAGGAGCAGGGTAGCTACTGGCATTAATCTCATCTATACACACTTCACGTTCATAGAAAAAGTTAGTAATATCTTCTATAACATTATGTCTATCAATTGATACGGTTTCTAAAGAGTAAGGAATATAACTTGGTTTATGAGTACTTTGTTCAGGTCTAAGGGTGTTGATTTGTATTTCTAGACGTTTCTGAAGGCTCTCTAATAAAGACTCAACTTTAGCAATGTGATTCCAGTTACCATCAATTAATAAATAGCTTGTCGTTGATTGGGCAAGGTTTGATGATTTAAGGTTTAACACGGTACAGTTGCAACTGGAAATAATGGCTAGGATTTCAGCCACAAAATTAGTGGATTTATTGCCTAGAGCTGAGATTGTTAGTTGCATAGAGGATATCCAAGTTTTTTTTGCAGTGTAGCATCAAAACCAATAAAAAAATATGAAATGTTGGAGGAGACTTGAGATATTTAATTAAGAAATACTAGAGTCGGCCGACTCTAGATAAGAAGAAGGTTATAATCTTAGATTAAAATAATAATGTAGTTGCTTGAAGACCTGTTTGAAGGAATGGAAATGGCAGATTCAGAGAATAAAACAAATAATGATTCAACTGATGATTTTGCAGACGATTTAGATGCAATGCTTAACGATGCAGAATCCTCAATGGATGGTGGGGAAGATGAATTAATTGATGATGAAGATGTTATTGATCGATTGTTAATGGATGATACTTTTGATAATGATTCTGAAAGTAGTACTGTGGATGAATTTGCGGCTGATGAACAGACTGATTCAAATGTAGAAGAGAGTAGTGCTAATACCATGGCTGAAAAACCAGAAGAGAATGAAGTTGATGAATTTAGTGAAGATGAAATAATTGATTCAGTTTTTACTAAAGAAGTAGAAGAAAAGGATGAGTTTGCAGATGAAGATGACTTTGATGTTGATAGTTTACTAGATTCTGTTTCAGAAGAAAAAGCAGAAGCTATTGTAGAAGACACAGCAGAAAGTGAAGATGAATTTGATATTGATGATTTAATTGATTCGGCAGGTGGTGGAAAAGAAGAGCAGCTTGAAGTTGATACCAAAAGTGCTGATGATGATTTTCTAATGGCTGATTTTGATATATCAGCTGATGATGAAGAGTTAGTGGAAGCTGATGAAATTATTGAGGCTGAAGCTGTTGACGTTGTTGAAGAGCCACAAGCTGAGCAAAATATTGAGACTAAGCAGGTAGAAGAGCAAAATGGAGTATCAGCTGATTTTAGTAAAGAGCTGGATGCCCAAAAACTGGTGACAACACAAACGAATCAAGAGTTAGCTCAGTCTAACGAGGCTATAAAAGAATTAAAAAACCAGATCCAACAGTCATTAGCAGATAATGATGCATTACAAAAGTCATTAACAGAATCAACATCAACTATAGCTGAAAAAAACGATTCTCTACAAGAAGAAATTGATACCTTACAAAAAGATCAACGTAGATTGAAAAAGGCTATAAAAGAGAGTGAAAGTAAAGTTCCCACTGTAACTTATATTGTAATGGCTATTGCTATTTTGGCTTTATTCATTGGTGCTGGCCTTGGTGCTGTGGGTTATGGTGCAAAGACAGATGTTGAAAGTTTAACTGAATTAGTTTCAACATTAGAAGAAGAAATTGAAATAATTACGACTAAGGATTCTTCTTCAGATGTTCGAGAAATTAACTTTAAGATTAATGAATTAAAGATACAGGATGATGAGCTTGAAGGGCAATTAATAGGTTTAGCAAAAGAAACTCAAGCAGTTAAGCCTAATACTTTACAGCCTATAGTTGATGATTTGGTAGTGCAAAATGCACATGCTCAAAAAGCAATTGAAAAATTATTAGCCGCAGTTGAAGTATTGGAGCAGAAAGTTGTTATTACTGAAGAAGCAAGAAAGAGGGCGTTAAGAGCGAAAAAAATTAATGCCCAAGTGAAGTGGGTAGTTAATTTGGTTTCTTTCAAGCAAGAATGGTATGCAAAACGGAAAGCAGAAGAGTTTAAGAAAAAAGGAGTAGCTGCAAAAGTTGAGCGTGTTAAAGTGAATGGTGAGCAATGGTTTCGTTTAAGAGTAAAAGGTTTTAAAAGTAAATATGAAGCAGCTGCCTATGCAGTTAAAGTTAAAAAAATTCTTAATCTAAGTTCTGTATGGGTTACAAAGGCTTAGCTAATTATTTGAAATTTTTAAACATAAACTTTAATTGTTTATACAAAATTTTTACTCATAACGTAAAAAACTATGTATAATGCGCATTCTTTAGAGAGATGGGTGTTTAGCTCAGCTGGGAGAGCATCGCCCTTACAAGGCGAGGGTCGGGGGTTCGATCCCCTCAACACCCACCACTTTCTAAAATGAGACAGTACGAGAAAGACCTGAAGCCAGCTACCCAGCTGGTTTTTTTGTGCCTGCGTGTTACGATAGTGTCCGAGGAAAACCCATAGCAACCAATAAAAAAGGGGGCATATTAGGGGGGGGCACTTTCCAATCTTCAAAAGTCACATACCCCCAAATGGTTTTAAAGCCAATAATGACGGGGGATTTATGCCTTTAACTGTAACAGCCGTTTTAAATGCCAAAGAAGGCATTAATTCAAAAGGAACTAAAACCAATAAACCTTATAAATTATCTGATGGTGGAGGACTCTATCTTGAAGTTACCCCCAAAGGCCAGAACAAGTATTGGAGATTAAAGTATAGGTTTGATGGAAAAGAGAAGCGGCTCTCAATTGGTGTTTATCCTAGTATCAGTTTAAAAGATGCCAGAAAAAGAAAGGATGATGCAAAAGACCATACTTAATAATGGCGTAGATCCTAGCGAATTTAAGAAAGTAAGCAAGAAAAAAGAAAGTATAGAAGGTTTTGAGTATGTCTCCCGTGAGTGGCATATTAAACATAAAGCCAATTGGATAGAAAGCCACGCTAAAAAAATAATCGATCGATTAGAAAAAGATGTTTTCCCATGGATCGGCGATAGACCCACAAACGAAATCACTCCACCTGAACTATTAACCGTTTTAAGGCGTGTTGAAAGTAGAGGTACATTAGATACAGCTCATAGAGTAATGCAAACATGCAGCCAAGTTTTCCGTTATGCAGTCGCAACAGGAAGAGCAGAGCACGACCCTTCAGTAGATTTAAAGGGAGCAATACCTCCAGCCAAAAAAAACACACTTAGCCAGTATTGTTGATCCAGTCAAAATAGGTCAGCTTTTACGAGCTATAGAAGGATATGAAGGTCATTTTGTAACAAGGTGTGCAATGAGGCTAGCCCCTAATACTGCTTACTTAAGACCACGTTATGTATTTTATTCAATGACATACAATGAATTTAAAGATTAAGCTCCCTATTATGATTAGATATAATTGAATTACCACATAAAATTGTATCTAAATAAAGAGCTTAATCTTGGCCAATACTACACAACATCTCTTATTTCACCAATGGACTAAAATTTCCTTTTGATTGTTATTCACATTGTCCTAAAATATTAATTAAATTGTCTATAGCTTTTTCAATTTCTTTTAAATTTTCTTTATCTATATTTGTTTCGTTGTTCTGATGTTTTTCAAATAAATCATTAGCAATATCATGCATCTTATTATGAGCACTTTCTAATTTTATCAACCAATGATCTTCAAAAAGATGATCATGTCTTGCTTGCTTAATCCAGACACCACAATGACATTTGTTATTTTTTAATATAGGCCATTGTTTATTATTACTAGGAGAAGATTGTAAATTATTTATGAAATGTTTTTTCCATTCAGAAAATGTCAGTCTGAATAATTTCATTTTGTTTTCTTTATCTGTTCGAACTTTGTTTGCACAGATAATCCATTCCTGATTTGGAATGTAGCTAGCTAACCACTTTTGGAAATCGGAAGAGGACATAGGTTGGGAGATACCATATCCTTGTGCATAGATACACCCCATGATAATTAATACTAAGCCATGTTCTGTTGTTTCAACACCTTCGGCTATCACATTTCGGTTAAAAGAGTTTGCTAGTCCAATGACACTTTCAATAATGGTGTAATCATTGGGGTCTTCAAGCACATCCATTACAAAAGTTTGATCTATTTTGATAGTTTTTGCGGAGAGGTTTCTTAAATGTGTCAGTGATGAGTATCCTGTGCCAAAATCATCCAAAGCTATTGATATATTGAGTACATCAATACAGGCCTTGATAATAAAACTTATAGCTTCTAAATTACTGAGAACACTGCTTTCTAATATTTCTAGTTGTATATTGTTGGGTTTTACACGAGGGTATTTAGCTATCGCAGCTTCCAATTCATCGATAAAAGTAGAGTGCTGCATATGATAAGAAGAGATATTAATACTCACTTCAAGATCAATTCCTTGTTTATTCCATTGATTCAGTTGAGTTAATACTTCATTAATGACCCAATTACCAAGCTTAATTTCTAACTCTGTCCCTTCAATTCTAGGCAGAAATTTAACAGGAAGCGTTAATCCCTTATTCGGATGGTTCCAACGAACCAATGCTTCAACACCAAAAACCTTCCCTGTTGCCATATTAACTTTGGGTTGATAATACAAACAGAATTCATTATTTAATAATGCTAATTCTATTTCTTGAAGTTTATTGTTTTGTTGAATATCAAACTGACTTTGTTTAGCATTAAATAAATAATATCGATTTTTACCTGATTGCTTAGCTTGATACATTGCTTGATCAGCGTGTCGCATCAAGGTGTCTAGGTCGGAGTTATCGAGGGGATACAAACTTACACCAATGGATGCACTAATCGAAAGTGATAGTTTATCAATTAAGTAAGGCTGAGCAAGTGATTCAAGAAGTCTTTTTAGCATTTGTTCGCATTGGGAGAAGGAATCAATATCACCTAGTAATAAAACAAATTCATCACCTCCTTGACGTGAAACAGTATCTTCATGCCTGATTGATGCTTTAATACGCTCAGCAACATCAATGAGTAATTCATCACCTATTTCATGGCCATGAAGATCATTGATAGGTTTAAAGTTATCTAAATCAAGAAAACAAAGCGCAAGTAGATTTTCTTTTCTTTTGCAATGAGCAAGTGCAAGAGTATAACGATCAGCTAATAGGATACGGTTAGGTAACTGAGTTAGTACATCATAATGAGCCATTTGCTCAAGAGTTTCTTGTTGTTTTTTACTATGGGTAATATCTGTAAAGATACCTACATGATGTAAAACTTTTCCTTCTTCATCTAATATTGGTGAAATAGAAAGCAATTCAGCATATAACTGCCCAGATTTCTTACGGTTCCAGATCTCACCTTGCCAGTGTTTCTGTTCTTTGAGTATTTGCCATAATTCTTGGTAAAACTCAGGGGATTGTTTGCCAGAGTTAAGTATACTAGGGTTTTGGCCTATAGCTTCTTCACTACTGTACCCAGTGATCTCACAAAATGCAGGATTAACTTCAACAATAATGCCTTGTTCATCGGTGATGATGATTCCTTCATGTGTTTCATTAAAAACCTTCGCTGAAAGACGTAGTTTTTCCTCAGCATTTTTCCTTTCAGTTATATCTATAATACTAACAGGAATACACTTAAAATTTTCTCTATTGACAGGGATTTGAAATGAAATAATCGCTGTAAAACTCGTGCCATCAACGCGTATATATTCGGCTTCAGAACTAAAACTTTTCCTCCCATTCCATATAGCACAAAGTGAATTGATGAAAACCTCAATTGCATTTGGCCCAAAAACTCTATGTATTTGCTGGAGAAAACCACTTTGTTCTGTGGCTCCAAATAATTTTAATGTTGCTTGATTAACTTGGTTTACCTTAACTTTAGAGGCAATATCAAATGCAATAGAATAATTATCATCAAGGTATTGATGTAGATTAGTTATGCCGCAATTTCGAATTAGATCTAATTCTTTAATAACATCTGACATATCTTCATTCCAGATAGAAATACCTGAACTCTCGAAAAGATTCCTATATTGTTCTTCATTTTTTTGTAGTAATCTTTCTATCTGTTTTCGTTCAGTGATATCTTCGGATGTACCAACCAAAACCGAAGGTCTTGCATCTGAAGAGCGGCTGACTAACATACCTCGTGCATGCAGCCATATATAACTGCCATCATCACGCATAACTTGCTGTTCAACACTGAATTTATTTGATTTGTTTTCTAGTACAGCTCTTAATGCATCCCTGGTTTTAGTAATACTGCTAGGGTGTATTCTATCTGGCCAGTCGTTTAAATAGTAAAATCCATTGTGGGACTTTGGTTCTCTAACTCCCAGCATCTCAATCAATTGCTTAGAGACTAGATTAACTTGAGTTTGAAAATTGTATTCCCAGGTAGCAATACCTCCTGCTTCAACAGATAAGCGCCAGCGTTTTTCACTAATCTCTAGTTCTTTATTAGTTTTTTGAATTCTTCTGAAAATAGGATTAATTAATAAAACACCTAAAAGCATTAGGAAACTGATAATTAAGGCGACTAGTTCGGCCGTGTAGTCAGCAGAGAAATTAATATCATTAGTAAGCGTACGATAAAGCGTTATTGATCGCCTTATTCCCATTAGTGTCATTGCTATAGCAATGAGAACCCAAGCTTTCCACTTACCCGTTATAAAAATAAGTTGAATAGAAAAAAACGCTGCAATAAATTGTAAAACTGTTGATAAAAAGAGAAGAGTTACAGTCATGGGGTTTAATTGTTGGGAAATAGAATCATATTAAAAGCATTCATTATTTTAGTATATTTCTATTGCTTAAGTTGCTTTTAAAAAACTCCCGACTTCTGCTTAGGGAACCATGTTCTATGACTAAGTCGAGGTTTGTTTAGAAATTATCTTTACAATGTAGATTTGATGGCAAAGATTATATCTTTATCAATCATATGCCTAAAAACTAAGACTGCTGATTTGTTGATAAACGGTACTTGATTAACACCCTGATTAAACTACTAGAATAAAATTAGTAGGAGAGGCAACAATAGTCATTATGCATAACAAGAACTTTTAGTTAAGGCTATATGTGATTTTGGGCAAGGTTTTTTGTTTTCTAAACCTATCCCCATAAATGAGTTTGAAAAATTATTTATGGGTAACATAATTGCTGGATTAAGTAGATAGTTGAAATTAATGACTGACCGCAGTGGGTCGACATCCGTCCGAGTCCGTTGAAAGCTCGTTTCATACTTGTTAAGCTAAGGAAGTACTTGTATGACCATTTTGCTATTCTTGGGTCATAAACAGACATCCGTTGAACAACCCCAATAACCGTTTAAGTTAACCAAAGTAACTAAATATGACCAAATTACTATCCGCAACAATAATAGGAATAGTTTTGACCTTTTCGGTCAAGGCTGATATTTTGAGTGTTCACTGCCCACTAGGTTGCCCAGGGAATCCTGCGGGTAACGATTTGATATTTGGACACATTTATTCATTATCGAACAATCCGACGACTAAGTTTGCTGACTGGGTGGCTTACAAGGTCGATGTGATTAATTTTGGGCCTTCGCCTATGCGTGTAAGCACTAAGGAGTCATTACTCGATCATTCTGAGACCTTAGAGAAAGAGGACTACAAGGGAGCTATTAGCAGTGGGCTAAAAGCAGATCCTGGACATTTAGCTCCTCTGGCTTCTTTTACAGGCTCATATCACTGGCCTGAATTAAACCACTTGAGCAACATAACTCCGCAGCATAAAGATCTAAACCAGGGTGCGTGGCTCAAACTGGAAAATGCAGTGCGTAAAGCTGTGAGTAATAGAAAATCGTTGTACGTGATAACCGGCACACTTTATAACAGGAATATGGGACAACTGCCAAATGCGGATGAATCTCATAAAATACCAAGCGCATATTTTAAGATTGTTTACGATAAAAAAGGTGCTGCCAAAGCTTTTTTAATGGAACAAACAACCTCGCGTGATACCCATTACTGTAATAAATCGGTTTCACTGGCATCTATCAATAACAAGGTTAGTTTCAAACTACCTAAATTTGAAGATAGCAATGTGATCGCTAGCCGGTTAGGCTGTTGATTATTTACATTCCAAAGTTAATGGGACAGGCCATTAATAATGATAAATAATCCAATTAGATGATTATTTATTTAAATGAAAAAGTGTAATTCAACATCACTTGATGTTTTAGAATACAGCAAGTTATTCTATGTAAGAATATCTTATCGACTGACAACAATAGTGCCTATTGAGTATTATTCATCAAGAACATTTCTTACTTTATTTGAATGAGTACAGTCAGCCAATGAGAGACTATCAGTTAAACAAAACCCCGCGCGATGGAGGGGTTTGTTGGAAAAGTAAGTACGATTGATCTTTCGCTATTTTACGCGCGCTTTCCTTCTTGCTACACCGATTAAACCGATAAGACCTGAGCCAAATAACCATGCGGCTGCGGGTATGGGCACGACGTTCACTTGACCTCGTATTTCACCCCCAGGAAATGTGCTAGTGTGAATATTAATATACCAAAGACCTGCAAGAAGTTCTGTTTCCTGTGCGGCACTAAGTATAGCTGAGCCAACTGCTGGATTACTTGCCACGCCGATACCTACCTGAACCCCTGCATTTTGATTTGGTAATGCCGGCCCATGAAAATGAGCTGCAGTCTCATTAACAAGACCAGACCAATTTATGTTCCAGTCAAACTGATTGCTCACATCATCAAAAGTCATGATGGCCGAACCTATTCCTAAACTTCCGGTACCCACACTAGCGTTTGCTTGCGAGCCATCTATGGTGGATGTCAGATTGATTATCGATGCGTATGATGGCGAGGATACAAGGATACAAAGTGCACACAGAACACTAAATAAGCATGATTTTTTCATAGCAGCATCTCCATAAGAGGGGTAGTTGTTTTTAATGATATTCCGATAAAACCAGTAATTACTATACCAGTATATACAATATACAATGACCGTAAAATGATGATTTACTTTAACTTCAACCTACCAGAATATACTAATGGCATGGTTACAGGTAGGATTGCTAGAGATTTCATCAAAGGTGCATTGTGGAGTAGATTAAAAGCGTTTAGTGTTGAAAATAAATAAAGCTGATCAACAAAGTTAATTTTAAACTTGGGGGTATTATGAATATTGGAAAGGTTCTTATTATATTGGGTAGCTCAATGTTAATAATTGGCGTATCAATATCCTATGCCCCTTGGTTGATTAATTGGTTTGGTAAGTTGCCAGGTGATATTAATATTAAAAATGAAAGCAGCTCTGTTTTTATTCCTATTACTTCAATGATTGTTATTAGTTTTGTGTTGAGTGTGGTTTTGAACTTGTTCTTTAGAAAATGAGTGAAAAAATCTCTTAAATATAAAAGAGGTAGGATTTGAGATCCTACCTCTTAAAGTTTAGTTAGTCATACCAAATTAATTAACAAGGGAAAGAGTTTTGAATATGTCGTTTATAAAAACGGTTCTTAGATCGTGCGTTAAGAAATGCGGAAAACACCTCTTTTGGCACGTAACAAAATTCAGCTATTTTGTTTTGTCGAAATGATACGCGCATTTTATGTGTTTTTTCGTCGTAACCGATTAAATATATTTTACTAGACCTTACAGGTTGCATTTTCATGACTGCCACCTATTACTTTATTACAGTGTATTTCTGACAGGGATAGATATTTATGGTTCAACTTTGGGGAGGGGAAGGGGGGCTTTTGAATGCTTTGAGCTAATCTTGGAGGAATTTATAGTTTATTAACCCTCAAAAATTAGAACTGTTAAATATTGCAGGTGCTTAATATGGCGTATTGTTTCTGCTGTGATGGTAGAAACCCTATAGCATGAAGGCCTGATTGAATAATCTAATGGGAAAGGGAAATGCTAGATAATCTGAAAAACTAAGTCTTAAAAAGAAAAAGTTGGTATCATATGGTCTTTTTTTGGTCTATGAACTTCTATTTTTAGATAGTACTGGACGGTTGTTGCTCCTTTTTTTCAGTTAATAAAAATATTCTTTTGATTAGATGGAAAATAAAAAGGGGGTATGTTGAAAATGTATGTTTTGATATTGTATTTAATATCAATTGTTTGCATTCTTAATGTGAGAGGCTCAACACCACCACTTTCTGAAAAATAGGTACACATTAGGCCAGCTTGTATGCTGGTTTTTTTGTGTCTTGAGTTTATAGATTTACAGTGCTGATTTAGGTGTTTTTTTGCTTAGAATCCTATTCATGTTTTTGCTACTAACAAGTTGTAGTTATATTCATAAACCTTTGCAACTTAAAGGTGATGTTATTGAGTATGCGGAAACGTTATTTAAAAGGCAAAACCAAGTAACTCTAGAGGTTATGATGTTACTTGAGGAAGAATTGACTTTAGCAGAGGAAGATAGACTTTCAGACGCTGAGTTACAATTGCACGATAAATGCCAGTTATTAAACGAAATGGCTGTTTATGAAATGAGTGGCGAGGAAGTAAGTTATTATTTTCAAGGACAGGTTCAAAGAAGTTTTAAAGCCTGTGACGAGAGTGTTAAAAGCTTAGAATTTATTTTAAAGCAGATAGGCAGATAGGCAGATAGGCTTAGTGGTACTAACGCTGTATTTGGGCGTCCTGTCTGGGGGATGAGTTACACTTTCAGCAAGGCTCTCACTGCACATCATGCTCTTTCAGTAATTCATTAAACTCAGTAATGGGTATGGGTTTACTAAATAGATACCCTTGATAGAGTGTACAGCCTTCAGTCAATAACCGTTGCTGTTGATCTTGGGTCTCTACGCCTTCAGCAATAACACTTAGTCCCAAACTGTGTGCCATTGCAATAATGGTACGAACAATCACTTGATCATTACTGTTGCTAACAAGATCATCTACGAAGGATTTGTCGATCTTGAGTTGATGTAGCGGTAATTGTTTAAGGTATTGCAAAGACGAATAACCAGTACCAAAGTCATCTAATGAGAACTGAATACCAATACCTGCCAACGTTTTCATTTTGGTAATTGTATCTTCAATATCGTTTAGCAATAGACTTTCTGTTAGCTCCAACTTAAGCAGAGCAGGGTTGATATTATGCTGTTGGACCGTTGTTGTAACTTGCAAAATAAAATCAGCTTGATGAAATTGCTTAGCACTCACATTGACCGATAGTGTCAGATCACTAGTAAGAACATCTTGTTGCCAAATTTTAAGTTGAGCACAGGCCATATCAAGTACCCATTGACCTATTGTTAAAATAGAACCATTTTGCTCAGCCACGGGAATAAACTCTAAAGGAGAGATTAAGCCTCGTTCAGGATGGATCCAGCGGATTAACACTTCAGCCCCGACGGTTCTATGAGAACTGTCCATTTGTATTTGGTAATACAATTGAAATTGCTGCTGCTCAATTGCTTGATAAAGTTCATTTTCGAGTTTTGCTCGTGCAGTAATACTTGCTTGCATCTTTGGGTCAAAAAAGCGCAATACATTACGTCCGTCATTTTTCGCTTGATACATGGCGATATCAGCTTGCTTTAATAACTCTTCCACTTCAGATTGATGGTCATTAAAGAGGGTAATACCAACACTTGTGCTACTGATGTAGTGATGACTAGCCAGTTGGTAAGGCATGTTGATAGAAAATAAAATCTTATTAGCAATATCTTCGGCCTGAGTGGCTGCTTCAGCGGACTGTCTACTCAAGCCCTCTAACAGTACAACAAATTCATCACCACCAAAACGAGAAATGGTGTCACCTTCACGAATGCACCTGCTTAAGCGCTCAGCAACTTGTTGCAACAGAATATCGCCCATGTCGTGCCCCAGCGTGTCATTAAGGGACTTAAAGTTATCAAGATCAAGAAAGAGCAATGCGCCTTCATTACCGCTCCGTGCACTCGCTGCCATAGCATGCCAAATTCGATCCAGCATCAGCCGGCGATTAGGTAACTGGGTAAGGGGGTCGTAGTAAGCTAAATCTTGAATTTCTTGTTCAGCTTGTTTTCTCAAGGTAATATCAGTAAGCATGCCCACATAATTAGTGACGATACCTTCTGTGTTTTTTACTGCTGTAATGCTGAGTTTCTGTGGGTATACTTCGTCGTTTTTACGTTTATTCCAAACCTCACCTTCCCAGTAGTCGGTGCTGTTTATTTTTTTCCACATTCCCTCATAAAAGAGTCTGTCATGCTGTCCCGAAGACAGCATGACAGGATTGTTACCAAGCGCTTCTTCTTCGCTATAGCCGGTGATTTTAGTAAATGCTTTATTCACTCTAATAATGACATTATCAGCATCAGTTACCACCATACCTTCTTGTGATTCAAAAGCAGTGGCTGCAATACGTAGATTAGCCTCAATATTCTTTTGTTCACTGATGTCACGAACTGTAGCCTGCAACAATAACTTACCATTTAATTCAACAGCGCTAAGTAACACATCTGCCTGGAATGTTTCATTAGTATCAGCACGCTTATGTACCCATTCAAAACGTTGCTTACCCTTTTGAATAGCTGATGTGGTCCATTGTTTAGCTAGTATGCTTGAGTTTGTGCCACATGGCTGTTCTAAAGGTGATAAATCAGCAGGAGACAATCTGCGAAACTCTTCTACTGTGACACAACCAAAAAGCTTCAATGCAGCAGAATTGCCTTCAATAAAGTTCGTTTCTCCTATTAACATAACAGCATCATTAGTTGAATCAAAAAGTGCTTTGAATTTTGTCTCAGAAAATATTGACCTAAGCTCTGCATCCTTGCGCTCGGTGACATCAACAAATACCCATAAAGATTCATCCTTATCCTTATGTAGTATAGCGCCTCTCATATCAACCCAAATGCGCCGACCATCTTTTCGTATAAATTCCAATTCGTTACATACAACACCGTCACTTTGAATTTTAGTATAGGCTTTTCCAATGGATTGAAAATCCTTTTCGTATGCGTATAATTGTCGTGTTGAACAACCATTCAGTTCATTTCTATCATAGCCAAGCATCAATTCCATAGCGGTATTAACCCAAATAATATGTCTGTCACATGCCGTCGCTATAGCGACTAGCTTATTATCTAAAATTGTTGTTTGTTCAGTGAGCAACTGCTCAACTTTTTGAACAATCATATAATGACGTCCAGTAATGCTTAGTAATAGAAGTTGTAGCAAACTGGTAAAGACTAATCCAGCAAGAAGTACTTGCCATGCCAGTAAAGATTGCTGAGACGCAAGATAACTTGGTGACGCGTAAATTGATATACGCCAGTGTCTGCCTC
>Ga0209395_1001356_pt1 | contig 34351 bp, 33 predicted proteins | sample GOMGulsemesocosm_3_FD_184635 | JGI IMG/M metagenome (GOLD analysis project Ga0209395, IMG submission 184635) | Methane-oxidizing microbial communities from mesocosms in the Gulf of Mexico - GOM9D Gulf of Mexico (SPAdes) (version 2) | ecosystem: Environmental > Aquatic > Marine > Cold seeps...
ATTAAAATATAAGGGTTTTGGATCTTCAGTAAATATTACTCTAGGCTTACCATTTATTCGCACATCGGTTGACCACGGAACAGCACTTGAACTTGCAGGTACAGGTACTGCTGATTCAGGTAGCTTTATTGAAGCAATGCGCAATGCCATCAACTTAGCTAGTAACAAATAGTTTAACAAAGAAGTAGTTATGAACGATAAAAAACATTTAGGTCATCAAGCCAAAAAACGCTTTGGCCAGAACTTTCTTCACAATGATGCTGTTATCAGCGACATTGTTGATGTTATTAACCCCGAGCCTGGTGAAAACCTTATCGAAATTGGGCCTGGATTAGGAGCATTAACCGAGCCTGTTATCGAACGAGCAGGTAAATTATCTGTCGTTGAACTAGATAGAGATCTTGCCCATAGACTTCGTCATCATCCTTTCTTAGCTAAAGATTTAACCATCTATGAAACTGATGCGCTTAAATTTGATTTTGCTCAATTAGCTAATGAAGAAAAGCCATTACGAATTTTTGGGAATTTACCTTATAACATTTCTACACCGCTTATTTTTCATCTTTTAACCTTTAAAGATAAAGTGAAAGACATGCATTTCATGTTGCAAAAAGAAGTGGTAGAACGCATGGCTGCTGGACCTGATTGCAAAACCTATGGTCGTTTATCAATAATGACTCAGTATCAATGTCAAGTTCACCCCGTGATGGAAATAGGACCTGAGGCTTTCAAGCCCGCTCCAAAAGTAGATTCTGCGATAGTACGTTTAATTCCTCATACTCATATTGAGAACCCGGTTAAAGACATTAACGCGCTAAACACAGTTTGTTTGGCCGCATTTAACCAACGTAGAAAAACGATTAGAAATACTTTTAAAAAGTTAATTACTGAAGCACAGCTAGCTGAATTAAACATTGATGCTAATTTGCGCCCAGAAAACTTAACTCTTGATGAGTATAAGAAACTGGCTGATTTTATTGTCGACAACCCACCAGAGGTTGCTCCAATAAAAGAAAAAAGACGCATGGCAAAAAATAAAAAAAGTAAATTTGATAACGACTCTTTGAGTGAAGATTCTGCACCCGAAGTAGAATAATACCAATTTGACTAAATTGGTTCCCACTCAGAGCTGGTCAGCTATTTTAGAACAAATTGATTTTTTTACAGTAGAGTTATCGCTGTATGAAAGAAATTCAGTAAGGTTATCGAATCGCTGACAAACTTCCGAAGGGCGAATACCTAATAAAAAGTAAAGGCTTACATACTACTTTATTGATTTTGATAAGGACGCTACAAGGATGTAGCTTCTTAGAGAATGCAGGAGCATATTCTCCTGAATAAGCATCCTCCTCAATCAATGCCTTGCCGCTAAGCTTTTTAACCCTCGCTGAGTGAAAAGAAACTTAAACAAAATGGTATAGATTATGGCTATTTATCTGGTAGGCGATATTCAAGGTTGTTTTAATGAGTTAACCGCCCTGCTAACTCAAGTCGATTTTGACCGTGAAAAAGATATCTTATACCTTGCGGGCGATCTAGTCGCTCGCGGCCCCAACTCCCTTGAAACTTTACGCTTTGTTAAGTCTCTAGGTAAAAGTGCTAAAGTCGTTTTGGGTAACCACGACTTACATTTATTAGCCGTTCACGCAGGCCTTAAGAAAGCTAAAAGATCCGATTATTTATCTGCACTATTGGCCGCCCCAGATATTAATGAGTTGATGGACTGGTTAGCAGCGCAACCATTATTACAAAAAATCCCCAACATTAACTCCTACTCCAAAGTAGAAAGTCAAAATATAGAAGATTATGCCTACATGAGCCATGCAGGTATTTCTCCACAATGGCAGCTAAGCGACGCAGTAGAACAAGCCGAATTAATTCATACTAAATTAGCAAGCAGTGACCGTAAAACCTGGCTGTCACTAATGTATGGTGAGGAGCCTAACAATTGGCATGATGCAGTAACTGACATTGATAAATTTCGTTATAGCATTAATGCCTTTACCCGTATGCGCTTTTGCTTTTTAGATGGCTCATTAGAATTTACCCAAAAAGATGCCCCTGAAACTCTCACTGTTGATAACATAACTCCTTGGTATGAATTATCTAAAACGATTATAAACACTGCTTGGGTTTTTGGTCATTGGGCTTCGCTTATGGGAAAAAGCTCAACCCCTAATATTTACCCTTTAGATACCGGCTGTGTTTGGGGGAATGAATTGACCATGCTTCGTTGGCATGATAAAAAATACTTTAAACAAGGTGCTGAGAAATAAAGCTAACAGCAACGTTAATTGTACAAAAAATCAAAGAATGCATAGCAGATATTTTTTCACTCCGTATAATGTTATAAATTGCTGGAAAATAAATTAAATATTTCCTATTTCGCGCCGATACAAGCTAAGCTTGATATATCAAAAATAAATTAACGTACTAACTAGGCAAGTAGCCTACCAATTGGGTGATTCTATGAATTTAACTGTAGCTGTAAAAATAATTGGTGGCTTTGCCATTATTTCCATTTTACTGATAGTCATTAGCGTTATATCGTTATCTAACTTGAATACCATCAGTGAATCAACTCAACAGCAAAATACTCTCGCGATTCCGACACTTAAAGCCAGTAACAAACTTGCTCTTGAATTGAGTCAAATGAGTAATTTAACGCTTAAAGGCTATTACCAAACCGATCTTGCTTTATTATCTGAAGGTCTTAAAGATTATAAAAATATTGAATTATTATTTACACAACAGTTATCAGAGTTGAAACAGACAGTAGCCACTGAGCAAGACTTATTGGCTAATCTATCCAAAGTCGATAGTATTTATTCTAATTTTAACAATGCAAGTAAAGAGTTATTTAGCAATCATAAAGTCAGTATTGAACAAAATCAGTTGTTAACTGATAAAGTAGATACGCTGGAAGAGAAAGCGGATGATACGGTAATGCTACTTTTAGATCTAGCGGATCATGATCTTGCTGATACTAAGCTTCAGCGTGCAATTAGCTTAAGTGAACAGCTTGAAAACCAATTTAACTCTATAGTATCTTCTTCTTTCGAGTATCGTGACATTATAGATGAGAGTACAGCGCAACTTATCGAGAGTGAGTTATCTCGTAGTCTCAATGAAGCAAAATCTTCAGTGGTAGACATCATTGCTGAATTAAATGTACATGATATTGAAGACGTATCTCAAGAAGTACAATCTGCTTTCAACGACATACAAGCCCTTCTTTCTCAACAAGATGGCATTATGGCGCATAAAGCAAAGCAACTTAATGCCAATAAAAAAGCTACAGCTATGCTCGCCGAGGAAGAAAAATCGGCTAAGCAAGTTAACAGAATATTAGATAAGCAAATTGAACTAGCAAATCAAACCACTATTAGAGCCAGTGAACTAGTAGAAGACTCAGTCAGTAGCGGCAGTACTCAAACAACGATTATTATGCTTATATCTATTGTTGTTGCGCTTATTATTGCAAGAATCACACTTATCGGGATAACTCGTCCCCTAGCTCGCGTTAATGAAATGCTTAACATCGTTGCTTCAGGTGATCTTTCAATGAAACTTGATGAAAGTGGTAATGACGAATTTGCACTACTCTCCAGAAATTGTAACTTATTGATTGATAGCTTACGTAACTTAATCGAAAGTATAGTTAATCGCTCAGCACAACTTGCCGCAGCTGCAGAACAAACGTCAGCGGTTACTGCTCAAAGCACTACCGCGATTGAAGAGCAACGTAATCAAGTAGAACAAGCTGCCTCGGCAACAACGGAAATGAGTAGCACCTCACAAAGCGTACTTTCAAGCGCAAACGAAGCCTTAAGTGAGATTAAACATGCTGATGATGAAGCGGAACGTGTTAAGCAAATATCAGCAGTAGGTAGACAAACCATTGAACAATTAGCTGATGAAGTTGAATCGGCTTCTCAAGTTATTAATCAATTACAACAAGACAGTGCTTCAATTGGCGGAATTTTAGATGTAATACGTGGCATTGCTGAACAAACTAACTTACTCGCGTTAAATGCGGCTATTGAAGCGGCACGTGCTGGTGAGCAAGGTAGGGGCTTTGCAGTTGTTGCAGATGAAGTGCGTACTTTAGCGAGCAGAACACAAGAGTCCACATCTGAAATTCAAACAATGATTGAAGCTTTACAAACAGGTGCAGGGAAAGCTGTAACCGTTATGGATGCAGGTAAAGCTAAAGCCACTGAGTGTGTCAGTCAAAATGAAAAGGCAGACCAAGCGCTCGAAACAATAACCCATGCCGTTCATGAAGCATTCGATCGTAGTTCACAAATTGCCACTGCGGCTGAAGAGCAAAGTGTCGTTGCTCATGAGATCAGTGAGAATTTAGAGTCGATTGTAACTATTGCAGAGCAAACTACTGCAGGCTCACAACAAACGGCAACATCGAGTAGTGAGGTAGCTCGCTTAGCCGAAGAGCTACAGCAATCTGTACAAGAATTTAAATTATAGTAAAAAGTGGAAGCTACAAGTCTAATTTCTGATTAACTTGTAGCTTAAATCATACTTATGGTTGACATATCCAGTCTTAACTATATAATGCACCCAGCTTGAAGTTAGTTTTATTTTTTTGTACACCATTTCGATGTTATCTCATGCTTACCTTAGATAAGATATCTGTAACACGTCCTGATTTATAAGTAATAGCAACTCTTTTTAGCAAACCCCTAACAGTTAAGCTTTATTGCAAAATTGTTAGTACAATTACTCTTAAATATTTATAGGATACACATATGTCTACTACTACTGGTACAGTAAAATGGTTTAACGAAGCTAAAGGTTTTGGTTTTATCGAGCAAGAAAACGGTCCAGACGTTTTTGCTCACTTCAACGCTATCGTTGGTGACGGTTTTAAAACTCTTGCTGAAGGTCAAAAAGTTGAATTTACAGTAACTGACGGTCAAAAAGGCCCTCAAGCTGAAAACATCGTTGCACTTTAATTTGCAATCATAGGTTAGTTATTCAATAACAAATCTATAGATGTTTAAAAAAGGACATACCTGCAAAGGATGTCCTTTTTTGTTGTCTTTAAATCTCTATTCTCGGTTATTTCTAATATCTAACTTTAAGTAAGCTTCATCAATTATTGTCTATAAATAAATTTCTGCATTAAATGCAGCGCGCATAAAAAAAGCTAGAACATATAATGCCCTAGCCTCTTAATATTCATTACTCACAGCAGTGGTAAATGTTATCTGTCTGTATTTAAAGAACTAATCAGCCTTAATACGGCTAATGTTTGCACCTAAACCTTGCAACTTACCTTCAATACATAAGTAACCACGGTCGATGTGATAAATACGGTCAACTTGCGTTGGTGACTTAGCAACTAAACCTGCTATCACAAGGCTTGCAGACGCTCGTAAATCAGTTGCCATAACCTGAGCGCCATTAAGACTAGTAACGCCTTTAACAATCGCTGTATTACCTTCTAAGGTGATGTCTGCGCCCATACGCTGTAACTCTGGCACATGCATGAAGCGATTTTCGAAAATAGTTTCAATAACCGTTGCGGTACCTTCAGCTAAAACATTCATTGTCATAAACTGTGCTTGCATATCGGTAGGGAAAGCTGGATGAGGGGCCGTTCTCACATTGACAGCTTTAGCTGGCCCTGTCATTTCAAGTTCGATCCAATCCTCACCTGTTGTAATGGTCGCCCCGGCTTCTTGTAATTTACTTAATACTGCCTCTAACGAACTAGGGTCGGTATTTAAACACTTAATATGACCTTGAGTTACTGCAGCGGCCACTAAAAAAGTTCCTGTTTCAATACGATCCGGCATTACCGAGTATTCTTTACCACATAGTTCACTAACACCTTCAATGGTCAGTGTATCTGTTCCAGCACCGCTAATCTTAGCACCCATACTTATTAAACAATTAGCAAGATCGACAATTTCAGGCTCTCGAGCGGCATTCTCAATAACTGTGGTACCGTCAGCTAATGCTGCCGCCATCATCAAGTTTTCCGTACCCGTTACACTGACAGTGTCCATGAAGATCGTGGCACCCGTTAAACGACCTTGCTTTTTAGCGACAATATAACCGTCTTCAACCGTTATATCTGCCCCCATAAGTTTTAAGCCTTGAATATGTAAATTAACGGGCCTTGCGCCGATAGCGCAACCGCCTGGCAAAGAAACTTCAGCGTGCCCCATGCGGGCAAGTAATGGGCCAAGCACCAAAATTGAAGCGCGCATGGTTTTTACTAAATCATAAGGGGCACGACAAATATCAATGCTACTTGCATCAATCATAAGTGTGTTTTCGTTAAGCCATTCAGCTTTAGCACCTAGCTGACCTAATAACTTAACAGTTGTTAAAATATCATTTAATTGCGGTACATTACTGAAAACAACAGGTGTTTTAGATAATAGCGCTGACATTAAAATAGGAAGAGCTGCGTTTTTTGCTCCGGAGATCACGACATCGCCGCGAAGTGGTTTACCACCAATAACTTTAAATGCGTCCAAAATAACTACTACTTACTTAAAAGGATTAAAAAACATCGAGCCAGTATACACAAAAATGCCCAGCAGTAAAAAGCTAGGCATTAAAAATACAAATTAGTAACACTATTTCTAATTAATACTAACTATTAAATAATTTATCGCGTTGCCACTGTGCTTTATTAAATGTTTTCACAGTAATTGCGTGGATTGTGCCATCTTTTATAATCTCAGCTAATGGCTTTAGCACTGCTTGTTGACGTTTAACACGGCTTAAGTCATCAAACATATCACTGACTGCATTAATTCGGCATTGTGATCCGTCAAAAGTTACGTGTACTTCATCAAGTTCAAGTGCTTCATTTATCAATTTACTTACTAGTTGTTCAATATCACCTGCTTCCAAGGGACTCTCCATTATTCATTATTTTGTATTTTTTATAATACTAATCACATGCTATAGGTAACAAACCATCTAGACCACTTAAAGTAATTAGTTTAGTTAATTTCTCGGGTATATTGCTAAAGCTCAGATGACAAGAGTACTTTACTGCTTGCTCTAGAAGATAAACCAACCAAGCTAGACCCGCAGTGTCAGCCTTAACAACATTGCTTAAATCAATTTTAATTGCAGCATGTGCAAACCAATTTACATATTCATTATCTTTAATATCAGCAACACTAAAACGACTCAATTCGCCAGAGATGGTTAGGGTACCATGATTAAGAACTATATTCGCTTTACTCACTATTTCCCCTTACTATTCTCTTTTTCTGTTCGGTTTTTAAATACAATATCTCTGGTACTTTTAGTCTTTAATAACTCGGTGACATAAGGCAGGCCTTTTTGTCTGATAATGCTGCCTAATTCTGCTTGTTTAGAGTCGAGTAAGCTAACCCCTTCAGCAACCATATCAAATGCTTGCCAATTTTTAGTCTTTTTATTCAGTCTAACTTTGAATGCCACATCAATATTATCTCTACCTGGCATTATAATGCGTGTATTTACAGCCACTATTTTTTTACCCGAAAATGATCTTTCCGGAGCAAACTCAACGGCCTGGTTATCATATAAAGTAAATACCTGCGCATAAGAACTAACAAGGTACTCCCTAAAAACAGGCACAAATGCGCGTCGTTCAGCATCCGTCGTTTTCTTCAAATGTTTGCCAATAACCTTAAAAGCGGAATACCTATAATTAACATAAGGCATTAACTCTTCTCGAACGATATCTTTTAGCACATTAGGATTTTTTTGAATAGCCTGCTGCTCAATAGCAAAACGCTTAAAAGTTTTCTCAGCTGCACCTTGCACCATATGATAGGGGTTTTTTTGGTTGACCTGTAGCCTTGCTGACTCTGCAGGCAACTCAGTTGCTTGAGAGGATATTTTAATGGCTTCAGGTTTAGCGTTGGCTATAGCAGAATGACTAACCAAAAAAACAATAACTAAACTAACAAAAACATTACTTTTATAACGTTTATTTATCTTCACGAATTTACTCATCACCACTTCCTTGGCTAAATAAAAATTGTCCTATTAATTCTTCCAACACTAACGCCGGCTTGGTATCTTCAATGAAATCACCTGGCTGTAAAGTATCAACTGATTCATCGACAAAACCGGGTTGAACACCTAAATATTGTTCACCTAATAACCCTGCAGTTAATATTGCTACAGAGGTCGCTTCTGAAAACTTATTATATTGTGTATCAATTTCAAGAGTTACTACGGGTGTGTAGTCTTCTTCATCTAACGAAATATTACTCACTCGACCAACAACAACGCCACCAACCTTGATCGGTGAACGTACCTTCAAACCACCAATATTATCAAACTTAGCAAAGAGTTGATAACTTTCACCACTGCCGCCCATGCCTGAGTCTGCCACTTTAAGAGACAACATCAATAAGGCACCTAAACCTAATGCAACAAAAAAACCAACTAACAATTCTACTTTCTTAGACACCATGTCTTCCACCAACGCCTTGTAATAAAAATTTAACTATAAAGTTCCAACGGGAAACGATTAATAGTAATGTCTGTAACTACAGTCACTACTTTACGAACATTAATGCCGTTAGAATGAAATCTAAAAATAAAACTAATAATGATGATTGCACTACAGTAGAAGTCGTCGCTCGACTTATTCCTTCAGAGGTAGGCTCACAATCATAACCTTTGTATACTGCTATCCACATCACCACAAAAGCAAAAACGACACTTTTAATTATGCCGTTAAGAATATCTTTTTCAAAATCTACCTGATCTTGCATTACAGACCAAAAAGTACCGCTATCAACACCTAGCCAGTCAACGCCAACTACGTGAGCCCCAAGAATTCCCACCATAGAGAAAATGGCAGCTAATAGAGGTAAACTGATAAAACCAGCCCAAAATCGCGGCGCTATGACTCGTCTTAATGGATCAATAGCCATCATTTCTAGACTTGATAGTTGCTCTGTCGCTTTCATTAAACCTATCTCTGCGGTAAGGGCTGAGCCTGCTCTACCTGCAAATAATAAGGCTGCAACTACAGGTCCAAGTTCTCGTAATAAAGACAGCGCCACCATAGGACCTAAGCTGGCTTCCGCGCCATAGCCTACTAATATAGTATAGCCCTGTAAGGCTAGAACCATTCCAATGAAAGTACCTGAGACCATTATTATCAATAATGACAATACACCAACACTGTAAAGCTGCTGCATTAATAAAGGCGTACCTTTACGAAGGTTGGGAACATGCATTAACGCTGAAACCAATAAAATCACTGCTCGCCCTAAACCACTTATCATGCTGAGGGTTTGTTTACCTAAAAACTGTATCTGCTGCACTACTTGCCGCCTTGAAACTGGTTCATTTTTTTAACTCTTTATGAAGATACTTTAATGAGTTCATCACGATAAGATGGGGCTTCGTAATGAAAAGGTACAGCACCATCTGCCTCACCTTGAATAAACTGTTGCACTAAAGGAGAAGCATCTTGGCGTATTTGTTCTGGGGTGCCATGACCAATGATTTTCTTTTCAGCAACAATATAAATATAGTCTGCAATGCTCATGACTTCTGGAACATCATGTGAAACAACGATTGAGGTCAAACCTAAAGCATCACTTAATGAACGTATTAGACGAACAATAACCCCCATTGAAATGGGGTCTTGGCCAGCAAAGGGTTCGTCATATAAAATAAGTTCAGGATCTAAGGCTATTGCACGTGCTAACGCCACTCTACGGGCCATTCCTCCAGAGAGCTCACTCGGCTGTAAGTGCCTTGCCCCTCTTAATCCAACCGCTTCGAGCTTCATCAATACAATTTTCTCAATGATCGCTTCAGATAATTGGGTATGTTCCCTTATAGGAAAGGCAATATTATCGTAAACACTCATCTCGGTGAATAACGCACCGCTTTGAAAGAGCATGCTCATATGTTTGCGTGCTTCGTATAAATCAGCCCGAGATAACAGGGGAATATTTTTACCATCAAAAAATATATTGCCGCTTTCTGGCTTTATTTGACCGCCAATTAAGCGAAGTAATGTCGTTTTACCAATACCACTTGGCCCCATGATAGCAGTAACTTTCCCTTTTGGGATAGACAAACTAATATCATCATAAATAACTCGTTCACCTCGTTTAAAAGTTAGGTTTTCAATTTCAACCAGGTTTGCTTCGGGTGTAGGGTTTGTCATGGTTCAACGTCACTGTTTTTTATTGTCTAAATCGATACCCGTTCCACTTGAAGATGCAGGATTCAGCTGGAATTATAAACGCCTTTAGGCAAGGCATTGATTGAAGATAATAGTTATTCTATTGTCGAAATCAATAACGTAGCATAAAGCATTTATAAACTAGCCCTTTGGGGGAAAACTGAGCAAAACATATTCGTCGTTACATTTGTTTTTAAGGGGATAACCCTTAACAAAAAATGTGCCTTGATTATGATTTGCTCAGGTTTCCTGAAACGAGCATCTTCAAGTGGAGCGGGTATACAATAGAAATTCTATCAATGAGGTGATTTTACCTTAGCGATAACAATTCTTCATTAGAAATAAACCAATATTGAAGCAATAAGTGTTAAATTTTGCTGTTGATTTGTAAGAAATTGATCACATATGCTTAAAAGTAAGGCATAAAAAATATTATTTTCCTCTAGATAGCATAATTTACTTCTTTTTTGCTCAACAACCAGCGACAATTTAAGCTTAACCTTGGAGTCATTAATGCTAGAACAGATTTTTATATTACTTATTGCCCTTGTTGCTTTAGTTTGGAGTGCCGATAAATTCGTTTTTGGCGCATCATCGTTAGCTAGAAACTTAGGTATTTCCCCCATGATTGTGGGTTTAACCATCGTTGCTATGGGCTCGTCAGCCCCTGAAATGATGGTGGCAGCAACCGCGTCATTGCAAGGTAATCCAGATACCGCGATTGGTAATGCAATAGGCTCGAATATTACCAATATAGCTTTAGTACTAGGTATTACAGCATTATTGCAACCTTTAAACGTTTCCTCACAAACAATAAAGCGTGAAATCCCTCTTATTTTAGCGGTAACCGCTTTAGGTTATTGGTTGCTTATAGATAACCACTTTAGCTTTATAGAAGGCATAATATTAATCTCTGGCTTTGCCATTTATATTATTTCATTACTGGTTATCACATTAAAGAAAACAAAGGGCAAGCCCAGTGATGACCCCTTGATTATTGAAGCAGAGCAGGATGTTGCTCCTGCCGTAAGTATGAAATTATCTTTATTATGGCTTGGGGTTGGTATCGTTTTATTACCATTGAGTGCGAGCTTTTTAGTTGATTCTTCAGTATTTATTGCTAAAGCATTTGGTATTAGTGATCTGGTGATAGGTTTAACGATTATTGCAATAGGTACCAGTTTACCCGAGCTCGCCGCTAGCATTATGAGCATTATCAAAAAAGAAGATGATCTAGCATTAGGTAATATAATCGGCTCAAATATTTTTAACATACTTGCGGTGTTACCTATTGCAGGTTTGCTCGCCCCTGGTGGTATTGACCCTTTAGCAGCCAGTAGAGATGCACCTTATATGTTAGGGGTTACTTTATTGCTCTTTATTTTATGTTTTAGTCGACGCTTAGGTGCATTTAGAATTACCCGTGCCAAAGGTGCACTATTACTGTTAAGCTTTATCGCCTATCAAGTATTACTTTTTAGCCAATTATAAGAACTGATATAAGTTAATCATTATGCAAAACTTCAAACAGTTAGCAAAAAACGTTATTGAGATTGAACAACAAGCTATTGCTGAACTTGTACAGTATATTGATGATAACTTTGAGCTTGCCTGCCAACTCATGTTTCATTGCAAGGGCCGAGTTATTGTTATCGGTATGGGCAAGTCGGGTCATATTGGCGGAAAAATAGCAGCGACTCTTGCCAGTACTGGTACACCTGCATTTTTTGTTCATCCTGGAGAAGCAAGCCATGGTGATTTAGGTATGATCACTAGCAATGATGTGGTGTTAACTATTTCTAATTCAGGTGAAACAGGGGAAGTACTTGCTATTATCCCTGTTATCAAACGTATCGGCGCTAAGTTAATTTCAATGACTGGTAATAGTGACTCTACGTTAGCAAAACTAGCTGATACACACGTCTGTATTAAGGTATCAACTGAAGCCTGTCCTTTAGGCTTAGCACCGACATCAAGCACAACAGCCACTTTGGTCATGGGTGATGCTTTAGCTGTCGCTTTACTCAACGCTCGTGATTTTACCGCTGATGATTTCGCATTATCTCATCCTGGTGGCAGTTTGGGTAAACGATTATTACTGCGCTTAAACGATATTATGCACCAAGGCGATAGAATCCCTATGGTATCAGAGCATGCACTTATTAAAGATGCTTTGGTTGAAATGTCATTGAAGGGCTTAGGCATGACAGCAATCATAAATAATAGAGATCAACTCGTCGGCTTATTTACTGATGGCGACCTTCGAAGAGTATTAGATAATAAAATTGATATTCACAGTGATACTATCAGTACCGTTATGACGCATGATCCTCGAGTAGCACAAAGTGATATGCTCGCTGCCCAAGCGCTAAAGATAATGGAAGACAATAAAATAAACGGTCTCATTATCGTAAATAATAACAACGAACCTGTTGGTGCTATGAATATGCATGACTTCTTAAGCTCTGGAGTGCTTTAATGAATACCTTATATGGTGATGTCCAAAACAACATTTTGGCAAAAGCTCAGCAAATAAAGTTATTAGTCTGTGATGTTGATGGCGTATTTTCTGACGGTAGAATATATTTGGGAAATGATGGCGAAGAACTAAAAGCCTTCCATACTAAAGATGGCTTTGGCATAAAAGCCTTAGGTGCTACTGGGGTTAATGTTGCTATTATCACAGGAAGAAATTCGTCAATTGTTGCAAATAGAATGAAAGCTTTAAATGTAGCGCACATTATTCAGGGACAAGAAGATAAACTACCCGCTTTAATCTCATTAAGCCAACAATTGAACATTGATCTTAATGAAGTAGCTTACATAGGTGATGATGTACCTGATTTAGCTTGCATTGAAGCGGTAGGCCTTGGTATTAGCGTATCTGATGGCCATCCATTAGTCTTAAGAGGCGCAGATTACACCACCTTTATTCAGGGTGGTTTTGGCGCTGTGCGGGAAGTATGTGATTTGATTATGCAAAGCCAAGGCAACTTAGCCAGTGCCTCTGGCGCAAGCATATGAATCGATTAAATAGCTTAGCGCTATTTGTCCTACTGCTTAGTGCGCTAGTTTATGGCATTATTGAATGGCGTAGCGCATCAATAGAAGAAGACACATTAATTGTTGATGAACAGCGCCCGGACTTTATCGCCGAGCAGTTACAAAGTAAAATCTTTAGTGATTTAGGACAACTGTCGCATACTATTAAAGCAGAAAGAATGGAACATTATGCTGACTTAGAAGTGAGTTATTTTGAGTCACCAAACTACACTTTATATCCGCAGAAAAAAGGCCAACCTTGGAAGGTCAGTGCGCAAGAAGCAACACTTTACAAGGACAACCGTGTAGAACTCAAAAAACAAGTACATATAAAAGCAACAGAAATTGGCAGCTTAATACAAGAAATCTACTGTAAAACCATTGCATTAGATTTAAAGACAAATATCATTAGTTCAGAGCAATCCGTTGTAGTAGTCGGAAAAGACTTTACTATGTATGGCTCTGGATTGATTATCGATTTAAACACTAAACAAATGACCCTAACCCAGCATGAACGCACTATTTATAAAAAATATGATGAAAGCTAATTTAAGCCGCATTAATTGCAAACGTAATACCTTCAAGGTATTCGCATTAAGCTGTAGTTTAATTTTTTTTAGCCCTGCGCAAGCCGCTAAAAAGGATTTAGAACAAGAAATCACCATTAAATCTCAGCGCCAAGCGGCTGACCTTAAAAATAAGATCGCAAGTTATTTAGATAATGTCAGTATTCGTCAAGGATCCATCTCTATTACCGCTGATATAGTTAAAGTTTTTAGTGTGGTAAATCAGCAAAACGGCGAAAAAAATGATACTTATTTAGCAAAAGGTCAACCTGCCATATTCCAACAAAAGTTAGAAGACGGTAGTTTAATCAAATTACAAGCAGATGAAATAACCTATAACCCTAACTCCAATATGATCACTATTACTGGCAATGCTTTAGTTAAACAGGCTGGTAGTGAAGTAAGTGGTAATGAAATCACCTACAATACTTTAAGTGAAAAATTAGAAGCGCAGAGTGCTCATAATCAATCTGTCACAACCGTCCTACAACCTACGGTATTAAAAAAACAAAAAGAAACACACGAAAAGTCTAAAACAGAAAAAAGTACAGACAAGGTAGTTGAAGAAGAAGGCGGCAATAGTGGTAACTAACACAGAAGAAAAATCGCCCATAAATACACTTATTGCTGATGGTTTGTCGAAGTCATATAAAAGTAGACAAGTCGTTAAAAATGTAAGCTTACAAGTTGACGCAGGGCAAATTGTTGGTTTGCTCGGGCCTAATGGCGCAGGAAAGACAACGTCCTTCTATATGATCGTTGGCTTAGTTCCCAACGACAATGGAACAATCAAACTTAATGGTCAAGACCTAACTCTCGCCCCTATGCATGAAAGAGCGCGTAGCGGTATTGGCTATTTACCGCAAGAAGCATCAATTTTTAGAAAACTTACCGTGACAGATAATATCATGGCGATATTACAAACACGTAAAGAACTTAATGATACTCAGCGCGCTGAAAAGCTCGAACACCTCTTAGAGGAGTTTCATATCTGTCATATCAAAGATAATACCGGCATGAGTTTATCTGGTGGCGAAAGACGCAGAGTTGAAATTGCCCGTGCATTAGCTGCAGACCCTCAATTTATTTTATTAGATGAACCTTTTGCCGGTGTTGACCCAATTTCGGTTGGCGACATTAAAAAAATCATCTTACACTTAAAAGAACGAGGTATAGGTATATTAATCACAGATCATAATGTTAGAGAAACTTTAGACGTTTGTGAGCATGCTTACATTGTTAGCCACGGTGAAATTATTGCACAAGGTAATGCAGATCAAATTCTTGCAAATCAAAAAGTCAGAGATGTATACCTTGGCGAACAATTCACGCTATAGTTACTCTATAAGTGAAGCTATCAGCTAAGCTGTAAATTAAGCTATTAATTAATAGCTCTGGCCTGAATAAATAATAAAAGTAGTTATACACTTAAAGTATAACCACTAAGAATAATATATAGGAAATTACATAACCTAGATGCGCCCTACACTACAGCTCCGTATTGGACAACATTTAACGATGACCCCACAATTGCAACAAGCGATCAAGCTATTGCAATTATCAACGTTAGAGTTACAGCAAGAAATTCAAGAAGTTTTAGAGAGCAATCCATTACTTGAACTGGATGAAAAAGCTCAAAGTGAAAGCTCTGGTGAACAAAATAACCTCGAAGAAGCTTTTTCAAGCAACACAAGTGAAGTTAAAACAGAGAAAACAACAAACGACGGTAGCGAAGATCAGCAAGCAAGTATTGATGAAATCACGACCACTGAGGCTATGGAAAAAAGTGATATACCAGAAGAGCTGAATATAGATACCACTTGGGAAGATAGTTACAGTGCTGGTGTATCCAATACTGGCGCAGTAAGTAGCCCTGCGGATGACTTTACCTATCAAGGTGAAACCACTGACTCCATACAGGATCACTTATTGTGGCAAATGGAATTAACCCCCTTCAGCGATACCGATAAAACTATTGCCATCGCTATCATTGAAGCGGTGGATGATGCTGGTTACTTAACCGTATCACCTGAAGATATTTTAGAAAGTGTTGGTACTGAAGACCTTGAACTTGATGAAGTAGAAGCGGTATTAAAGCGTATCAATATGTTTGACCCTATTGGTGTCGCCGCTCGCTCAATACCTGATTGTTTACTGATCCAACTAAATCAATTTAGTGCTGACACTCCATACTTAAAAGAAAGTAAATTAATTATTAATGAGCATATTGATTTGCTCGGTAACCGAGATTACCGCCAGTTAATGCGTAAAACAAAACTGAAAGAAGATCAGTTACGTGAAGTCATGCGCCTAATTCAAAGCCTTAACCCTCGTCCGGGCGATGCAGTCATTAAAAGTGACGATCAATATGTCATTCCTGACGTTTCTGTAGAGAAAAAAAATGGTCGTTGGGTGGTTGAATTAAACTCAGATACCGCACCAAAATTATCAATAAATCAGCAGTATGCTGCAATGTCTAAAACGATGAAGTCATCAACTAATGATGGACAGTTTATTAGATCTAATTTGCAAGAAGCTAAGTGGTTTATTAAGAGTTTAGACTCTCGTAATGATACCCTACTTAAAGTGTCGAATTGTATTGTACAGCGTCAACAAGGCTTTTTAGAGCATGGCGCTGAAGCAATGAGACCTATGGTACTAAACGATATTGCTGAAGCGGTTGATATGCATGAGTCCACCATATCACGTGTTACCACGCAAAAATATATGCATACACCCAGAGGGATTTTTGAGCTGAAGTACTTTTTTTCTAGCCATGTTAGTACAGAAAATGGCGGTGAGTGTTCATCTACAGCAATTCGCTCTTTAATTAAAAAGCTTATCTTAGCGGAAACTCCTGCTAAACCGTTAAGCGATAGTAAGATGGCTGATTTATTGGCCGAGCAGGGAATAAAAGTGGCACGACGTACTATAGCAAAATACCGTGAATCATTAGCTATACCACCATCAAACCAACGTAAGAGTTTACTTTAGAAGACTACAATAAAAGGATCATGTTTATGCAAATTAATCTTTCTGGACACCATGTTGAAGTAACGAGTTCATTACGCGAATATGTCGATACAAAATTTTCAAAATTAGAACGACATTTTGATCACATTAATAATGTTCATGTTGTGCTTACCGTTGAAAAACTTAATCAAAAAGCAGAAGCTAATGTTCATATGAATGGTAGTGAAGTATTTGCTTCAGCAGTGAATGCTGACATGTATGCATCTATCGATACCTTGGTTGATAAACTTGATAGACAAATTCTTAAATATAAAGGCAAAGTATCGCAACATTAAATATCCTTATAACAATCGAGTGACCCCGATTGAGAACGCTTTAAAATAATTAAAGTAGATTAGAACAGGCGCCCTGACCTAAATGATTTAGCGTTAATAGGCGCCTAAAAACCATTATCATTATTATGCAATTATCCGAAATATTAACAACAAGTTGTATTCGTTGTCATGTAGCAGTAACCAGTAAAAAGCGTATTCTAGAAAAAATTTGTCAACTTGCCGCTACCCACCTCACTGATTTAGAGCAAGATGAACTATTAGAAAGTTTACTTGATAGAGAAAAAATGGGTAGTACAGGTATAGGTAACGGCATTGCCATCCCTCATGGCCGATTACCCAATTCGAGTAAAGCGGTTGCCGTGTTAATAACAACCGAAAAAGCGATTGATTTTGATGCCATAGATAATAGAGCCGTCGATATTTTTGTAGCCTTATTTGTACCTGAAAACAGCTGCCAAGAACATTTAAATACGCTACAAAATATTGCTAAATTATTTAGTGATAAAAAAACAATCAAGCAAGTTCGAAAATGCAATGATAATCAGGCACTGTATAATTTAATTCAACAAGCAAGTTAACAAAAATAATTGCCATTAAAGCAAAGTATTCGGAATTTTAATAAATGAAACTCATCATTGTCAGTGGTCGCTCTGGCTCAGGTAAATCAGTCGCACTACGCGTTTTAGAAGATCTTGGTTATTATTGTGTCGATAACATTCCGATTAATCTACTGCCAGCATTAACCCATACTGTTATTAACGACTATGAAAACGTTGCAGTCAGCTTAGACGTACGGAACTTACCTGAAGACCCGCATGACATTCCAGAAATCATTGCCTATTTACCTAAAGCGGTAGACGTAAACACGCTATTTTTAGATGCCGATGATAATGATCTAATCAGACGTTTTAGTGAAACACGCCGTTTACATCCGCTTATACGTAAAGATATGGCACTTGATCAAGCAATTGCATTAGAAAAATCATTACTAGAGCCAATTTCAACTAACGCCGATTTATATATTAATACCAGTCAACTTACCCCTCATCAACTTGCTGATTTAGTCAGAGAAAGAATCTTGGGGAAGAAGACAGGCTCTATGGTGTTAGTGTTTGAGTCTTTTGGCTTTAAACACGGTATTCCTGTTGATGCAGATTATGTGTTTGATGCTAGGTTTTTACCTAACCCCTTTTGGGAGAAGTCACTTAAAGGTAAAACGGGTGTCGATCTAGAGGTAAAAGACTTCCTCGCAAGCCAAGCTATTGTTACTAAATTTATTTGGCAAATTAATAGCTTTATGATGACTTGGTTACCGCATTTAGAACGAAATAACCGCAGCTATGTCACTATCGCGATAGGATGTACTGGTGGTAAACATAGATCCGTTTATATTGCCGAAATGTTGGCAAAAAACTTCCGTAAAGAACGAGAAGATATTCAAACCCATCATAGAGATATTAATGTTAAAACGACCTAAACAACGGGTGGCCAAATGAGCGTTATTTCCCAAGAAGTTACTATATGTAATAAGTTAGGTTTACATGCGCGTGCTGCGACTAAATTGGCTCAATTAAGCCTAAGATTTTCTGCTAAAGTCACCATCGAACTGGCTGGAAAGGAAGCTGATGCTAGTAGTATTATGGCACTTATGTTACTTGCTGGTGGACAAGGCAAGAAGGTCAAAATCAGTGCAGAAGGTGAAGATGCTCAATTAGCCTTATCAGAAATATGCCAGCTTATTTCTGATAAGTTTGACGAAGCTGAATAACCACGTCGCTGAGTAGAGCTAAAAGTTAAAATAAATACGGTCTTTTTTGTGGCTGAAACTCTCTTCTATAAGATAAAAAGCTGGTAAAATCACTAAGTTGCGATAAACTTAAGCTGACTTTCAGCTAAGCCCAAAGAAAGCTGTTTTTCTATTCAATATGAAATGCCCCTTCGTTCGCCACTTTCTCAGCGACGCACTCTTTAGAGGGTTTTCTGTGCACTATACATTAAAGAAGTAGAGTTGCTATGCCAGAATTATCAGAGCAAGAGTTTAACCAACAACGATTACAACAAGTTAACGAAGCACTTGGCAGTGGTATGTTCGTCTACGTACGAAAACTGTTACAGCACATGCCCGCTTATGATTTAGCCCTTATTTTAGAGTCCTCCACGGCAAAAAGCCGCCCAGTCCTTTGGCAACTAATTGATCCCGACTTTCATGGTGAAGTACTCGAAGAGCTAAATGAAGAAGTCCGTAAAGGCATTCTTAAGAGTATGCGACCTGAAAAGCTCGCTGCAGTTGCCGAAGGCATGGACGTTGATGATTTAGCTGAAGTTTTACGTACATTGCCTGACAGTATTTTTAACGAAGTACTGAAATCTATGGACTCGCAAGACCGTAGTCGTGTTGAAACAGCCTTATCTTATGAAGAAGATACTGCTGGCGGTATCATGAATACAGATACTATTACCTTACGTCCTGATGTAAGTGTTGATGTAGTATTAAGGTATCTTCGGCTCAAAGGGGACCTTCCTGACGCAACCGATTCTTTCTATGTTGTTGACCGTAATAATAATTTTATTGGCGCAGTATCTCTAACAGCCATAGTGACTGCTAAAGCTGAAGTTATAGTCTCGAGTTTGATCAATGCTGAAGTTGAAGCAGTACAAGCTGATATGGATGAGCAAGATGTTGCTCAACTTTTTGAACGTCACGATTGGTTTTCAGCCCCTGTTGTAGATGAGGCGGGTCGCTTACTCGGCCGTATCACTATTGATGATGTCATCGATATTATTCGTGAAGATGCAGAACATACTATGATGAGTATGGCGGGTTTAGATGACGAGGCAGATACATTTGCCCCGGTATTTAAAAGTACTAAACAACGTTCCCTTTGGCTTGGCGTTAACCTTATTACTGCTTTAATGGCCGTTGCCGTAACCAGTATGTTTGAAGGGGTCTTTCAACAACTAGCTATTTTGGCGGTATTAAACTCTTTAGTGCCTAGCATGGGCGGCGTTGCCGGTAATCAAACCTTAACTTTAGTTATTCGCGGTATGGCGTTAGGTCATGTCGGAGACAGTAACGCACGTGCTCTTCTCAGTAAAGAAGTCGCAATTGGCTTTTTAAATGGCATTATTTGGGCAACCTTAATTGCTACGGTTGTCGCTATATGGAAACAAGATTTAATGCTGGGTGGCGTAATAGCTTTCGCTATGTTAATGAATATGACTGCAGCAGGACTTGCTGGTGTTAGTATCCCATTATTACTAAAACGCCTTAATATAGATCCCGCGCTGGCAGGTAGCGTTATTATTACCACAGTAACTGATGTGGTTGGTATTTTTGCCTTCTTAGGCACTGCAACACTACTACTAACCTAGCAACTATTAAAGCCAGCTAAAACCTTGCCATAAAAACGCTATCAATGTCGTTATTGCTAGCGTTTTTATTTTAACAAGCAGAAGTAATGCTCACTAGCTTGATAGGTTTTCTTAATTCAAGGCAACTTTACGCGTCAATAGCTGCTAGTGTCCGGCTACTTGCATCTCATCAATAAGGATTGAGCCTGTACGAATACTGCCACGCATATCTACATCAGAGCCAACGGCTACAATGCTTTTAAACATATCGGTTAAGTTACCTGCAATTGTTATCTCACTGACAGGATAAGCTATTTCGCCATTTTCAACCCAAAACCCTGCCGCACCACGCGAGTAATCGCCGTTAACAACATTAACACCTTGCCCCATTAACTCAGTAACCAATAAACCTGTTCCTAATGTTTTTAGCATGGCATCGAAACTGCCATCATGACCTTGGGCATCGACCAACCAGTTATGAATACCACCCGCATGTCCTGTGGTCTCAAGCCCTAGTTTTCGCGCTGAGTAACTCGTTAATAAATAAGTCTGTAAGGTACCGTCTGTGATAATTTCGCGATTTTGGGTCAGTACTCCTTCACTATCAAAGGCGCTACTAGCCAGCGCTTTAGCAATGTGAGGTCTTTCGCTGATATTTAAAAACTTAGGAAAAATATCATTACCAATAGCATCGAGTAAGAAGGATGATTTTCGGTATAAATTCCCGCCACTAATCGCAGCAATAAAATGTCCCCAAATGGTATTAGCAATATCAGCTCTAAATAAAACCGGAACTTTACCCGTAGGGATTGTTTGTGGTTTTAAACGAGAGAGCACTTCATGAGAGGCTTGTAGACCAACATTTTTAGCACTTTCTAGCATAGAGAATTCACGATTAACCGTGTAAGCATAGTCACGTTCCATGTCATCATCTTCACTGGCAATCATGACACAGCTTAGGCTATGACGAGTGCTTTGGTAGCCCACTAACTGACCATTACTATTTCCGTAAACCTTAAAGCCTGCAAACGTATCAAAGTTAGCACCATCAGAATTAGAAATACGTGGGTCCGCAGTCAATGCACTTTCTTCACATTCTTTAGCAAGTTCTATCGCCTCTTCTGTACTTATTTCATGAGGATGATATAAATCTAAATCAAGTGGTTGCATTGCTAAAAGTGATTTATCAGCAAGACCAGAACAATCATCTACCGAAGTATATTTTGCAATATTTACCGCTGCAGTAACTGCTTTAGTTAATGCTTGCTCTGATAAGTCAGCTGTAGAAGCACTACCTTTACGGCCTTCACGATAAACAGTGATGCCTAATGCACCATCATTGGTAAATTCAACATTTTCTACTTCACCCATACGAGTACCAACACTTAAACCTTGTTGACGGCTCATAGCAACTTCAGCACCATCAGCGCCAAGTGATTTAGCGAGTTCTAGTACAGTGGCAACTCGTGTTTTCACTTCGCTAAGTTGATTAGTCATTGGATCATGTGATTTAGAGGCTAGGGTCATATTGGTTTCTACTTTCTCTTTTCTTTTTAAGGAGTAATAAGGCGTAAACAGTGACTTAAAATAGTGATATAATAAGAGCAATCATTATTTATTTTAACATGGTATTAGACATTATTATGCCCCAGTCAGCCAAAGATATCGACGAATCTTCAGAAGAAATGGAAGAAGAGTTAAAAAGTAAAAGCGAAGTGAAGCGTGAAATGCATCAATTGCAAGATTTCGCACAAAGCTTAATCGAAATGTCTAAGCATCAACGAAGTCGTTTACCGCTAAGTGAAGACATCAAAGATGCCATGATTTTGGCGGATAAAATCACCAATAAACATGAAGCTTTACGCCGCCATATTCGTCACACAGCGAGAATTTTGTTGGAAACAGATCTTGAACCAATTCATCACGCTATTGAAGTGATGGCTAACAAGCATCAGCAAGAAACAGCAAAGTTTGTTCGTTTAGAGGCGCTTCGAGATGAATTAATCGAGCAAGGAAATGATGCTGTGGAAACCTTGATTAGTGAGTTTCCAACAATCGAACGACAAAAAATCAAACAGTTGATTCGACATGCAGCCAAAGAAAAGAAAGCAGAGAAATTAGGTAAGCATTATAAGAATTTGTTTACTTACCTAAAAGCTAACGCTTAATCGTTGATATTTATGAATTAATAATCGTTAAGCACTGAAGCATAAGGGCTTAACGATTATCCAATGCTTAGCGCTATTGCGTACCGCCGATAGTCATTTCATCCACCTTCAGTGTAGGTTGACCAACACCAACAGGTATACTCTGACCATCTTTACCACAAACACCGACGCCGCCGTCGAGTTTTAAGTCATTACCCACCATACTAATGCGTTTCATCGCTTCAGGTCCATTACCAATTAATGTAGCGCCTTTGACAGGGGAAGTTATTTCTCCATCTTCAATGAGGTATGCTTCTGAGCTAGTAAAAACAAATTTACCTGATGTAATATCAACCTGCCCACCAGCAAAGTTAGGTGCATAAATCCCTTTTTTCACAGATTTAATAATGTCTTCAGGGCTAGACTCACCTGCTAACATATAGGTATTAGTCATACGCGGCATAGGTAAATGTGCATACGACTCTCGTCTACCGTTACCTGTAGATTTCACCCCCATTAAGCCAGCATTATGCTTGTCTTGCATGTACCCCTTTAAGATACCCTTTTCAATCAATACATTATATTGTCCTGGGGTACCTTCATCATCAATAGATATTGAACCGCGACGATTGGGTAAAGTACCATCATCAACAATAGTACATAGTTCAGAGGTCACTTGCTGACCCACCTTACCAGAGAATGCTGACGAGCCTTTGCGGTTAAAGTCACCTTCTAAACCATGGCCTACGGCTTCATGCAATAAAACACCAGGCCAACCAGCACCTAATACCACAGGAAAAGTACCTGCTGGCGCATCAATGGCCACTAGATTGACTAGTGCTTGCCTAACTGACTCTTCAGCATAGGCGAGATAACGTGGTTTATTCCCACCCGCTTCAACTTCAAAAAAGTAACTGTAATCTGTACGAGCACCGCCGCCAGCACTTGCTCGTTCACGTTTACCGTTTTCTTCAACTAATACCGAGCAGTTTAAACGTACTAAAGGACGAATGTCTGTACCTAATGTACCATCACTGGCACTCACTAAAATCGTTTCATAAACACCTGAGATACTGGCGATAACCTGCTTAACACGACTATCGACTTGACGCGCATGTGCTTCAACCTGATGTAACAAATCAATTTTTTGTTCTTGCGTTAAACTGCCAAGAGGCTCAACTGACTGATAAACTTGAATCGGAGATTGACGGCTAAATGCCTTAACTGTTGCACCAGTGCCACTATCAGCAATACCCTTAGCTGCATTTGCCGCCTGCTGAAGTGCTTCAGGGGTGATGTCATCTGAGTAAGCAAAACCCGTTTTTTCGCCAGAAATAGCTCTAACACCAACACCGCGTTCAATGTTGTACGAACCTTCTTTGACAATACCATCTTCTAGAACCCAAGTTTCATGCTGACTCGCTTGAAAATATAAATCAGCATAATCAACTTTTCGGCTCATCATGCTGCTTAAGGTTTTTGACAACATTTCTTCGTCAATATGACTATCACTTAATAAGGATTTCTCAACACTATTCATTAGGTCTTAGCTCTACTTCTATGTTCTTTAATTATAATCAAGTTGCTGCTTTATACCCAAACCACTTGAAGCTGTGTGATTCAGGGCCCTTGAGGGCTGGTTTAGGTATTATGTATTCAGCGGTGAGTTCAAAGGCATGCTTTGACGTATGCGTATTAATTCTTCAGGTTGATAATCAACAGTAATGTAGCCTTCGCCTATTGTCATACTTTGTTCAATAGTGCCCCAAGGACTAATAATCATTGAGTGGCCCCAAGTTTCACGGCCATTTTCATGAACGCCCTCTTGACCTGCAGCAATGATATAAACTTGGTTTTCAATAGCTCTAGCTTGCAATAGTGTTTGCCAGTGCGCTTTACCTGTTACTTTTGTAAAAGCACTGGGTACAGTAATGATGTTAGCACCCGCTTTAGACAGTTGCTGAAATAAAGTAGGAAAGCGTAAATCAAAACATACTGATAAGCCAATGTTAGCAAAATCCGTATTAACCACGCTTATTTCTTTTCCTGCTTGTGTAAAACGAGATTCACAATAATTTTTAGTACTATCGCTCACATTTACATCGAATAAATGAATCTTATCGTATTGCCCTATTAACTCACCATCTGGATTAAAAAAACAGCTACTATTAGTGAATTTTGTCGTACATGACGATATTATAGGCACAGTCCCTGCGACTAAATAAACGTTAAATTTTTTGGCTAGTGCTCCAAGGGCTGAGCACAGATCGTTACCTGGTACCGACTCTCTTGCCAAGCTCAATTGCTCACTGTCTTTACCACCAAAATATAAGCAACACTCGGGTAATACGACTAAGTGCTGAGTATATTCAGCCTCATTTACTTCGCCAGTTATCCCATCATTATTATTGTTAATGATGGGATTTGCAGCGGTGATTTTAGTTAGTATTTTAGCTATTGCTGCTAAGTTAGTTGCAACATTAGCTGCCGAAGTTAACTGTATTGCACTCAACTTAACCATCGATTGCTTTACCTTTTTTAGATGTTTGGGGTTGGTCTATATTCAATTTCTCTTTTTTCGGTTCTTCTGTTGGCACTGTACTACCAACACTGACATTCTTACTCTTACGATTAACTTCTTCAAAGTCAGGGTTTTCAACTGTACCGGTAAGTTCAAATTTAAACTCTGAAACCACCTGAGACTTAATAACTTGATCGATAGCGACTCCGGCAAGGAATGTTACTGGGTTCAGTGTTGCTATCCAAGCGAGTACTGGCAGGCTTGAGGTTAACTCTGGTTTGTAAGACATATCATAATCAAGTTCACCTGTTATCAAATTTGTATGCCCCATCATAAACAAGTTACCTGCGGTACCATTCATTTCTGTATTTTGGGTCGTTAACAAGCCCTGATTTAATTGATAATCCCCTCTAATATCACTATAAAACATGCCATCACTAAAAATATCACGAAAATCGAATGTTAATTTACGTACAAGGGATTGTAAGCTGAGCACAGAAAGAATCCGTGCTGTATCAGGTACATCCGCCAAATAACCATCATCAAGCCGCGCGCTAATACTGCCATTTAAGTGATTTAGGGTAAAATTATGAAAACCACCCAACCAATTAAGGTTTACATTCATTTTAGCGCCACTATCTTTAATAATGGAATCATAACCAACGGCTTTAACCTCGGTTTCTATATCATCCACCGACAGCTTGCCTGCTAATGAACTGACAGACTCTTGTTCATTATGAAGCCAGCGACCGGAAAGGGTTAACTTGGTTTTACCGCGTGTTGCGGTAAAATCAGTAAACTCAATAGCTTGGTTATCTGTCCTTTTGATATTTACATCTACCTCACCTAAATTTAACAAGCCAACCGAACAGCTATCACAATGCAGCTTTATAGGCGGGATATTCGCAAAGATGATATCGTTTTCGGCTTTATTTGGTTGCTGAACGGTAAGTGATATATCTGACTCTTCTGTTGATTCATCTTGAGCCAAGGCTAAAAATTCAGCATTAATATCTAAGCCTTGCATTAACCAATTAGGATATATTTTTATCTGGCTACGCGTCTCTGTGGCATTGAGTTGTAACAACCACCATTGCGATTTATCTAAAAGGTTAAAAGAAATATTATTAAGCTCTTGCCCCAATATATTCAACTGGCCGATTGACCCCCTTATTCTTTGGGGTTTTGCTAATAAGGGCTCTGAACTTGATTGTTCAACACTGTCTGATGGTGCATGAATACTATCAATAATATCGCTGATTAATGGCTGCCATGTTGAAAAATCAGCCTGGGCTAGCTTGGTAGTAATATGAAAGCCGTCATTTGGTAAAGCCATAGAGCCTTCACCTAACATTAAGTTGGCACGAGTAAAGGCTGTTTTGTCGTGGTCTAACACTCCCGAAAATTGCATTTTATCCGCGTAATTTAGCATCACTTTAGAATATGCTTCTTCGCCATTAACTTTTACTGATAAATGATTTTCTTGTTCGCCACTTAAATCATAAGGAGCCGGTAATAATAGTTGAGTTTTTGATAGTTCAGATTGAAAGTCTGCAGTATAAGAGAAGCCACCCTGATGGTGCTGGTATAATGATAATTGCCCCAGCCAAGGTAACTCACCTTGCACGTATTTTTTTAGTTTCCCTGGAATATGAGTAAGCCACTCTGACTCGTTCCATAACCCTGTCAGCTTAATGTCAGTATGATAATAATCAGTTTTATCAGCACCATTGATTTCAACATTAACCGGTAAACCTTGCCAGACAAGCTGTAAACCTTCTGTGGTTATTTTATCATTACTAAAGCTCAGTTGTCCTTGCACTTCATTAAAGTTCATCCGTGGGGTTTGCAAAGCAACCTGATTGTTATCAAATTTAATTGTGCCACTTGCCAATGCTTGTTCATTGTTATTAAGCGGAAGATTTAAATGAAATTCACCACTAACCCCGCCACTAATATTTAACTGTTTTAATACACTACCAACACTGTCTTTAAAGGGGCTTGCATTCATCAAGTCCTCGATATAAAGCGCTTTTGTTGGTTTTATCTCTGCATCTACCGCTAATATCTGACCATGTGCTAAATCAGCAATACCAGCACTAACCCCTGTCATATCAAGACCCGTTAACTTACCACCACGACCCGTAATCATCATAGCGTTATTGGTAAAATTTAAATTCGCAACAAAGTCAGTAATGGCTGGCCAATTTTCAACAAATTTAAACTCTGATTTACTCAGCTCGGCATCAACAACAAAAATACCGCTGCCATCGGTAAAAGGAAAACGACTGATAGGACCATTAATTAAAACTTGTGCCTCTTCAACACGACCAGAAACAACTGCGGCATTGAGGTAATCAACCAAGTTTTTACTCATGATTGGTAAAGGTAGGTAACGACCGACTAAGCCCGCATTACCGTTAGAAATATTAGCCAACAAGGCTAATTGGACCTCACTATCAATAGGCGCTTCAACTTTTACTTGTGCTGATAAGTTAATTTCTTTTGAATGAAAATCTAATTCTTCAACCGTTAATGCCCAACCGCTTTCATCAAACGCGGCATTCAACTGACCTGAAAGGTTTTGATAGGGAAAAGCTTGGACAAATAACTTATCAAAATCTAATTCCCCTTGCTGGGCATTAAAATCAACAGATAAATAGTTATCTACGTAGCTGAGCTTACCTGAGACATTTTCTAAACCTGGAATGCCGTGACTATAGCGATTATTGAATCCAGAAAAACCTGTTACTATTTGAAATTCGTTCTTATGATTACGAATATAGAGATCTTCAACTTTTCCTGTTAATGACATCTTAGACAATAAACGACGGGTTTCTTGCTTTTCGACTATCAGCGGTGTTAATTGCGCTAGCATGGCAAGATCAATTTCAGATAAGTGCAGGGAAAAGTCACTTTCTTGTTTGGCTAGCATAGCCTTGAACTGATAAGAAGCTTGGTCATTAAGTTGTAATGATAACGGTGTACTATAGAGATTAAAGCTTTGCGGGGTTTTGCCTTTTACTAGGAGTAATTGCCCCTGTTCTAATACTAATGCTTGCTGTTTTTCTTCAAAACGCCAATTAATACTGCTATCTGAAAAGTCAATTTGTAAGCGATTTACTTCACTATTTTTAACACGTAACCAAGCAGAAAAGTTAATATCTGTGCTCGTTTTATCATCATCGAGAACTAAAACATTACCTAACCAAGGAGTGATATCAATCTGGTTTGCTTGTAGGTAAATTTTCCCTGTTAATGCACTGCCTTTATTCCCTTGCAGGTCTAATTTTAACTGCAAATTACTTGAGCTTAGCCCGTTTAGAACTACACTACCTTCTGCTTGATGACGTTCACCTGTATTTAACCAACGTAAGTGATTAAGCTTAATGCTGCGAGTAATCGCTTTATTTCGAACAGTAATTTGACTATCACGAATAGAGAATCGATTGATACTGTTTAAAAAAAGATTACTAATAACAGTAATATCATCGGCTTCACTATCTTTTTTAACTTTATCTAAAGGCTCTTTTACCTTATTACTTTGCCATAGTTGTTCAGATACATTGGCATCAACGCCGGAGAGTATGAGGTTTTTTGAAATCAGATTACCATCTTTTAGTGTTCTCCAAAAATCAATATGCATTTCAAGTTGCTTGATAAAGACTGACGCCTTTTTCGTTTCAAGTACTTGCACATCCCCAATGATCAGGGTGGGACCTGAGCCCTGCCATGTCATACTTAATGAACCAATAACAATATTTGCTTGAGATACTTCGTTTAAGTAATTTTGTAGGGGGAGCTTATAGTGCTGCACATAGGGTAAAAATAAACGGAAAGCACTAATCAAAACCGCTAACAACACCAAGACAATGGCAACGGTTTTATAAAGGCGGTTTAGCCAACGATTAGAAATACTTACAATGTTCATTAAAACTTAGATAGTCCTATATTTTCTATGAGGCATAGCGATTAGCTAGTCATACCAATGCTATTAAGAAATGTCTTACCAAGGAGAAATAAAAGGCATTAATTTAATAAAGCGGGTATTACATCATAACAACGTCAAATTGCTCTTGATTATACATGGGTTCGGCTTGTACTTTAATCAACTTACCAATAAAAACCTCAACTTCAGCTAAGATATGGTATTCATCATTAAGCAAAGACTCACTGACTGCACTTGATGCATAAACAGTAAACTTATCAGCATCGTGTGCTCGATTTACACGAACAATCTCTCTAAGTATTTCATAGCAAAGCGTTTCTACTGTTTTTAAATGCCCGCGGCCAGTACAAAGTGGACATTCTCCACATAAAACATGCTCTAAGCTTTCACGAGTACGTTGACGTGTCATTTCAACTAAACCAAGCGCAGAAAACCCATGAAGACTGTATTTAACTTTGTCTTTGCTCATTGCCATATCTAGGCTATGTAATACTCTACGTTTGTGATCTTCATTGTGCATATCAATAAAATCAACAATAATAATACCTCCAAGGTTCCTCAACCTCAGTTGCCTAGCGATAACTTGTGTCGCTTCAATATTAGTACTAAATATCGTATCTTCTAAATTGCGATGTCCAACAAAAGCACCGGTATTAATATCAATAGTTGTCATGGCTTCAGTTTGATCTATGATCAAATAACCGCCAGATTTAAGCTCTATTTTACGATGTAAAGCGCGCTGGATTTCTCGTTCAACCGAAAACAAATCAAAAATAGGTAATTCACCGGGGTAATATTCTAATAGTGGTGTTAACTCAGGCACAAACTCTTGAGTAAAACTTCCTAACTCTTGAAAAGTTAGGTTAGAGTCGACACGAATACGCTCAAGAGCAATACCAACAAAGTCCCTTAGCACCCGAAATGATAAAGATAAATCTTGGTAAAGTGGTAAGTTTGTTTGTTTACGTTTTTTACGTTCTAAAACTTTATGCCAAACACGGCGTAAGAACTCAGCATCATGTTGAAGTTCTATTTCGCCAGCGCCCTCACCTGCAGTACGAACTATAAACCCTTGTTGTTCATCGCAATAAGGGCTAACGATATCTTTTAAACGATCGCGCTCTTTCGCTCCTTCAATACGTAGTGAAACACCTGCATGTTGTGAATTAGGCATTAAAACCAAGTAACGAGATGCAATGGTAATATCTGTTGTTAAACGCGCTCCCTTTGAACCAAGAGGGTCTTTAACCACTTGCACCATAATATATTGCCCTTCATGGACTAAGGAGCGAATATCAGGTACTTGATCTGTTTCTTCTTTTAAAATAAGTTTACTATTAATATCAGAGGCATGTAAAAAAGCCGCTTTATCTAGATTAATATCTACAAACGCTGCTTGCATACCCGGCAATACACGAATAATTTTACCATAGTAGACATTACCAACAATGCCACGTTTTGCTTGTCGCTCAATATGTACTTCTTGCAATGAACCATTTTCGATCAAGGCAACACGTGTTTCGCTAGGCGTAACATTAATTAATAACTCAGCGCTCATAAATAGCCCTTACTTCAAAAAATTTATTTTGTATTGATTGCACCAATTAAACCGGCAGTAGCCAGCAGTTGGGCCGTTTCATATAACGGTAAGCCTACAACTGCAGAGTAACTACCGTTAATCGTTTTAACAAACTGTCCTGCAATTCCCTGAATACCGTAACTGCCCGCTTTATCCTGCGGCTCTCCTGTTAACCAATATGCTTGAATTTCAGCTTTACTAAGTGATTTAAAAGTCACTTGTGTATTTATCACTTGTCCTTGTGTATCATTTTGGCTAGCGAGAGCAATTGCTGTCAATACTTGATGTTGATTGTTTGATAACAACGATAAGGTTCGAATACACGCCTCTTCGTTATTGGGCTTGCCTAGTATTTGACCATCAAATACCACACAAGTATCTGAGCCTAGAACATAACAACACTCTTTATCTGTTTCAGATAATGATGTCTGTACATGTTGTGCTTTTTGTTTTGCTAAGCGTAATACATAATCATGTGGCGTTTCATCTTGCTTTACTGTCTCATCAATATCACTTACCTGTACAGTAAATTGATAACCTAATTGTAACAACAATTCTCTACGCCTAGGGGATTGAGAGGCTAAAATTAACTTTTTCGTGATATTGGCTGAGCTCACTTTTAGGGGTGTCATAGAGTTATTACCGCGGATGTGGCGAGTCCTTGAGAAAGAGTGAAACGGTTTACACCATAGTGAATTTATACGTCATGATGTAATGCATAATTATTTGATACGAAAATGACGGCGAACACGGCGTAATAATAAAAACACCCATGGCCATAGCACTATAGTGGTTATCACCGGATATAAATAATTAGGTAAAAAAACCACATCACTTAAGAAGCGCTGTAACCAGAAGACGATAAGATGATACTGAGCTGACAATACACCGACAATAAGTGCTTGTTGCCAAACTGAGAAGTTTCTAATTTTTTGAAAGTTTACTATGACAATATAAACAGATAATGCCATAGCGCTAGCATGGACACCCAGTATGGAGCCGAGTAGAACATCAAGAATAAAACCCATCACCCATGCGGTCAAAATATTAATTTTATTTGGTAGGGCTAAACACCAGTAAACCAGTACAATAAGCACCCAATCTGGTCGAAAGGCATCAACACTCAATGGCATAGGCGTTATACTCGCCATTAAAGCAACCAGTAAGGTTAATAATATTATAAAACCATTATTGCTAAACATTATGATTTACCCACAGCTACTTTCTTGTGACTTGATGTTGAAGCTGGCTTATCCGCATCTTCCTTTGAAAGAAGTAACATGTAACGTAACCTGTCAATTTGTGCTACAGGCTGACTATAAATAGTTGAAAATTCTCTCGACTCATCAGTGCGTACTAAAATAACACGCGAAACGGGGTACCCTTCAGGGTATTTACCGCCTAAACCTGAGGTAACTAACAAATCACCTGTTTTGACATCAGCGCTGTGAGGGACAAAGTTATGAATGAGGCGATCTATTTGACCACTGCCAGAAGCTATCAATCTTAAACCGTTTCGTTGAACACGCACGGGAATAGCATGAGAAATATCACTGATCAAAATCACCCGTGAGCTGCTGGCTCCAACGTGCAATATTTGTCCGACAATACCTTTTTCATCGAGTACTGGCTGACCATCATAAACGCCATCATTGGCGCCTCGATTAATAACCACTTGGTGAGAATAGGGATCACCATCAACGGATAGTATTTCGGCAAACATTTTTTTGATTTCACCACGCACTGGCGATGAGAGTAACGAGCGTAATCTTTCATTCTCTTGACGCACAATATCGAGCTGCATGGCTTGCTCGTGAAAGAATAATTCTTGTTCGCGGTAGTCTTTATTCTCGCTCATTAATTGTTGGCGAGTAATAATATTTTCTGATGCCCAAGTCATCGCTTGTTTAGGGGCATTCGCCATATATTGAAGCGGACTCACTAAGGTTTGTAAATAACCACGTGCGGTTTCGAAGCTCGCCATTTTATGGTCGAAAAAAATCAAAGCTGCCGAGCAAATAAGTACGAAACTCAGTCGCTGTACTGGGGAGATGCCTTGATTAAATATTGGGTTCATAAAAAGTTACTGGGTAGGAGTGCTGACTCTAAGGATGCAAAATGCTTATCGTTAAATATCTAATAAATTAAGGCTCAAATAATTTGCAAACACTTTCAATCAATAGTTTATTCGAAGGCATTTAGTTCAAGTACAAGGCGATAGCACGGAGTTGACGTTAGTCAATGAGTACTTTCAACGCGGTAATTGAGCTAAATGACATAGAAGATACATTGATTTTATTCGTAAGAGAAAAGATCGCCACCATGCATATCAATCATTTCTAACGCTTTACCGCCGCCACGGGCAACACAAGTTAATGGATCATCAGCAACTACAACTGGAATGCCCGTTTCTTCCATTAACAAACGGTCGAGGTCTTTTAACAAGGCACCACCACCTGTTAATACCATGCCACGCTCTGAAATATCAGACGCTAGCTCTGGTGGAGATTGCTCCAATGCCACCATAATAGCACTGACAATACCCGTTAATGGCTCTTGTAAGGCTTCTAAAATTTCGTTGCTGTTTAAGGTGAAACTGCGCGGGACACCTTCTGCAAGGTTACGACCACGTACTTCAATTTCAATCAGCTCTTCACCCGGATAGGCTGAGCCTATTTCATGTTTAATGCGCTCAGCCGTAGCTTCACCGATTAAACTACCAAAATTACGACGAACATAATTGATAATTGCTTCATCAAATTTGTCACCTCCAATACGTACTGAAGATGAATAAACCACACCGTTAAGTGAAATAATACCAACTTCAGTAGTACCACCACCTATATCAACAACCATAGAACCCGTTGCTTCTGATACTGGCATACCAGCGCCAATCGCGGCAGCCATTGGCTCATCAATTAAGTACACTTCACGTGCACCAGCACCCATAGCTGATTCACGAATAGCACGGCGCTCTACTTGGGTTGAACCACAAGGCACACAAACTAAAACTCTTGGGCTTGGGCGTAAAAAATTATTACTGTGCACTTGCTTTATAAAGTGCTGTAACATTTTTTCAGTAACAAAAAAGTTGGCGATTACACCATCTTTCATTGGACGAATTGCTTCAATATTGCCAGGTGTTCTACCTAACATAGCTTTAGCGGCAGTACCTACAGCAGCAACACTTTTAGAGCCACCGGCACGGTCTTGACGAATAGCAACTACAGAAGGCTCGTTTAATACAATACCTTGGTCTTTTACATAAATAAGTGTATTGGCGGTACCTAAATCGATGGAAAGATCGTTAGAAAACATGCCGCGTATTTTTTTAAACATAAGCTCAAAATGTCCTGTGAAGTACTAATTAAGTAGGCGCTGTTAAAATGCGAATAACAGATCGGATAATCATACCTTAGAATTTAGCTAATGTGTTGCTTTTTTAAGGAAAGCACTAAAGAAAGACCAAAAAAATTGAGACCTAGGTCTCAATTTTTAAATCTATGCTGCAAATGTATTTATTTTTCTATCTCGCGCTGGTAAATAATGCGGTCATTGCCGCGAAAAATGCCAAAGGTTAATTTTGCACTTGGATTATTAGTGAAGTTAGTATCATTATTCCAGTCATATTGTAGCCAAGGTGGGACTTGATACTCAACATTAAGGGAGCCTTGCTTATTTCCCCCTGGA
>Ga0209395_1001361_pt1 | contig 34274 bp, 34 predicted proteins | sample GOMGulsemesocosm_3_FD_184635 | JGI IMG/M metagenome (GOLD analysis project Ga0209395, IMG submission 184635) | Methane-oxidizing microbial communities from mesocosms in the Gulf of Mexico - GOM9D Gulf of Mexico (SPAdes) (version 2) | ecosystem: Environmental > Aquatic > Marine > Cold seeps...
TTTAAAAAACGATCCTTGGTGCGGGTTTCATAAAAATTTTTACCTTTTTCATAATAGGTAAAGTCTATAAAATAAGTGTGGTTGTTATTTTTAAAAGTTCCATTGCTTCCAATTTTGTAATAGGATGTTTCTTTCTCAAAAAGACGGTGGTAATAGGTTCTTTGATGATCTGCATAAAAATGAAGACTAGAGAATATGTTTTTTGGAGCGTTTTCTGTGTAAGAAAACTCGGTTCTTAATTGAAATTGGTTGTTCCTAGATAGGTATCCAAAATCATTGTTGTCAAATTTATCGTCAACTAAATTGACAGAAAAAGCACCTTGAAACTTACCGCTTATTTTTCCTAGGTACCCATAGTATTGATGCCCAAACTGATGCTCTTTGTTTGTGTAGTATTTTTGAGAAACCGCTTTTTTGAAATACATAGAATAGGTTCTGTTTTTGTTATACCACCGGTATAATAAGGCGGTTAGATTTGAATCGTAGGCTGTTCCGTTTCTAAGTACTGCGTTGTTAATAAATGTTAGGGATGCATTATTCTTCAAGGCTTGGTCTACCACAATAGCGTTGTAATTTGTAGTTGGGTTTGTAACTGCTTTTCTGGTTTCATTGGTAGTTGTATTTTTTATTTCGGCTTCGCTTTTGGCGGTTATCCCGTTTAAGAAACCAACGGAAAGTCCGTTTTTTGATTTTCCTGTAAATTTGATTAAGTTTAGAATGTTCGAAGAAATTGGATTGTTCACAATGGTTTCATCTGCCTGTAATTGAAAATTATTTTTGTCAATTGGAGTTCCGCCAATTCTTCTGGTGTATAAATAGGCCCCTTTATCAAAAATTTCTGTTCCCTCAACAAAGAACTGCCTGTTCTCATTGTATTTTATTTCAAATGGAGATAAATTAAAAAGCTGGTCATCTGAAGGAGCCTGGCTAAAATCAGGGATTATGGAGAGGTCTAAAGTGTAGGCATTGTTGTATACATATTTTACATCTAAACCACCGTTAAAAGTTGTTTTGCTAGCGCCATTCGGACTTTTTTCGTTAACAATTGAAACAAATGGATTGAGCGATAAATTAATTGGCGGTGCTATTTTTTGCACGCCTTTTAATTTCCCGAATTGATTGAGAAGTCCATTTACATTGGCATCAATATAATTCCAAAAGGAATCTTCATTTGTATGAGCGTCAAAACGTTCGAAGTTAATTTGAATATTAGAAAGATCATCCTTTGGAAAACGTAAACTATTAAATGGAATTTTAAATTCGATGGTCCATCTATCTTTATATATTTGAACAGCACTTTCCCATACAGCATTCCATTCACCATAATTACCGCTATTGGTTATCTTAATGTCGGTTTGTACGTTAGCTGGTGTTATTAAAAAAGCCCATCCTTCTCTATTTGCTCCAAAAAGGTCGATAATCATCCCAAAATAATCTGAGGTGCCTACGTCATCTCTGGAGGTTAGATTTTTGTTTATGTTTGTTGTGGAGAGCTCAGCAGCTACATAAAAGTTAGCGGTGTCGTAGGCTATAGAAATTTTTGTTTTGTTTGAATGTGCTTTTCCATTGTTGGGACTTAATTGCTTAAAACCACCAGTTTCTAAATGTTCTGTCCAAACAGGTTCTGTTAGTGCTCCATCGATTTTAATTTTTTCTGTAATTGGATGGCAGTTAATTTGTTTTTGTGCTTTTACAGAGGTGCTTATTAGTAGTAATGCAATAAGCAATTGAATTGTTTTCATGAGATGTTGGTTTTAATTCTGAAGCAAAATTGAACCTAAAAAACGAGGTAGAAAGTTAAGCGTTGGTTAAAGACAGGTTAATGGAGTCTGGCAATTAAGGGCTAGGGTGAATGTCATTTATTTCATGTACGATAGTCGCTTGTGTTTTGGAGGCTTTTTATGTTAATTGAAGGTTAATGCAACTGTTTGTTAGAAATACAACCGCTAATTAGCTTATTTTTGAGTGATGGTAAAAAAAATACATAGATTAATAATTGCATCCGTTTTTGGTTTGATTGCGCTTTCTGTTATTCAAGGATATTTGATTCGAAATACATATATCTTAGAAAAAGAGTCCTTTATAAACAAAGCAAACAAAACGATCTCTCGAATAGATGATTATACACCTGCGGTGGATTCTATTAATGAGGTGTGGCAAACTCTTTTTGTGAAGACGTTAGATAGTTACAATGCGAAATTTATTAAGAAAGAAGATGTGTTACAACGCCTACGAAAGATAACGGACTCGTTAAATGATTCTTTTGTAGCGGAGTATAATAGGGAGTTGGCCACCAAAAAATTAAATTATGACTTAAAATTTCATAAAATAATAAAGAACATTGTACTCTACGATAGTATTCATCACGATACCATTTTCAAGGAAAATAAAGAGCTGCCATATCGCTTATTGGGTGATGCATTTGATCACAATGGAGAACACCAAATTAGCAATTCTCTTTGGCATACAGACCGTTCAGGAACAATAACGGTTAACGGGGTAGAAAGACCTATTGGATATGAATTGAACTTTGAGACACAAGACTACATCAATATTGAAGGTTGGCAGCGTATCATTTTAAATAATATGAGTTTGTTGTTACTGCTTTCAATTGTAATTTTTGCTTTCGTAATTGCCTTGTTGTATTATTCTATAAAAAGTTTAATAACACAGAAAAAAATTGCCGATATAAAAACAGATTTTGTAAATAACATAACCCATGAGTTAAAAACCCCTCTGGCTACACTGTCGTTGGCAACTAAAATATTAAAAAATGAACCTGTTGTTGTTAATGCTGTTTCTGTAGAAGCGACTGTAAATACTATTGAAAGACAAAATAAGCGCTTGCAGAACTTAATAGACCAAGTATTAAATAACAGTTTGGGCTATAAAGAAATTCAATTAAAAAAGGAACGTGTTCCCTTACAGGATTATTTACATACCATTTTTGATGACTTTTTAATAGCTGTAAATGAAAAAGAAGTTCACGTTGATAGAAGAATACAGCTTACTAATGAAGTGGTGTTAATAGATAAGTTTTTCTTTACTACAGCCTTATATAATATCTTAGAAAATGCTATAAAATATGCTAATAAGGATGTTGAAATTACACTAATTGCTAGCTGTGAGAAGTCCTTTAAAATTGTTATTGAAGACAATGGTATTGGAATTTCGCAAGAGAATCAGGCATTGGTATTTGATAAGTTTTTTAGAGAAGGGAACAAAGAAGTTCACAATGTAAAAGGACTCGGCTTAGGTTTGTATTATACACGTCAAATTATTATGGCGCATGATGGTACCATTAAAGTAACAAGTATAAAAGGCAAAGGAAGCAGGTTTGAGATTGATATTCCAATAAATTAAATAGTAGATATATGCTTGAAAAACCACATATTTTATTAGCTGAGGATGACCTAGATTTTGGAAATATTTTAAAACAATATTTAGAAATGTCTGGGTATACAATTTCATGGGCAAAGAATGGTGTAGAGGCTTTTGCGCTTTTTAAATCACCTGTATCAGACTATAATATTTGTGTGTTGGATGTGATGATGCCTAAAATGGATGGATTTACTTTGGCAGAGAAAATTGTACACATCAATCCAGAGATTCCTGTTGTTTTTTTAACTGCTAGAAAAATGAAAGAGGATAAGTTGAGAGGGCTAAAGTTGGGAGCAGACGATTATATTGTTAAGCCATTTGAGGCAGATGAACTGGTGTTGCGTTTGCGCAATATATTAAAAAGAACATTGGTTAAGGAAGCAACTTATGCAACTAATAATGCTATGACAATAGGACTGTATGAGTTTGATACCCATCGATTAGAGTTGAAACTGAATGGGGCTGTGCAACGAATCACAGAAAAAGAAGGAGAATTGATTTCGTTTTTAGTTGCGCATAAAAATAGGCTCTTAAAAAGAGAAGAAATTTTGAAGGCTGTATGGAAAAATGATGATTTCTTTTCAGGAAGAAGCATGGATGTATTTATAAGTAGGTTGCGCAAATATTTTAAGGAAGATGCTACTATTTCGATAGAAAGTATTAGAAGTGTTGGTTTAGAGTTTAAGATAGGTATCTAGTTGGTTAATGGTAGGTTAACGTCTGTGGAAAGTTCTTTTTTATTGAGCTTGACAACTACATTTGTAGTCTACTAATTTTAAAACAAATAATATGAAGACTAGGTATTTAATTTTTGCGAGCATGTTTATTTTTATACTTTCATCAACTGCTCAAGTAACACCAACTCCACCCAATACTAATAGCCATACATCCGTTACAACTAGTGTTAGTAATTCTACAAGTGTTTCTGATTCAGATGATACTTACAAATTTATATCAAGGTTTCATAGCTCAAAAAAAATACAGATTCAAGAGCTTTTATCAGCACAGCTAAAAGAATTTGGTTTAAAGATTTCTGGTACGAAGTATGTTTGGTCAGAAGAAAGAAATGGTTCTTTGGTTTTTGAATGTGAATTAACAAATAGAAAATTAAAGATGTTTCTTGATAAAAATGAAGTATCTAATTCATTTTATAAAAAAATAAATGCTGTAGGTGTAGCATTGCAAAAAATGATCACCAATCATAGGAATACAAACTATAAGTATAGTGCGTTGAATGATGCTAAAGAAAATGTTAGAAGAGCCAGTAGAGCGTTAGAAAGAGCAAAAGAAAGATTGAAGATAGTGGAACGCGGAAATAATTAAATTGTTGATATGCTAAAATACATGTCGTTAATTGCTGTTTTGTGATGAAATAATTCAGATATTGATTATTTTATTGTGGATAATGTAAATTATATAATTGTTGTATATTAATTTTTACTGATTTTTGTGATGAAAAACCATCGTTTTTTAGTACTTTCGCAATCCACAAAACACATAAATAATGGCTAGATTCGAATTGAAGTTACCTAAAATGGGAGAAAGTGTTGCAGAAGCAACGATTACATCTTGGTTAAAAGAAGTAGGTGATACCATTGAAATGGATGAGGCAATTGTTGAAATTGCTACTGATAAGGTAGATTCTGAGGTGCCTAGTGAAGTTGAGGGAACTCTTGTTGAGATGCTGTTTGAAAAAGATGATGTTGTGGCTGTTGGAGCAACAATTGCTGTGATTGAAACCGAAGGAGGTACTGTTGTAGCAGCGAAAACTGTTGAGGAAATTAAAGCTCCAGTTGAAGTAGTCGAAATAGAAAAAGAAGTAGCACAAACCATAGACGCGGTGCAAGCACCCATTTCAAAAACTTCTGAAAGTGGTAAGTTTTATTCTCCATTAGTTAGAAACATAGCGCAAGCTGAAGGTGTTTCAATGTCAGAATTGGAAGGGATTTCTGGTTCTGGTAAAGATGGAAGAGTTACTAAAAGTGATATTTTATCATATATTGAAAATAAAGGAAATGCGCCTGAGGTTGTTGAAGCACCTAAAGCTGCAGTACAGACACAAGTTAAAAAGGAAGCACCGAAAGCTGCACCAGTTTCTGTAAACGGAGAGGACGAGGTGATAGAAATGAGTAGAATGGGTAAATTGATCGCCAAGCACATGGTTGATTCTGTTCAGACGTCTGCACATGTACAATCATTTATTGAAATTGATGTAACCAATATTGTAAAATGGAGATCAAAAGTAAAAGACGGATTCTTAAAAAGAGAAGGTGAGAAATTAACGTTTACACCTATCTTAATGCATGCAATTGCATCAACAATTAAGAAATATCCAATGATAAATATTGCAATTAGTGGTGATACTATTATTAAGAAGAAAAATATTAATTTAGGTATGGCAGCAGCCTTGCCTGATGGAAACTTAATCGTACCAGTTATTAAAAATGCAGACCAATTAAATTTAGTTGGTATGACAAAAGCTGTAAATGATTTGGCTATAAGAGCAAGGGGAAATAAATTAAAGCCAGACGATATTCAAGGCGGAACTTATACCGTTACAAATGTTGGAAGTTTTGGTTCTGTAATGGGAACACCAATTATCAATCAGCCACAGGTAGCAATATTAGCTTTAGGAGCCATTCGTAAAGTACCTGCTGTTATTGAAACTCCAGATGGAGATTTTATAGGGATCAGACAAAAAATGTTTGTTTCTCACTCGTACGACCACAGAGTCGTTAATGGAGCTTTAGGAGGTATGTTTATCAAAACCTTAAAAGAAACATTAGAGGCTTGGGATGTAAACCAAGATTTCTAAAAAAAATAGCAATTATAAATAGATTAACAAAACGCTCGGAAATTCCGAGCGTTTTTTTTGTTATTTTTGAAATTCAATACTTGACAACGTAATGACTTTCGACAATCAAATTTTATTTTTCTTGTGCTCCCTAGGTGTCTTTAATGGATTCTTAGTGAGCGTGTATTTTTTGTTTTTTGAAAAACGAAAACGAGTGCAAAACACCTTGTTTGGTTTTTTGGTATTAATGCTAACAATTAGAATTGGTAAATCTGTGTATTCATTATTTAGTGAAACCAAAGATTTGCTAATTATGCAAATTGGATTGTCGGCTTGTTTTTTAATTGGAGTGTCTTTATTTTATTATTTAAAATCTTCAGTTGAGAATAGAAAGAACATCCCTACTTCTTGGAAAGGTCATGTGTTTTTACTGTTTTTAGTGGTGCTGGTTATTGGAGTGATTAAACCCTATACCTCTAATATTGATTTTTGGAAAGGATTTGTAATGGTTATCTATACTGTTTGGGGCGTGTATATACTCTGTTCTGGATTCCTTTTACGAGATATTTATAAAAAAATTATCGATACAAATGACGAATGTACAACCTCAGAGTTGTGGTTAGTTGCTGTTTTTATAGGGAATCTGTTAATTTATTTAGCATATTTAGTAGGGTATTTTTGGTTGTATTTGGTAGGTACTTTGACATTTTCATTTGTTTTCTATGGGTTGCTTTTCTTCTTTATGTTTAAGAAAAATAGAGAATCTATTTTTAAAGATATCCCTAAGAAGTATGAGTCAAAAAAGATACTAGATCGGGAAGCGTCTTCATTAATAGAACGTTTGCATGAAGCTATGATTGAGGTGGAATTTCATAAAAACACCAACATAAAACTGAATGACATTGCCAAGTATTTGGCAATAACGCCACATAAATTATCGCAGCTTTTAAATGATAATTTAGGGAAAAGCTTTGCCATGTTTGTGAATGAGTGTCGAATTGAAGAGGCAAAAAAATTATTGAAAGAAAAAAAACATTTTACACTAGAGGCTATTGGTTATGAAGCTGGATTTAGCTCTAAGTCAACCTTTTATGCCACTTTTAAGAAAGTAACAGGGAAAACGCCATCAGCATATAAAAAGCAGTTTGTGTAAATTTTAACTCCGAAATTATAATTTCGGACACTTCAATTATAATCGATCACTATTTTTTAGGATTGTCTAAATAGATTTGTTGAAAATCTAAAATAACAATCATGAAAAACTTCACATTATTACTATTACTGCTATTGACATTTCAATTAACGCAAGCACAATCATCGCATTTGCTTGTAGAAAAAACACTTGCCAATTATATCGAAGGTAGTTCATATAACAAGCTTGAATTATTAGAAAGTGCATTTAGCTCGAACGCAACATTGTATTTAACATCTAAAGAAGGATTTAAAATTTTTACACCGAAACAATACGTAGCTTTTTTTAAAAATAGTAAGGCAGGAGTATTTAATGGTCGTATCGGAGAGGTGTTGTCAATTGATGTTGTTAACGATATCGCTACGGCAAGAGTAAAAATAGGGATTCCTACACGGAAGTGGGTTTATGTTGATTTGTTTTTACTAAAGAATACTGACAAAGGGTGGAAAATTATTAGTAAAACTGCAACGAGAATTGATGATGGAAAAAGCAAATAACATGAAATATACGTTCTTAGCGCTGCTTTTCTTTTTGTCTGGGGCCGGTTTGTCGCAAAACACTGGCATAAGATATATGGACGCCAAAATTACCGTAGACGGGAAATTTGACGAAGAAGTATGGGGACAATTAGAGGAAAACACAGGGTTCTATAATTATTTACCTACAGATGTTGGTTTGGCTAAAAATCAAACTGTGGTGAAGCTATTTCACAATGGTGAGTATTTATTTGTAAGTGCCACCTACCATGATAGCACCCCAAAAACACAAGTTAGCACATTAAAAAGAGACGTGTCTATTGCCTTTAGCGATGCTTTTGTGATGATTTTAGATACTCAAAACCAGCAACAAAACGGCTACTTTTTTGCGGTAAATTCATTAGGGAATCAAACAGATGGGTTGGTTGGAAGAAATAATGAAAATTACAATTTGAGTTTTAGTTGGAACGCGATTTGGCAATCTAAAGCGGTATTAAATGGGAATAAAAAACAATATGAATTGGCAATTCCGTTAAAAGCATTGAATTATAATGTGAACAATTCAATATTTGGTGTTCAGTTTTATGTAAGAGATATTAAAAACAATTCTTGGACCATTCTAAAAAATGTAAAACGGAATTATGCCAACTTAGATTTGCGTTTCACAGAAAAATTTACGGTAGAAAACTTACCGCGTATTTCTGCCTCGCGCTTTACAGTGACTCCTTCAGTCACTACAAATTATGTAAAGGAAATTGATAGTAATAGTGATAAGACTACGTTTACCCCTAGTTTAGACGTGCAATACAACTTGACGTCTTCTTTAAAGTTGGATGCAACCATTAATCCAGATTTTTCGCAAATAGATGTCGATCAACAGGTCACGAACTTAACACGTTTTGCGGTGAATTTTCCTGAAAGACGGAATTTTTTTCTTGAAAATTCCGATTTGTTTTCAAACCTAGGAGTTCCCGGAGTAAATCCATTTTATTCAAGACGAATCGGGGCTGGTAGTCCAATAAAATTTGGCGTAAAACTCTCAGGGAACCTATCAGCAAAAACAAGAATTGGTTTGTTAAATGTTCAGACGGGTAAAGAAGGAGATGTGCAGCCTCAAAATTTTGGTGTTGTCGTTGCAGAACAACAACTATCCAAGAACTTCACAACTACAGGGTATTTTGTAAATCGCCAGGAAACAAAAGGTGTCAGTATACAAGAAGACTTCAATAGAGTTGCTGGTATCAATGTAAATTTTAAATCAGCCAATAATAAATGGATTGGCTTGGCAAATGTTGGTCAAAGTTTTACGGATGGGCTATCTGGGGATAACGGTTTTTACAATATTGGAGTTTGGTATAATAAAAGAGGGCTGGCATGGAATGCTTCTGTGAAAAAAGTTGAAGAAAACTATATTACTGATGTCGGGTTTACACCAAGGTTGTATAATTTTGACGCGATAAATAACCATGTTGTTAGAGAGGGGTATACCCAAGCAGCTGCAGGTGTGGAGTACGAGAGGTTCTATGAAAAGTCGAAAAGGATCAATGCTATTCGATATATCAATTATCGAAACAATACGTATTTTGATGTTACAGGAAAATTAACACAAGCTTCTCATTTTCTAAATTCGGCTATATTTTTTAAGGATTTATCGGCAATTTATTATGTGTTTACCTACGATACAGTTGATTTAAAATATGGATTTGCTCCCTTAGCTAATGGGAATTCTCTGTTGCCAGGAAACTATCAATTCGGGCTATTAAAATTGGGCTATAACTCTGCAAATAACCAGCGATTTAGGTATCGGGTTAATGTGCAAAAAGGAAATTACTATCATGGAACTAGGGCGGCGGCTGGAGCCTATATAAATTACCAATTATTGCCTTTTGCTAATTTTGAAGTATCGTATGATGTAAACGCTATTGATTTAAATGAATTGGGAAAAGAAACCTTTCATTTAACGCGTTTTACAGGAGAAGTGTTTTTTAACAACCGTTTAAATTGGACAAGTTATGTGCAGTATAATACGCAGCAAGATAATTTTAATGTAAATAGCCGTTTGCAATGGGAATACAAACCATTATCTTACGTATATCTGGTTGTTTCAGATAATTTTTCTCAAGATTTTAGGAGAAAGAATTGGGGCGTGGCCTTTAAAATAAATTATCGTTTTGATTTTTAAAGAAATAAAATGATGGTATCTTTATGGCTTAAATCAATTTAAAAACAAACATGAAAAAATTACTTATTTTATTTGTGATGGCCTTTGCCATCAATGTGGCGGCTCAAGAATCTGTCTTACTAAGGTTGAACTATAAAAAAGGAGATACCTATGTAATGAGTATGAACGTATCTCAAGACATGGGAACCATGATGTCTATGGATATGAGTATGAAAACGAAACAGGACATTGTAAATGTAACTGGAGACACCTATGTGAGTAAGATGAAAATTTCGCATATTTCTATGGACATGAGCCAAGGAGGTATGAACATGAGTTATGACTCATCTAAAAGTGATGATGAATTAGATGCTACTGGTAAAATGTTGAAAACTAAAATGGGACCAGCTTTACAATCGGTATTTACCATTAAGGGAAATACCTTGGGTGAGGTTTCTGAGATGGCTATGGAACCAAATGTTCCTGGAGCTCAAAACTTAGCAGATCAATTTAGTAGTATCGTATATCCTAAAAAGGAATTGAGTGTTGGAGATACTTGGAAAATGTCAAAATCAAACCAAGGAATGAATATGAATTTTGTGTACAAAGTAACTGCTATTACTAAAATAAATATTGTATTAGCTGTAACAGGGAGCGTTTCTGGTGCGGCAGAAGGTACCATTTCTGGAGATGCAAAAATTGATAGAAATTCGGGCACACCATTGAGCTCTAATTTGAATATGAAGATGTCTGTTCAGGGGCAAGAAATGATATCAAAAATGACAATGACTATGACAAAGCAATAGTTGTAGTTGGTCCATTTAAAAAGCCTCGAGAAATTCTCGAGGCTTTTTTTTTATTTTTTTTGAAAATACCACCAATTCATTTCCCTAGTTAATTCAAAACCTAAGGATTCATACAATCCAATAGCTGCATTTCCTTTAGTGGTATGTAAAATAGGGTGTTTGTTGGTTTTTAAAATTTCGTTGGTTACATGTGCTGTTAATTGTTTTGCATATCCTCTACGCGTGTAAGCGGGGTGTGTGACAATGGCGCTAATTTCTATCCAGTCATTAGTTTGCATACGTTGTCCGGCAATAGCCACGAGCTTTTGGTCTTTAAAGATTCCGAAATAGTTTCCCATTTCAAAAGTTCTTCGTTGATAATAGCCAGGCATAACCAACCAAATCAAGGCGTATATCTCTTCTATATGTGCTGCTGTAAGTGGTATTATTTTTTCCGAAAGATTAGGCGCTATGAAGTCTGTTAGTACCATTTGGCAGCCTTCCATTTTTTGTACTAAATTCACAACCTTTTCGTCATAAGTTGGTGTTTTATTTTCACTTACCAAAAAAAAGTTGTCTGTTAGTTTTGCATATGCATTTAATGCGTTGGCTGTTTTTGAAGCATCGGTAAATGCGCCAAATGGGCAGATTTCGGGATCGTAAAATTTAACATCTTCATAAGAAAATGAAAAAGACCTGTGTGTTTCACAAAGCGAATCCCAAACAGGGTTTTTAAGTTTTTCTTCCATCTTAGGTAAAAATAAAAAAGCTTGAGAATTATCTCAAGCTTTTTGTGTTATATATTTTATAAAAAATACTAAGCCAGCATGGTAACTGGATTTTCTAAAAATGTTTTTAATGTTTGTAAGAATTGTGCACCTACAGCACCATCAACAGTTCTGTGATCACAAGCCAAGGTGAGTTTCATGGTGTTTCCAACAACAATTTGACTGTTCTTAACGACAGGCTTTTCAACAATAGCACCTACTGATAAAATTGCTGAGTTGGGTTGATTGATAATAGAGGTAAAACTTTCTATACCAAACATTCCTAAGTTAGAAACGGTAAATGTACTTCCTTGCATTTCTGCAGGAGAGATTTTCTTGTTTCTTGCTTTACCAGCTAAATCTTTTACAGTAAATCCTATTTGAGTTAAACTCAATGCATCGGTATGTTTTACAACTGGAACCACTAATCCTTCATCTACAGCTACAGCAACACCAACGTTGATATGACTGTGGAATAATGTGGTGTTATCTGTCCAGCTAGTATTAACTTGTGGATGCTTTTTTAACGCCATTGCACAAGCTTTTACAACCATATCATTAAATGATACTCGAGTATCTGGGATGGCATTGATCATCTTACGAGAAGCCATTGCGTTTTCCATATCTACTTCTATGTTTAGATAGAAGTGAGGTGCTGTAAATTTAGAATTTCCAAGTGCTTTGGCGATTGCTTTACGCATTTGAGAATTTTTAACTTCCGAAGTGCTTTCTTCTCCAGCAATTGCAAAATTTGTTACAGGAGCAGCACTAGCAGTTGCTTGAACTGGCGCAGCGACTTGAGGCGTATAGTTTTCAACGTCTTTTTTGATGATTCTACCATTGTCTCCAGAGCCTTTTAGGTCTGTTAACTTAATGCCTTTGTCACTTGCAATTTTCTTTGCCAATGGAGAAGCTAGAATTCTTCCGCCACTATTTGTTGTCGCAGTAGTTGTTTCTGTTGCTTTTTTAGGAGCTACTTCTACTGTTTTTGTGTCTTCTTTAGGTGTTTCAGTTTTTTCTTCTGAAGTGGTAGATAGCGTACCAGCCTTTTGAGCAGCAACCAATGCCGTAACATTTGTTCCTGCAGTTCCAATAATCGCTAAAAGCGAATCAACAGGAGCGCTTTCTCCTTCTTGAACACCAATATACAATAAGGTTCCTTCGTTAAAAGATTCGAACTCCATGGTAGCTTTATCAGTTTCAATTTCGGCTAAAATATCGCCTTCTTCAATGCTGTCTCCAACATTTTTTAACCAGGTTGCAACAGTTCCATCAGTCATCGTGTCACTTAAACGAGGCATTGTTATTATTAATGCTCCTTCTGGGATTGCTACAGTTTCTGTTTTGCTGGTTGATTCAGTAGGAGTAGCCGTTTCTGTTTCTGCTTTTTCTGCTACAGCAGTGCTGCCATTTAGTAAGCCAGAAATGTCTTCTCCTTTATCACCAATAATTGCTAAAAGAGTATCAACAGGGGCACTTTCTCCTTCTTGAACACCAATATGTAATAAGGTTCCTTCGTTAAAAGACTCGAATTCCATGGTCGCCTTGTCTGTTTCAATTTCGGCTAAAATATCACCTTCCTCAATAGCGTCTCCAATGTTTATTAACCATTTTGCTACAACGCCTTCTTCCATTGTGTCGCTTAAACGCGGCATGTTTACTACTATTGCCATAATCTATCTGATAAAAGGATAATCTTCTTGTTCGTATACGATATCGTGTAATTGACTTACTTCAGGATATGGAGATTCGTCAGCGAATTTCTCACATTCAGTAACCATATCTTTTACCTCTTGTTTGATTGTTTCAATCTCAGCTTCGGTAGCGTAATTTTTTTCTTTTATAACATCTAAAACTTGCGTAATAGGATCTATTTTTTTGTACTCTTCAACTTCGTCTTTCGTTCTGTAGTGTTGTGCATCAGACATAGAGTGTCCTCTGTAACGGTATGTTTTCATTTCTAAAAACGTTGGTCCGTCACCACGACGAGCTCTTTGAATAGCTTCGTCTACAGCTTCAGCAACCTTAATAGGGTTCATTCCATCAACAGGTCCACAAGGCATTTCATATCCTAAACCTAATTTCCAAATATCTGTATGATTGGCTGTTCTTTCAACTGAAGTTCCCATTGCATAGCCATTGTTTTCTACAATAAACACCACTGGTAGTTTCCAAAGCATTGCCATATTAAATGTTTCATGCAAAGATCCTTGTCTTGCAGCTCCATCTCCAAAATAGGTTAAGGTAACGCCATCATTCCCTGCATATTTATCACCAAAAGCAATACCTGCTCCTAATGGAATTTGACCACCAACAATTCCATGTCCACCATAAAATCCCTTTTCTTTAGAGAAAATATGCATAGAGCCACCCATACCTTTAGAAGTACCAGTAACTTTTCCATATAATTCTGCCATTACAGCTTTAGGATCAACACCCATTCCTATTGGCTGAACGTGATTACGATAGGCAGTAATCATTTTGTCTTTACCAAGTTCCATGGCATGTAAAGAACCTGCTAATACAGCTTCTTGTCCGTTATATAAGTGTAAAAAACCTCTTACTTTTTGTTGAATATAAACGGCTGCTAATTTGTCCTCAAATTTTCTCCAGAATAGCATGTCTTTATACCAATTGATATAAGTTTCTTTGGTGATTTTCTTCATTATTATTCGTTGTTAAAATTACGTGTTACGTAAAGTGTAAAATTAATGCTAACTGCAAAAATAGTTGTTTTTTATATGTAATAAAAGGGTTTTTATAAGAAAAAGAGAGATTATTTATCTCGAATAATCATTGCGGTAACTTTTGCCCCTTTGGCAAGAAACCAGAGGTCCGATTTAAAGGTATGTTTAAAATCATCATAGATTATAAAGTGCCCGGTATTTGGCCTAAGTGTTCCTTCGTCATCGGCAACAATATCTATTCTGTTGAAACCAATAGAAAGTGGGATCTTAAATGTTTTTAACTTGCTGTTCAAGATGTACCTGTCAATAATAAGTTTGCCATTTTTATAGATGGAAACAACATCGCCATCTATGGTTCCAAAATCTGAACTCGTAATATTTATATTTTCAGATTTCGTTTTAAAGCTACCAAGGTCTTTGTCAACCATTGGTATTTTTAAGTTTCCTCTCTCAAGGTTTTTCTTTAGCCGTTGATTTTTTAGCATTTCTGGCGTAATTATACCCTTGTTTAGCAAGGCTTTTTCTGCGGCAATTTTTTTGTACTTAGCTTGTGTGTTTTTGTAGGCGTTCTTAAAACCATTCGTGGCGTTGATATCTAATAGGGTAGATGCTTTAACTGGAGTGGTTTTAGCATTTATTTTTATTGTTTTCTTTTTTTTGATTTTATCTTCTTGTGCCCTAAGAGATGCCATTGAAATAAAAAGAAATCCAAGTATTAAAATAAAATGTTGTCTAAAATTCATACTGAAATAATATACTGTCTTGCCTGCAAATATAATACCGAAATTTTTAACGGTTGTTTAGTTTTTGTTAAACTTAATTATTTGATTGGGAAATTAAAATAGGTGTTAGGAAAAGGCTCGTTTTTTAACGTAAAATGCCACCATTCATTTTCATAAGGTTTAAATCCGTTAGATAACATTAAGTTGCGAAGCAACAATCGATTTGCTCTTTGAACCTTTGTAAGGTTATTTTGCATTGGGTGAGATGCTGTTCCGAAATAATCGTACGGACTTCCCATGTCTAATTCTTTTTTAGTAGCCAAATCAATGATGGTTATATCAACGGTACTTCCCCTAGTATGGCCAGATTTTGAAGCGATATATCCGAGTTTAAAAAGCATGTTTTTGGGAACTTCTGGATAATATTGTTGCTTCATTAAGGTGTCATTTAAAACTTTTGCCCAACGAACAAAATGATCAACAGATTGCTGCGGACGGTAGGCATCAAATACTTTTAAGCTTAAATTGAATGGCACTAATTTTTCTTGCACCTTTTTTAGAGATATCGCGGCAGGTTTTGAAAGGATAATAGTGTTACTTAGATACCCATCAATAGGTTTTCCAATAAAGTTATTGTTAGAAAAATATCTTAATTCAGATTGTATAGAGGCCGCTACATCTGCAAGGTATACGAAATTTTTAGGTAGCGTTTGGTTTTGTGAATGTAGGGTAGTAGTAGTACTGATTAAAAAAAGGAAAATAATTGTTTTAAATTTCTGCATAAAAAAATACGTACATTCAAGGGGTTACTCAAATGTACGTATTAGAAATTAAATCTGTCGAATTATTTTAATTTTTCCAGTGCTTTTTGAATCGCTTCTTTTTTGTCGGAAGGAGCCATTTTCAACGCTTTTTTATACATCTTTTTAGCCGATTTACTGTTTTTCACTTGTTCGTAACCCCATGCTACTACAGCGAAAGATTGATAATTGTTAGGGGCGTTTTTAATGGCGTTTTTTAAGATTTCAATTCCTGCTTTATGCTCCTTAGCTCTAAATTTAAAAAATGCCGCTCTTTGCAATTCTCTAGCTGTACCAACTTTTAATGCTTCTTTATGTAGTTTATCAGCATCTGCTTTGTTGCCTTGTTTCTCTAAAATTTGTGCTTTTAAAGAGAGGTTGTTAAAGTTTTTGTTGTTTCTAATAGATCTATCTACCCATGTCATAGCATCTTCTAAATGAACATTGTTGTTTAGGTTGTATTGTGCCGCATTGTACAATCCTGTCCAACCCCACCAAGGAAGCGAATTTAATTGACTCTTAATGCTTTCGTTTACCAAGTCTGTTGAGTTTACATGGATGTCAAAACGAACAGATGTTGTTGCCCAGTTTAAAGCTACTGTTACTTTGTTAGCAGTAACTTGAGTAAAATTAAAAGTCATTGCTTCTTGGTGTGCTGCCGTTGTTGGCGCCGCGCTAAAACGTAGCACATCTTTCTCCTTTTTGTAGAAATAACTTCCCCAGGCTTTGGTCTCTTTATTTAAAATAATGGTCCAGTTGTCTTTGGTAGGAATTGCGTGTAGTCCGTAAGCTCCAGCTTTAACGACTTTTCCATCTATGGTTACATCCGTAGAGAATTTAATAACAGTATTTTCATCTGCTCCAGCTCTCCATATTTTGCCAAACGGTATTAATTTACCAAAAATTTCTCTGCCTTTTACCAAGGGTCTGTGGTATGAAATTGTCATGTCGGTAACACCAATTTGTTGGTAAACTTTGGCTTTTGGACTTGCTGCAGGTAATTCTATAGCGTGTTCAAATTGAGCATTTACTTGACTGCCTATTAGTAAACAGACAACAAATATTGAAGAAGTAATTATTTTTTTCATGATTGGTTTAATTTTTAGATTTCGTAAATTTAGTGTACTAGCTGGTTATTTTGTGTTAAGAGATTGGTAAAAAAGGCAAAAGCCATATTAAATGAATAATATGACTCTTGCAAGTAAACTAATAAAACCAAGTATTAGTACTATGATTAAGGCTGAAGATCCTTAATATAGATTTTTAAATATGTTATTGATGAAGGCTAATTACTTTGGTAATTTTCCAACTGTTATTTTTGTTTTTCCAAATCACAATAAATTTACTAGGTATAGACTTAGCATTGGGTTCTTCTTTATTAAAGAATTTATGGTACCCAATTTGAACAGCTCCATACCCTTTTATTGGATATACTTCTACACTTCCTTTTATCAAGGTTCTTGTTACTTTACCACAAATGTTTTTTTCTAATGATTTTAAAATATCAGTTTTAGAAGTCGATAGCCCACCTTTATCGTGAAAAAATTCAAGGTCTTCATCATAGATCTCTGCCTGTGTTTTTAAATCGCAGCTGTTGTAGGCGTTAAAGTACCTTGCGTCCATCTTTACAATTTCATTGTGTAATTTAATATCTGATGGTGCGTATGCAGGTATTTCATTGATTTGACCAATCGCAAAGTAGGTCATTAATAGCGTAACAATGTATAGTATAAACTTAATCATGAGTGCAAATTTTTAACGAGTGTTTAGTGCGATGAAATGCTTCCTCCAGAAGATTTCTTTTTATCGACTTTTTTAGGATTTCCTCTGTAATCAATATCTCCACCGCTACTTGCTTTTGCTGTAATAGACGTTGATGCATGAATATCAATGTTGGCACCACTACTAACTTTTACCATGACGTTTTTGCTTTCTAGACCGTAGGCTTTTATGGAGGCTCCACTTGATGCTTTTGCCGTATGGTAGTTTGCTTTTCCTGTTATTCTTAAGTCAGCTCCACTTGAAGAACTGGTGTTTACAGTATCTGCGTTTACTTCAATTCTTGCATCTGCACCACTACTTGTGCTTGCGTCAAAAATATCTGCTGTAATAACGTCTTCTGTTACTACGTCACTTCCGCTTGTGGCTTTAATTCCGTTTATTGTTGGTGCAGATAGGTATACTCTTTTAGATTTTGCTCTGCGAATGTTACGTTTAGAAGAAATTACTAAAACGCCATTTTTAACTTCTGTTTTAATTAAGCGTTGTAGGTTTTCATCGGCTTTTACTACAAGAGATGTTTTAGATTCTTGTGTAATGTATAATTCAATTCCCTGACCAACTTTTACGCGGTCAAAATGCCCTTGAATGTCTCTTGTTTCTGTGACTACATTTCTATTACCGCTTACCGAATTTAATCCATCTAACATACAAGATGTAGAAACGATTGCAATAAATAATAGTGCGAATGCTTTGGTGATTAGTGTTTTCATAATTTTTATTTTAAAGTTCAAATGTCTTATAATAGACGCTTTGAAACGAATTTAGGTTACTCAATTGTTGATTTTTATTGATGAATTGTTATTCCTCAACTTCATCTAATTCTTCTAATGCCTTTAACTCTTGGCTGTGTAAACCATCTTTTGTCATGACAAAATAATGTTTTGCCATATCTCTTCTGTACGTATTTGTAGTGTTATAAGCTCTATTAATATAGCTTTTGGTTGACTTGTCGAAATGCACTGTTACGTCATTTGGTATGAACAGTGTCACATGAACATTTTCGTCTTTTAGCCAATTTTTATATTCGCTTAAGAAGTAACTATCTAGTCTAATTTCATTGTTTACGATTGTATAGTTGTACAAAATTTCACTAGCAGTTTTACTTGCTTTTAGTTTGTTTCTACCTTCAGAGTCCTTTCTGATTTGTAAAAATGCTTGGTCGGTGTCACTTTTCTCAACATTTAAATAAACGTCAGTTGAGTATAATTTTTTATCATCACCATTGTACACAATTTCTACATCATAGCTTCTTCTATAGTTATGTTGATAGGTTAATTCATCATTCTTAATCATTTTTAGGGTTAAGGTGTCATTCGCCACTAAATTCAGATCTCTTTTTTCAATTTTATGCCCGTTTGCTGCTTTGGTTGTGCTAAACTCAATTCCCGTAAATACCAAGGCTAATAATGCGGCTAACCAGATTCCTAATAAGGTTAAAGAGGTTACCTTGCTAAATTGTTTCACATTACTCGATAAGATGCGCAATCCTAATACAAATAAGATTAAGAATGGAATTCCTATTACTAAAAATGTACAAATAGTTAATAACCAATATGGCATTATAGAGTCATAGAAAAATGGCGGGTACATCACAAGGTCATTATCAAACCCAATAATTTCAAGGCTGCCAATAGAAAACGCTCCAATAATAAGAGAAATTAATGTGACTGCGGCAACAAACATTAGAATCACTCCAATAAACTTTCCAATTACTTTAAAAATTGTTAGAATTATTGTGCCTAGAGTGTCTAAAAAATCTTGCAAACCAGATTGTGCTTTTTTACTGCCTTTTTTAAATCCTTTGTTTACTTTTTGACTCATATCATTCGCTCCATCTTTAATTTTACCTGAGACTTCGCTAGCACTATTTTTGATAGTTTCTGTGACGTTGGTAAATTCTTCACGAATTTTTTTTTCAATATTATCAATATTCACAGCTTCTCCTTCCATTTGTAATTTCTCGGCAGTTGTTTCTGCTTGTGGAATTACAATCCAAAGAATGATATACGTTAGGATACTAAATCCCGAAAAAGCTAATAAAATAAAAGCCAAACGAATCCAAACAGTGTCTATGTCAAAATAATGTGCAATACCAGAAGCAACACCTCCTAGAAATTTATCATCACCATCTCTATATAGTTTTTTACCAGTACTTCTTGATTTTCGTTGGTAACTATAGCTCTCATTAGTATAGCCTTCTTCTGCATCTGCATAGTCTTCAGGTTGCCCCATGATTTTAATTACTTCATCGATATCACTTTCGTTTACTACTTGACGTGCATCGGTAATTTTTTCAGATAGCAATTCGCTAATACGAGCTTCTATATCTGATATGATTTCGTTTTTTCCTTGAGGATCATCACTTAAAGACCTTGAAATGGAATCTAAATATCTTCTTAATTTCTGAAAAGCAATTTCATCTATATGGAAAAAGAATCCTCCTAAATTTATGTTTATTGTCTTATTCATTATGTTGTTTTTTTACTTGTTATTTGGTTTACTGCGGCCACTAGGTTTCCCCAGGTTTTATCTAGTTCTTTAGAGAACATTGCTCCATTTTCTGTTAATACATAATATTTTCTTGGTGGTCCAGAAGTAGATTCTTCCCAACGGTATGTTAACAGTCCTGCGTTTTTTAATCGTGTTAATAAGGGATAAATAGTCCCCTCTACTACAATCATTTCTGCACTTTTTAAGGTCTCTAGAATTTCAGATGTATAGGCATCTCCATGTTTTAAGATGGACAAGATGCAGAATTCTAAAACTCCTTTTCTCATTTGTGCTTTTGTATTTTCTATCTTCATATAAAGAGTTTTATACGTGTTATTTAATAAATTTTATGGTAAGAGGATATTTGTAATCCTCTCCCTCTTTAGATTTCATTGCTGCAATAATGATCAGCGCAATTTTTAATAAACCTATAAGTGTAATGACTGCTCCGATTCCAAGAAATCCGAATAAACCACCTCCGTCGCTAAAATTAAAATCGAAATCAAAATCATTGTAATGACGCATATGATTAAACAATGAACTGAAAGCAAATGGGATTATGGATAGGCCTAAAATAAAAATATATAAAGCGTAACTGATGTTAAAGTTAACTGCTTCTTTTCCTTGCTCGTCCAAAAAACGACTTTTATCTTTCATTGTTTGCCATAATACCAATGGAACGATAATACTTCCGAAAGGAATTAAATATCCAGAAAATGCAGATATGTGAATTAAAAAAGCATTGGTGTTTTCGTTATTTCTACTCATGGTGATATTTTTATATAATACTTGACTATGCAAATATATGGATAAAAAAAGGTACTATGCAAAGCAAAGTACTATATTTTTTTATAATTTAACATTTGTAATTGTTTTGATAATTGATATTTTATGGTTACATTGCTTGTTAATAAAGGGATTGTGTGTTTTTTATGGTTTTTTTAAATACCTGTAAATTTTAACATTTCGTTTATTTGTTTCGCCAATAAAATTGTATAAAATGAAAATTACACCCCGTAAGATTAACCTATTTATGCTTTATAAACTTCCATCAGCGTATTTTTGCGGTGTTCGAGTGCAATCAATTTCAGATGAAAAAGCGGCTGTAAAAGTTAAACATCGATGGATCAATCAAAATCCATTTAATTCGTTGTATTGGGCCGTTCAAGGAATGGCTTCTGAATTTGCGAGCGGAATCTTGGTTATGCAAGAAATTAAAAAAACCAATAGGAAAGTATCCATGTTGGTAACCCATCAAGAAGGAAGGTTTATTAAAAAGGCTACAGGTAAAATTGTATTTGAGTGTGCTGATGGGAAACGGATTAAAGAGGCCATTCAAAAATCGATTGCTACTGGTGAAGGGCAGGTTATACATTTAAAAACGGAGGGTTTTGATGCAAATGGAGAGGTTGTTTCTAAATTCACCTATGAATGGAGCATTAAGGCGAAAGGTTAATTTTTGTAACATTTTAATGTTTTGTCAACTAATAGTTAAAATATAACCGAGGAAACCAGCGTTGGATTAGTACTCGTTATTTTTTATTCACACTAACCACTAATAATATGAATGCACACGAAATTGATTACAACATCTTTGGAGAAGAGATGCAATACGTAGAAATTGAATTAGATCCACAAGAAAGTGTTGTTGCAGAATCTGGAAGTTTTATGATGATGCATGATGGTATTGAGATGAATACTATTTTTGGAGATGGAACAAATCAAGATAAAGGGATTTTGGGGAAGCTGTTTTCTGCGGGGAAGCGCTTGTTAACGGGAGAAAGTCTGTTTATGACAGTTTTTACAAACACGGGTGTTGGAAAAAAGCAAGTTTCTTTTGCCTCTCCTTATCCAGGGAAAATTATCCCTATTGATCTGTCTGAGTTTAACGGGAAGTTTATCTGTCAGAAAGATGCTTTTTTATGTGCGGCAAAAGGAGTTTCTATCGGAATTGAGTTTTCTAAAAAGCTAGGAAGAGGTCTTTTTGGTGGTGAAGGGTTTATCATGCAGAATATGGAGGGAGATGGAATGGGGTTTGTACATGCTGGAGGAACCATGTCTAAAAAGGTGTTACAACCAGGAGAGGTTTTAAGAGTTGATACAGGGTGTATTGTTGGTTTTACACAAACAATCGCTTATGATATTGAATTTGTAGGCGGCATTAAGAATTCAATTTTTGGAGGAGAGGGCTTGTTTTTCGCAAAACTACAAGGTCCAGGAACCGTATACGTGCAATCGCTACCATTTAGTAGGTTGGCAGGTAGGGTATTGGCAATGGCGCCAAAAACCGGAAGAGGGGATAGAGGTGAAGGCAGTATTTTAGGAGGTATCGGAGATTTGCTTGACGGAGATAATAGATTTTAAAAAAAAATCTACCAAAGAAATTTAATTCGTTTTTTTAGCCAGTTCCATATGCAATATTGGGTAGGGTTTTCCAGTAGCGTCTAATTCAGAACGGCCAATGGTTTCAAAGCCACAATAATGGTAAAAACCTACGGCTTGTTCGTTCTGCTCATTTACATCCACGTTCTTGACGTTTAATGATTCTATCGCATGCATTAATAATGTGTAGCCAATTCTTTTTCCTCTTTGAGCTGGATGTATAAATAACATTTCTAAGTTTTGATCAGCAACACCTAAAAAACCAATTATATTTTTTTCAGTATCTCTAATACATGTTAAAGATACCGCGGCTAAATAGGTAGTTAAAATAAGGGGTTTATAATGTTGAATGTCTTCTTCAGATAAAAAATGATGTGTTGCACGTACAGAGGCCTCCCAAACAGCAACTATTTCTGTGTATTCCTTTGTAGATACCTGGTCTATGTTGTAATCCATTTTTTAAGTAGTAATTAATTTTATTGGGGAATATACCCTTCCTTTTCCTGAAATATGCTTTTCAATCAACACCGTATTTATCGTTTAAATGAGTCATTCATTTTTTATGGATTCTAAAAGGATCTTCATGCCTGTTTATAATGCCTTTGTATGTTTATTTTGTAGTTACATGCGAATTGTGTTTTGAAGCGTTGCGGATAGATACTGTATTTGTTGCATTCTTACAGGTTGTTGGGTAGTTTGTTGATCAATACTTTTTCTGATATCCAACCATTCATATCTTCGATAAAATAACGTAAGATCTTATCGTAGTGATCAGCATCATCTTCAAAATTATAGGTTTTCCAATCTAACCAAAACTCTGATAATAGCGTATACAATTCGTTGTCTAAATTTTGAAATGCAATGTAGTATTTATGATAGTTAAAGGAGGTATTAATGCAAGACTTCATTGCGAAGAAGGTACCTATGTAAAAATCGATTGCTTCTCTGTCGTAAGCGTCATTGTGTTGATATCTTTTTAAAAGGATGTCCAACATTTTTTTAGTCATTTTAGGGACATTAAAGTCGTTTGTGAAAAATCGCTTTTCATACCCCATTTGTACAAATATGGGCCGCATTAATTCGTGTTCAAGACATGTTGTTACATGTTCTTTTAGTCCATCGGAAAAAAGAGCATTAATTTTCTCTGAGTTTTCTACGGCATTATGGAAATCTTCTACAATTTTTACGTTTTTTGATTTCAAGTATAGGTGCAGTAGTTCATGTGTAAAAGAAGCTGCGCTCAGCTCGTTTTCATACATACTGATGGTGGCAATATTACCCGAAACATGGGTGCTGTAATTTTGCTCAGTACTTGGTGTTAATTCAATTTCGTATAGTTCACTTAATTGATGCCATAAATCGGTGTTCTTGTCATCAATTAAAATAGGTAGATGTTCTTTCATTTTATTTAAAATTGTACGTAACTAATTGTTTTACAGGTGGTTTTAGTGGAGTTTATGAACAACGATAATTTCTATTTCCTATCTCGTTGGGCTACTCCTCTTATCTTCTGTGTGTGCCTTGCAGTTTGATTGGTGCCGGTTACTGCGCTAATTTCTGTTCATAGAGATTGACAGCACTTAGTACCAAGAAACAAGACCATTGCAAGCAGCTCGCTTCGGTAGCTTTTTTACGACTCCCTGCCTTAAGCGGGCCTAAATATAGGGTTATTTTTGATGTAGCAACTCAATAGTTATAAATTATAGATGGCGAAGTAACTAGTTTTAGATGTTTTCTAGAATTAGTTTTTTTAAAAATCGACATCCAATGTATCTCCGCTATTTTTTACATTAATGTGTTTCCCATTCTTAAACTTATCGTAGCAATTAATAATACCAGGTGTTGCCATTTTTATATTTCAATGATTACATTTCCTGTTTTTTCTCCGCGGAGCACATATTCGTATGCCAAGTTTATGTCTTCCAATGAATATTCCCGATCTATTATAGGCTTAAATGTTTCTTGTTTCAAAAGCTCAGTGATATATGGTATGGTTTTTTGAGTACTATACGGTACGGGGAAAATTACTTTTTTATTTAAGAATAACGTTGAGATAGCATAAAATAGGTTTTGGGAATAAGGTCCAAGTTCTGAAGATATATAAATACCTCCTTTTTTTAGTAATGGTTTACATTTTCTAAAAGTACTTTTACCAACGGCATCAAATATGTAGTCATATTTTTCTTTATCCTCTGTGAAATTTTCTTTTGTATAGTCAAATATTTTGTCGGCGCCCAAAGATTCAATCAATTTGATGTTTTTTGTATTACACGTTGCTGTGACCGTTACATTATATTGTTTGACAAATTGTAACAGGGCAGAACCAATACCTCCTGTTGCTCCATTGATTAGAATTTTTTGACCAGATTGTATTTTTACTTTATGAATGAAGGTATAGGCGTAATGAGCACCTTCTAAACTTGCGGCAGCCTTTTTAATGTCGATATTTTCAGGAATAGAAAATAAGTTGTCTTCTGTTTGAGTTAGGTATTCGGATTGGGATTTTAAACCGACATCGTTAAAGCCGAAAACCCGATCATTTATAGCGAAAGCTGTAACGTTTTTTCCTATTGCAACAACTTTCCCTGCAAAATCGGTCCCCAGTATTATTTTTCGAGGTTTAAACAGTCCTAGAATAAATCTCATAATAAAAGGCTTGGCCGTTAAGATTGCACAATCTGTTCGGTTTACTGTAGCAGCATTCACCCTAATCAAGACTTCATTGTCTTTTGGTATAGGTTTTATGATGTTTTCAATGCTAATCTGATTTGGCAAACCATATCTTCTGCGTATAGAGGCTTTCATTTCTTATGTGTTAATTAACTGCTGGATTGTCGCAAAATTGAGTGCAACGTGTTTATGTATGATTAAAAATACGAGACATTTTTTGCCGTCGTGGAAAGATAATTAATTCGCGCGAATTTTCGTGTCGCAATTCTACAATTAATTAATTAATTATATGCGGTGTTGTTGCCTGTTTTAGGACTTCTATTTATTTTTAATTATAAAATATTTTCCCATTCCATGAGTACTCAGATCCTCTCCATATAGTAGCCTGTAGACATATGTAAATAGTGAAAACCAGAAATATAATGGTCAAATATTTATGTCTGTTAACAGGTTTTTTTCTTGAAATAATAGTTAAAATAGCATGTGTTAATAACGCGACATACATGAATAAGTACCATAAAAGATCACCAAGTCCCCAACCAAAAGCTATGTGCTTATAGAAAGTGCCTAAAGCGCAAATAAAGCATAATATCCCTAGAACAATAAGGTTAAATATTTTCCAGATTTTATTCATTCCTTTATTAGTTAAAAAACAAATTTTAAGAGTAATAAAGTGAAAAGTATAATTACTAAGGTTATTCCAGTTATTTTCTTTTTGCTTTTGTTGTAAAATGCGCTCATATTTATTTCTTTTTTTTATTTGTTCTGCATATAAACCAACGTATACAGTATTATTAATACGATTAAACGTACAATACACTTTCCGCCATTGTGGAAAGATTATTAATTCGCGTGAATATAATTATACCAGGTGTTATAGCACGCTTTTTAATTCATTCCGAATATTAGTTGACTTAACCCGTAAAAATACAATACAGCAATTATTAATATTCCAATAAATTTTATTTTTAACTTTGTGTTTTTCAAATCAATCCAAATCGATTTAAATTTCTCCTTTTCTGAAGGAATAACTTTAGTGTTGGCTAGAAAATCACCAATTCGTCTTTCTGGGTTTATAAGTCCAATAATTACTTCTAATGGCCAAGCAACACAAATAGTCAAATTCCGAATGAAACATTTCATTTCGTTTGCTGGAGTATTAGTTTTTCGGTCAATTACTTGAAAACCTAAAAGCCGTTTTGCTGGACTTTTGGCATTGAAAAAATCTTTGTTTAAATATACGAAAAATGGAATAAAAACTAAAACCATTCCAATTCCATTATTCAGATTGTCTTTCATTAATACTCCTATTCCAAAAATCAGAAATCCCAATGGCACAATTAAAAGACACATAATACAATGGTCTAAAAACATACTTAAAATTCGGATAATTCTTGGGCTGGTATTCGCAACTTTAGAAATTTCTTCGACTATTATTCCATTGTTATTATTGTTCGTGTCTGTCATTCCTCAAATGTATGCCAAACATATTTGCGTATGATTTTCACGGTGAGAAAACCGGATGGTTTTCCGCCAATTACAAATGATACTAGGTTGTTTGAGCTTTCAATTTTTGTTTAAAGATAGCAATTAATTATTCATGGTGTTTACATCGGTTTTTATATTTTTCTCTTTTGATAATGCCTTCCTGATTCAAATCAAATTTCACAAATCTTGGTTTTGTAAATTGGGCTGTCATACCCACAAATTTCATTTTTTTCTCCATTGGTGAAACTTGTTCTTTTAACGTGTGTCCATTTGGTTCTTGAGTCTTTCTAGATACCTTTTAGCAAGTGAATAATCTGGATCAATTGTCAGCGCTTTTTCGATCATGACCTTAGCACTTTTAAACTGACCTTGAGCTCTACGTAAAATGCCCATTCCGAGATAAGAGTCCTTCTCTTCAGGATACACTTCTAAGGAATATTGAAAAATTTCTTCTGCGGCGATTAAATTTTTACTTCTTATAGTGACAAAACCAAGGTCAAATATAACCGACATAGGTGGCAGGATTTTATACCCGTATCGTTTTGATAACCGAGCGAAATGCTGTGTCACTTTATCCAACGACTCCAGCTTTTCACGGAAATTGAAGGGATGGAAGTCTGGATATAACGCAAAAAGAAACTTTGTGAAATCTGACGCAGGTACATGACCCTGGTGCACCAATTCATCTACTTTGAAGGTAAAACGGGCTGGTTTATGCTCTGCTAAAACACGCGTGAATTCAGAAACGTCATTTGTTAATCCCTCATCGTCACTGTAAATGATGTGTAGAAATCTGTTTTCGGAAAGCGTTTTTAACGGACCTGATTTTATTTTTTGTTGAAGGATTACCGGTATGTTATAAAGAGACGGGCTACTTGCGAAGTAGCCATTAAACAGAAGCGGGTTGTTGAGCAGTGTATAAACACTGAAAAACCCACTGTTAGAACCGCCAAAAAGGACTTTGAACGGAGCAGTACGGTAGTTATTATTAACGTACGGTATCAGCTCTGACTCAAAAAAGTTAATATAATTATCTGGAATTGTGGTGTCTTGATTTTCCCTTGTTGGCAACAAAACACGATTTCCTTCGGGTAAATCTATTCCAATAAGTATCATTTCAGGAATTTGTCCTCCGCCCATGTAGTCTAGAGTAGAAGCTAACATGGCGAACCGAGCTCGGTAATCTGACCCCATCATATACAACACGGGATAGTTTTTCTTGGCACTATCGTAGTTAGCAGGTAAATGGATAGATAGTGGAATAGTTCTGTTTAATACTTTTGACTCAAGTGAAGATATTTCGCCTAAGGAAACTGCTGGTTCACGCTGTTTTGTTAAACGAGAAAAATCAGCATTTTTTTCTGCCTTTTCTTGCGCAAAGACAGTGTTTAGCGATAAAGCACATATCAATATTAATAATTTCGTTGTTTTCATGTTTTCTTTCTTTATTATAAATGGGTTATTTCTCATTGGTTTAATCAAGAAAACAAACATAATTCTTGAGCAATTACAATTCTTGTAAAATCTTGCAATTATTTTTATAATGGCCAGGAGTTAGTCCAGCGTATATTTTGAAACAATGCGTAAAATGACTTTGGTCATCACTTCCCGATTCAAGCGTAATTTCTACAAAGGAACATCTGTATGAAAAAACTTTAGGAGTTTGCTATTCCAAAGGTGTTAAACCAATGCTCTTTTAAAGCTTCTTTTTAGTTTGAATTTATTGACACTAAACTTTTTTTGTAGCTTTAACTTGGAGGCTAGTAATTTAGAATATCGTCAAAAAGTTTGTTAGCATATTTTTAATATATGGCTGATAAAATTCATGCAAGTAATTCACAGAAAAAAAATCAATGTTTTAGCTTCCGTATGCTATAAGCTACACTCGAAGATTGGTAAAATGGGCATGGGAGTTTTGGCAGACCTAAGCAAAGATGTCGTCTTGTACTGGTTGTTTTGTTGTCTTTACGTTGTTTATTTCTAACATTTAAATTTACAATTGGGTACTTTTATTTTTTAAGCAAAGACAGCCTTAGTAATGCAATTTTCAGTATAAATAATTTTTGAATTCGAATTTCTTTTTTAATATAATGTTGCCAAACATATGTACAATCAGCATTAAAATAATGCATGCTTAATTAAGTGTTACTTCTTAAGATCATCTGGCCGTACTTTATCAATCACTTTTGTACTTACCCAATACAGATTTTTATGTCTAACGAAAAACATGTATTTGCCATTGGGAGTTATTCTCGGGCTTACTTCATTAAAATCTGAGTTTATCGTGCTGCCCAGATTAATTGGTTGTGTCCACCTGTTGTCTTGCTTCTTGAAATAGACATAAATGTCGTTGTCTTTTCTATTTTCATCTTCTTGGTTTTGACCGGTCACCAATAAATAGTCTTGGTTTGGAGAAATGCATGCGTGATGACCAAATCCAATTTCAACTTCCTGTACTTCGAGGTATTTACCGTTTTTATTAGGTGCATAATTGGTTTTGATACTTCTTTCTGATATTTCTGTGTAAAAAAGGTCTCCGTTTTTTGCCTGATTGGGCGCAAATACCACTCCGTTATTGATAGGTGAATCAAGCGCTATGGCATCACTCCAGGAATCTACTGTACGGGTTACGTACCAAATTCTTTCATCTACAAAGCTAGAGTCCATAGCGGTGAAATAAATTCTTTTACCATTGGGGCTAACGAATGGATGCATTTCTGATTGCTTTTTTCCTTTTGTGAAATTTGCTTTTTTAATGGGGGACCATTTATTGTCTTCGAGTTTTGAGAAGTAGATAGCCGTGTTTTCGCCTTTAGCATAAGCCGAAAAATATATTTCATCTAAATCAGGAGAAAACGAAACGGCACTTTCAAATCTTCCATCAATTGAAATGATTCCTGGAGCAAACAATTTAGGAGTTAAGCTCGGTGAATTTTGTCCAAAATAGCGATCTCTTATAATTGGTAAATCACGGTCTTTTGAGTCCTGATTTTTAGTGTTGCATGAATTGAAAAACACCATAATAACAAGTCCTAAAAAAATAAAGTTGTAATCTCTCATTGCCGGTTGAATTGAAGCTGCTTAATTAAAAGCGTAAAGATGCTCCTTTAAAGAATTACAAGTCTTGTAAAATCTTGCAATTATTTTTATAATGGCCAGGAGTTACTCCAACGTATTTTTTGAAACTATGCGTAAAATGACTTTGGTCATAAAATCCTGATTCAAGAGCAATTTCTACCAATGGAACATCTGTATGAAACAGTTTTTTTGAGTTTTCTATTCTAATGGAAGTTAGATATTCTAAAGGTGTTAAACCAATGCTCTTTTTAAAGCTTTTTTGTAGTTTAAATTTATTCACTTTAAACGTTTGTTGTAGCATTTCTAAAGTGATTGATTGGTTATAATTTAAAGACAAATAATTTAGAACATCATCAAAAGGATCTTCAATATTTTTCTGAAAATAAGATTGCTTAGCATCATTGATCGTATCCAAGAAAAGATTTTCAAGGATTTTAAAAATTGATGCTTCGTTGATGTCAAACTCACTGTTACAATATGAAATAAAATAAGGAAAGCTTGCTAAATGGGAATAATCGCCATGTATTTTTTTTGCAACATTTTTGATAACATCATCGCAGATGTACAGCGCTTTATAGGCCCAGGCACTGTTTTTATTACTCCAGTTTTTATGAATTGAATAAGGAGGGATTAATTGTATTGCATTCTTGCTAACCAAAAAATTAGAATTGTTAAATGCAATGTTTTCACTTCCATATTCTATATAAGCGAGACTCCAAGAGTGATGAAAATGGGCAGGGAAGCTTTTATCAATAAATATAGCAGACTTAAGCTCAATACCATCTAATATTGATAGTTTTGTTGTCTTTACGTTGTTTATATCTATCATTTAAATTTGCAATTGGGCATTTGTTTTTCTCTGGCAAACACCATATTTACGATAATTGGTATTGCTAATGTAGTATTTTTTCTCTTTTATCAATATGTTTGGTAAGGTGTTTTTGTATGATTAGTGTGCGCCGATGCAGCAACTAATTTAGCAACTACAAACTGACTAGAAAATCCACGAGAATTTTTAGATGTAAGCGCGTATTTACATTGAATTCTATACGGTATGACATATAGTTCTAGTAATAATTATAAAATGTGGTGAAATTATTTTTTGTAGGCTTACCGTCTGAATTATATTCGTAAGTATAATTTAATACAGAAGTTATATCTGTTCTAATTGTTTTAATAATATTATTTTTATAGGAAGGATAATTGTCGAATGGAGATCTTTTATTTACAAAATAAATTTTATCTAAACCTGTAATTCCATAATAAGGACTTTTCATATTATCATAAGTATATTTTGTATGACTATCTTCAACTAAATTGTTGTGTTGTATTTTTAATTCTTTTTTGTCGAGTGGGTTAACAATATCATTCAAAATGATAGTTTCTCCAATATTTCCATTTGCCAAATAAGAGTATTCATAGCTTGTTATGTCACCTATGAAATTTCTTACGTATTTTATTAATCTTTGGGCGCTATTATATTCAAAGTAGTCAATGACATGAGGTTGATCATTATCGTTTTTGAAAGTTTCAATTTTTATAATTAAATCACCTTCATAGAAAAATATAAACGTGAAGTCATTTGTATAATCAATAGTCTTTTGGTAAAACTCCATTCTCTTTAGCTTGCTCCCGTTTATGTAAAATAATTTGGTTGTTATATCACTACTGTAGTTAGAGTTACTAGTAGGACTAATAATAGATTTAAGCAATCCGGAGGACCCTGTTTCATCCTGAAAGTCATCATTTTTTGAGCATCCTATACTTACTAGTAGAATAAAAAAGATTGAGAAGTTTTTCATAAGGGGTTCTTGTTTTTATCATTTACAATGTGTTTGTATATGACAGGTTGCGGTTAAAATTTTAAAAACACCATTTTGAAGAAATCTGAACCTAACGATGCGAAGCCAAAATATCCTGAGTGTTTTAAAATTATGTTACCGAAAGGTTCATAGCCTTTTTCAGAGGTGAATTTAAAACTAAATTTTAAAATTACCGAATACCTAGCAATTAATTATACACCATGTTGGCAATCATTTTAATTAGTATTCCCGATCAATGGTTTCCGTATCATGAATATTCCAATCCATAAAAACCAGACGATTTGACCAATCCCAAAAATTTCTGTAAAAAGATCTAACGGATAAATTGTTAGTATTCCTGCCACGCCCACTAGAATACCCAAAAAATTTAGTGGTTTGGAAAACAAATGTCCTTTTATGGCGGTGAGACTTAGCAATAACACCCAAATTCCTCCAACTATTTCATTTCCTCCACCGAGACCTTCTGTAATAATATTAGTGGTAGAAAAAACTAACATTGCATTTTCGGGCGCTTTGCTTCCCATTTCAATTACAGTGTTTAGACTTATATTAGCTATCATTCCGCTTGCAATTACCAACCCAGCCCAAATTATTCCAAAAGCAGATATTATTTGTGAACGAATTGGCGAGTGCGTTTTTAATCGGTGGTAGATCGCAACAACCAATACTACTAATAATATTCCAAATAAGATATAACTGGTAAAAGTCAATAGTGAAAAAATTAGATGATTTTCTGTTAGGAAGTCAAGTCTTTCACTTACACTTGCATTCGTATCTGGATAAACGAGAATAGCTCCATAAATAAGGAAGGCAACTATGTAAATAAATCCCTCAAGAATAGCACAAACTCCGCCTATTTTTTGTAATTTTTTTTCATCCATATTTTCTTGTCTTTTAGGTGGAAGACGATTCAAAAAACAATTTGTTACTGATTTCTTTTTATGAATGCCAACGTGTTTATGCATGATTCCGTTGCGTTGATTAAGCAACTACTTTCTTAAGTTGACGAGTACAAGCAATTAATTATGCATGGTGTTGGCCGTAGTTTTATTTAATTTCATATTCGGGATATTTTAGATTCAATAATTTCTCAAAATTTCTCCCTTTCAAATTTTCTTTATTTTCGTTTGTTAGTTTTTTTAAAAAAGAATCAATTTCTTCAATATTATTTATTCGCTTAATCCAAACAAGAACTCTATTTTCAATAAATTCAATTATTTTCACAAATTGATTTTCATTCAAACCATAAACATTCACGTTCTTGTTAAAAATAATTTCAGGAGTTAGATTGTGTTGATCTATTCTTTCAATTTTTTCTCCAAAAGCATTTAGAATTATTTTGCTTCCTTTTTTAGTATTATTTAAGCGCTCATAAAATAATTCAATAAATGATAGAATATATCCTTTAGATTTAATTCCTTCAGATTTCAAATTGTTAACTAACTCAAGAGAATAAATATTTGGTAATATTTCTAGATTTATGAATTCACCAGGAATATTACTACGATTTGACCAAAGAGATATTTCTATTTTTAATTCCTTGTTTTTAAAAGAAATTTTAGGTCTTGAACGAGTATACTTCCATCCACTTTTAACAAAGTACTTTCCAATTTCATCACATACTGCTTGAAAAATTTCTTTACAAGGTGTTGTTTCAGAATAACCTTTTAAGATACTTTTTTCTTCAAATTTCCAATTCATTTCTTGAATTCGCATTTTTTTAGGGAATTATTTTTAACGGTTTTGTGTATGATTGGTTGCGGTGCAATTTTAAAACCACCATTTTGGCGAAATCGAACCGCAGCGGTGCTGAGCCAAAATATCGCGAGTGTTTTAAAATTGTGTACCGAAAGGTTCATAGCCTTTTTCAGAAGTGAATTTAAAACTTATTTTTGATTTCACCGAATAGCAAGCAATTAATTATACACGGTGTTGTAAGTAGTTATTTTCGATTTATACCAAATATTAATTCTTGTTGGTACATTAGATCTATTTCCTCTTTAGAAAAACTATATTTAATATTTGAATAATTTTCATCTTTATCAATTTTCATTACTTTATGTTTACGCTGTTTATTGAACTTGTTCTTAAAAACAATAATCGAATCTTCCATAATTGTGATTATTTTGAAAGTTGAATATTTTCCTTTTTCAATTTGATATTCATATGTGTCTCCAATCATAGGAGTCTCGTAATATTCTTTTTCATTTATTTCATCTTTTTTAATCTCTAAAAAAATCCAAGAAAAGAAAATGATTAAAATTAATATTCCGGTGTATTGCCAGATAGATATATAAGATTTACCCTTTAAGTTTTGGTATTCAATTTTTAAGTCGCTTGGCATTTTTTTAGGTTTCAGGGATTGATCACATTTAAAACAATTAGATTTCCCAGTTTTTCTTATAGGAAATAAAGGAATTCCCCAAAAGTGTAGACGCCAAAAATATATATTGATAATTAAACTTCCTGATGTTTTACAGTTTCGACAAGAAATGTTTTTCGGGGTATAAGAATCTAAGTCTATCTTTCCCCATCCTGGAATTATCATTAATTATTTTATTTTTATTGAATTACTTACGTGTTTGTGTATGATTTGTTTGCCTTGATTCAGCACCTAATTTAGTAAATACAAAACCAACTAGAAAATCCGCGAGGATTTTTGGTTGTAGCGTAGCACTAGCAATTAATTATACACATGTTGTAAGTTGTTATTTTGATGTTATTTAAGATTCCTTAAAAAGGATTCAAGATTTTTTAAAGAAATGTTTTTTAAAACTATTTTTCCATCTGGATTTA
>Ga0209395_1001362_pt1 | contig 34271 bp, 17 predicted proteins | sample GOMGulsemesocosm_3_FD_184635 | JGI IMG/M metagenome (GOLD analysis project Ga0209395, IMG submission 184635) | Methane-oxidizing microbial communities from mesocosms in the Gulf of Mexico - GOM9D Gulf of Mexico (SPAdes) (version 2) | ecosystem: Environmental > Aquatic > Marine > Cold seeps...
TTCCTAAAAAATATTTTACCATACTCTAGAGTTTGAATACTTTAATAAATCAATCAGTAAAACTTAAATACTATTTAATCTAGTGCTAGCTATTTCAATAGAAAACTTTCCGTTTAAGACTAGCTCTTTTAATTTTTCACTCTTATTTATTGTGATTTAACTGCAAGCAGTAATTGTTCTATAAATAAGGTTAAGTTTTCATTACACGTATCTGACATCGCTTTGATTCTTTGAATAACTTAGTTTTTATATTTTCAGTGAGTATATTTCGCTTTATGTCTTCTTTTCCCCTGAACTACAAAGCTTAAATAAATCATATCCCAACAGTTAGCTGTAATCTTGCCTGTAAAGACTTCAAAAAATTGGAAAGGTAAAACTTTCTAAAGATGATTTATATGTAGCAACTATGATTATTATCAATTTTAAAGCATGATACCGATTATTACCGACGATGCTAGTCAGTTGAAATACAATTCGACTAGAAAATATTATTAAGGGAATAATAAATGAATAACAATAACAAGAAAACCTCTGCCGTAAATGATGCTGTTGCCCGTGGTGTTGGCAATATCAACCAAGTTCAGTCAACTGCCCTTGATGAAGCGATCAATGCCTACGGTGACATTTTAAAGCAAACCATCACCAAAAAATGCGGCGAGATCACGAAACAAACCTTAGCCGTACAACAAGGGTTTTTATCTGAGGGACATCACACTGCTTCCTTTAATATTAACGCGCACGCAAAAGGTGTTGATAATATCCAGGCGAGTATGGACTCCATTTCAGCCATTGATCCCGTTGTTGATATTCGTATTTCCGAGTCAAATAGGTCATTTACAGATGCTCAAGTAAAATTCTACAAAGATGGCAGTGCATCAGCAAAAGCGATAAGTGAGCAAAAATATAATGGTGTTGGAAAAGTCATTCCAAAAGATCAGTTATCTGATGCGCAAGCTGCTGCGAGTAAAGAGGCTCTTCGTAACCAAAAGATCCGACCTGAAACCTCAAAAAATTACCAAGACACAGCGGACAACGTTGATGACGTGATCAGGTCTAAATCTAACCCGAAAATAAAAAGCGACCCTATTTCAAGAAAAGGTAAAGGAGGTACTGAAGACCTGACTAACGACATAAAGAAAGGGAAATCGCCTAAGTACAATAAAAAAGCCGAAGCGAAAGCAAATTTACAGAGTACCCAATACAGTAATGCCCTCAAAGCTGGTTCTATCGCTGGCTTTGTTTCTGGCTCTGCTTCTGAACTGATCAAAATCATGCAATCAGACAAGCCTTTATCGAGAGAGGACTACGAAGAAATTGCAATCAACATCGTAATCAGCACCGCAAGCGGAGCAACAAAAGCATTAATTACGACAGGTTTGCAACACGCAGGAAAGCACCTTGCTGAGAATGCCACTAAAGAAGCCTTAAAATCTACGGGTAGAACATTACTTAAAGGCAATGTAGCTGCAAACATGGCGTTAATGGCTTTTGAATTAGGTCAGGGGTTATTCGCTTATTCTCAAGGTAATATAGATGGTGTTGAGTTTGCTGAAAACTTGACGACAGCAGGCTTGAATATAGCCGCTGGCGCGGTAGGATACGCTGGTGGTGTTGCACTGGCTCCCGTCATTGGCACGATGATTTCAACGTCGGTTTCATCTGTTGCCGTAGCAGGAACAACACTCGGGGCAATGGGTCCTGTTGGCTTAGGTATCGTTGTTGCTATTGGGGCGAGCATGGCCGTATCAGCATATTGTGGCCACTTCTCTTCAAAAGGTATGAAAATAGCGCACAAAGATTTTGAGCTAGATTTTAAACGCCTCAATGCAGGCGAGATCGATTTAGCAACTTACACGGGTAATACAGCTACTATGTCAGAGTTAACATTTTCTTGGTCAGACATTTTACCATTATCGGGTGCATTTTCTGTATGGGGAGAATATAAAGCCCGTAAAGATCAATTAAAATCTATCCAATCACAAATTACGACCAACCTGCATAAATTGGATGAAGAAGAAGCCAATGCCATGTTCAAAATCCAAGCGAATTACGTACAACAACTCGCCAGTATTGAAGGGCAATACCTAAAGGTTGTTTCAAAGATGCACCAACAAGTAGATGACACTATCGGGGAGCTTGGCCAAGAACTCGATAGCTACCTGCAATTAAAATTTGCCATCAATCAACCTACTTCTATAGCAGTATCCTGTGAAATATCGAGCAAAAAATTAGTGTTACAACAAAACGAGAAACGCAAATCTCAAATCGCTTTTTACAGAAAAGAGCTTAATGAGTTGACGCTTCAACTTTCTGGCTCAGTTGATACTAACGATAAAGTATTTCGATTCGCCATGATCACGACCATCAAAAACCGTATTGACGACATTTTACCAACGACTACACCGCATGATATCGCATTTGATTTTATGAACCCTGAATTTTCAGCACCTTCAAAGGAGTTAATGAAAGCATGATATTAAAAAAAGTAACGCATTTTTTTGCGAAGAATGGATTAGCTGCGCATGAAGATGATACTCGTGCCGCTATCGCTAAGTACGAACGAAAAAAGGAAGAGAGTGAGTTTCGTATCAACGAATGTCTTTCGTTATTGCGTGAAAACCTACAGTCACAATCAGATCTGTATGATGCCGACATAAATACTCAAGCAGACCAATTCAATGCCATTATTGGTTTCACCGATGAAACACAGAACCAAGTAAAACGACTTTATGATGAAATGTTTAAAGCCTTTGAAGTGTGGGGGCGTATACAGATTAACGGTAAGAACTTGGCGATTGAATTTTCAAAACGCCAGATTTTCCATGACGAAATCAAACTATTTAACGATGCACTTACTGCCTTACACCTGCTTGCTGAGAGTGAAGATAGATTGCAATGGAAAAAGAAGACCTTAAAAGAGCCTATGTCATTAGAGTCTCCTCATATAGAACGTGAAATGGGCAAGGTTGAACGCTGGAAAAAAGAGCAAGATAAAGAGTACGCAAAACAACGCGATAGGATCTTGTCTGCAATACGTGAAAACAAAACAAAATTAAGCCTATGTAGTGCAGATGTCACAACGCTGAAAAACAATGTATACGCCTTAGAGGTGGAGTTAAGAGGCAGTAGGGAGTTGGTTAAACAAACCTACAAAGTATTGCAGAGTAATTGGCACGCTAACATCGATAGCGTGAAAGCAATGTACGTCGGAAAGTGTGACGAACTCAACTACGACGCTAAAGCGAAAAAGGAAGAAAAAAAGAAAAAGGAAAATAAACTAAATGCCTTATTTGGATTCGCAAAAGAAAAAATCAAATCCAAAAAGAAAGCTGCTAACTCGCCTAGTGACTGGGGTAACTTGAAAGAGCTCAGAGACTCATTAACTTCGTACAAATCGGATATTAACGACCTATTTGATTATATGAAAATGTCCCAAGAAGACATTACGATGTACGCTGACAAAATCAAACAAGCGAGAAGTTCTGGTGACTACGATACGTTTGACTCTGATAAAAAAAATCGCAATGAAGCATACCAACAAAAAGAACATTATAAAGTCGACATTGCGGCCCTAAAACCAAAAACGAAAGAGTTAGGTTTTCGTGTGGCGAACATACGTAAAATCCTAGATTTACTATACAAGATGTCTCCTGCTACTTATGTCGAAAGTATGTTTGAAATGTGCCTACTAAAACAAGATGACGGAGCTGAAATGTATTGGAAAGCTATTAATATTCGTACCAAAAACCTAACTGCGCCAACTAAACAAAAGCAAGGACAAACGTCATGAGCACCTACCCTAGTCCTAGCACATCAATTGCATTCCACTGGGATAACGACATCGGCAATGCCGAATGCATTGCGATCATGTACGCAATCGATAGTGGGTACAATTCACGAGAAGCGCTGATTTATGCGCTACCTCAATTCTCACATAACCGACTCGAAAACGCGTTGACTACGCTATTAGCGACCCACTTAGTAACACTGCAAATCAAGCAACTTATTTTATCCCCTGATGCCATGTTACTCGATGAAATAACGAATTCTCCTGCGTTGTTATTACCTGTAGAGGGGAATGAAGTAAAACCCCACTTTTTATTGGATGTCCTAAAGCGTCTAGGTGTGTCTAATCCTGGTGTAGCGTTAGGCGTCATAAAAACAAAATCCAATGTGGTGGAGAGTAAATAATGGAACAAATAAGTCCTGAGCAGGTAGAAGCGAGCCCATCTAGTTTTATTGGGCACATTGATGACTGGATAGAATATTTAAGCTTACTCATTGACCGAATGGATGTTGACGATTTTGCAGGAAAAGTTAAATATCAGCGACAGCTTCGTTGGGTGTTAGGCTTTAGAGAAGGCACAAATAGCTCACTGACCCACAACAATGTTATTGCTTCGCTATATGAAAACATTCCATTGGACACAACACGCTTAATCGATAAAACAAAGTCTTATACACCTATTCAGGATTGTTATAAAAAGTCAGCTAAAGGTCACGCGTTTAAGCAGATTGAGAAAGCCATGTGCTGTGAAAGTCTTTTTTTATTGCAAGGTCCTCCGGGGACAGGTAAAACCACCGCTATCGTGGAAGTTGTACTTCAAACACTCATGGAAAACCCTGATGCCCGTATCTTGATTTCCTCTGAGACGCATGTTGCTGTTGATAATGCTTTAGATAGATTAAGCCGTGAACTGCCTGATGATTCATTATCTATGATGATGCGCTACCAAAAGTTTAGTGAAAGTACCGAGTTAGAAAACCCTTTAGTAAAAAACACCGAAGCAAGCGCTTTGCATGATGAAGTTTGGCAGGAAGCTATTAATAGAACCCCTGAATTTACTGGCAAGTTATGGGAGCGATTGGCTAAAGTTGAAAATAGAGAAGGGATCAGCCGATGGTTAGCGCGTAACCTAGCAGATAAACATCAAATTATTGGTGTTACGTGTAACCAAATAGAGCATCTGATTGATGGAAACACCATAACCTTTGACTTGGCGATTATTGATGAATGTTCAAAGGCCACTTTGCCCGAATGGGTCATGGCAATGTCTGTCTCACAAAAATGTGTCTTAGTGGGGGATCATAAGCAACTCCCCCCAACATTTTGCGCAGAAGAATCTGAGGTGCTATCGGATCTTGATGCACACCAAGAGAAGTTGATCCGTGATGGCGTGATCGACAGAATATTTACTCATGCAACAGAAGATATAAAAGGCACGTTACTCACGCAATTTAGAATGCAACCAAACATCGGTCACTTTATCAGTGAAGAATTCTACAATGGTGAGTTACTGCATCATCAGGAACAAACAACAGATCCAGACTTAAACTTTGGGTGGTTAACCTATACAACTCAGAAGTTATTCCCCCAACCTCACCTACCCGCAGTAAAAAGAGTTTTAAACAATAAAATAGAAGTGGACATCATTAGAGAAAAACTTGAAGAGCTCGCTAGTGAGCACGCTTTGTCACAAAAAACATCGCTTTTAGATGTCGCCGTTATCACACCTTACAAAGCTCAGAAGTTAGCTGTAAAAAGAATGGTGCGCCAGCTAAAATTAACCAACCTTATTATTGAGGTGGATACCATTGATGCGTTTCAAGGTAAGGAAGCAAGCGTGGTCTTCTTTTCATTCGTGCGTAATAATGGTTCTGCACAATTTTACGGAGATGCCCGACGTTTAAATGTTGCGTTATCCCGAGGAAAAAGTCATGTGTATCTTGTTGGGAATCGCCAGTACCTACAAGGGCAAAAAATACAATCGTTACGCTCTTTAGTTAAACTTAATATTCTTTCTACGGTTAACCGATAAACTTAAAGATACAGCACTTCATTCTAGAGCCTCGTAGTTACGAGGCTTTTTATTGGTCGTGATTTCCTTGTTAGATTTATGAGTAATTCTGAATTTATCAAGCCAGTTATTTTACGTTAAATGATTTATTATCTGATGAAGCGAGTACGATTTTATCGGGTAGGATATTGAAACGAATGTTTCAATTTAAGTTCCATAAAAAAGCATAAGGATTTTATGGCCGAACAACAAAGTTGGCCAACAATATTTGTGACCATATGCTCATGACCCAGAGGCACAATGGATATTGGACTAAAGAACGTTGCTTAGAATAAGGTAAGAAGTATAGAACTCGCATAGAATTTAAAAAAGGAAGCAGTGCTCCATACAGTAAAGCTTTAAAGACAAAGTAGATGAATGAAATTTACATTCATCTGTAAAACGAATAGATAGTAAAGTTACTAGAGATGTAGATCTGTTTGTTACAACTCAGGTATGTAACTGTTTCATAGGTGTTACTTCAAAGTACGCTTAGTTGATTTGTGAGAGTGTTGTAATGAGAGAGTGAAAGTAAGTAGGGAAATGATACATAAGTTAAAACAGCCCAAGAGGAGGAGGCGAACGGCACGAGAGACGGGATATGTGCAATTCTTTGGATAGTTCCTGAGTGTTATCTTCGACCCTTTCTTGTCTCAATTGGTCTAATAACTGTTGAATAATTGTGAGAAGTAAAAGTAGTTCAATTTTATGGCCTGGAGATTTTATCTCTCCACCTAATACAACACGCACAGTGTCAGCCAATACGTTAATACCGCTAAAATTAAAATCAATTATGGTTATAGATGAACTCATTGTCTTATCTTAAATCTCAAATACTTTATCAAGAGTCTATTACTCGCTAGGTAAATTTGGTTAATTGCATATAAACCAAATAACTTCTAGGAAAGCGGAAGCCTTCCTCATGCTAATTAGCAATTAAGCTAATATGTTCATGTTTTTATTACTTCTTTTTAAAAAAAAATTATTCAGGGTTGGTTAAATTCCGCTTAACCACACTACGTAGTTTCTTTTAAAGCTAATCTATATAAAATCCTCAAATGTTAGAGGTTAATATCTATGGGTGATGGGGCAAATTGCGCTGACCGTACGCTTATTTATTCTTCTTCGATTTAAACTCCTTAAATATTGTTATCGCAGTTTTGATGGCGTAGTACGCAATGGTGATGTAATCACCTTCATTTACTGCTATTAGCAGTTTTACCAACGGAACAACTATTGGAGTTAACGCTAATGAAATTTTGTTTAATATTGTTCGTTTATCTTTGCTCATTAAAAATTACCTATATTTAATGAGAAAGACGTTCTAATTAACTGCCCCATAACGAGTTTTTGTAGGGGTACTACTTTATATGCGGTCAGTTGTTTAAAATTCAAGCTAAAGGATGTAAAAACAATATAATCTTCAGTAGATTCTACTTTGAACTGTTAGTTTCGTCTGTAGCATGCAATTTAGTTATACAATTATAGTGATGTTGCCGAGATTGCTGTTCCTTGCGAGGTCGCAAACCTGCATGATCAATATACCCTTTTCGCCCACATCTACCTTGATTGGATGACCGTTTATGCTTTGGTTTCTGAACTGCTATTAGTAATTCAAAAGCTAAGGTCATATATGGCTATAAGTGATCATTAAGGTTGTTGGCTAAATATCAGATGGTCTAATAGCATTCGGCATCTATATATACCTTACCGGCATAGTATTAGTGAATCCTAATATAGGTTAATTTCTATATTGAAAATGTTTGCGTTTATTTAGAGTTCTTTGACTGTTATATTTTCTTGCTATTTTTGACTTGAAATGATTAAAAATATTTTTGTATCTTCTCGCTACACCTTATTCTACTTGAGGACTGTTTCTTACCAATGGTGAAGATCTACCAATATGATTTAAGTAATACATAAATCATATTGGTTTATGTTAGCTTTCAAATTCTAAACAGAAAAAAACTTACTAGCCTTACCATAACTAGTAACCACCAAGCTCTTAATTGCTCTTGTCATTGCTACATGTAAAAGTGCCCTTTCAGATAATTCAAACTCACGTATTTCTACAGGATCATCAGATTGAACAACACCTAATGGAACCGTGCCTTCGTTAACACCTGCAACGAATAAGTGTTGGAATTCGAGACCTTTCACTCGATGCATTGTTGCCACCCTAATACCTTCAAAATTTCTATCTTCTGCACCATTAGTTTTAATTTCATAGGTCTGAAAACCAGATTTATTCAATGCTCTGGAATAGTCATCCCGTAAGCCGTTAGTTCGGGCAACCAAGCAAATTTCACTTAGTTTTGCATCAGCGGCAACAAGACTTTCAATAACCTCGACAATTGAATCAATTTCTTCATTAAAAGAAGTAAAATTATTTTGCTCAGGTGAAGTACCATGCATTAATGAAACATAGCCAGTATTGTCATCTTTACCATCATCTAAATCATCAACACTTATGCCTTCAAGAACAGAAACAGCCATACGGCGAGTTTCTTCTGTGGTTCTATAATTAATACGTAGTTTCTTACTCCGTCCTAAAATATTGATACCACAGCGACCAAGTACAACTTTATTTCGGTATATTCTTTGATGACCGTCTCCAACTATAAAAATATCATTTTCATTCTCTTCGACTAAGGCCCTAAGTAATTTATAAGCATGAGTACCCATATCTTGACCCTCATCGACAATTACCGATTCATATAAGGGTTTTATAGATTTAGACTGTATTGCTTCCAAGCAGTCCTTTGTCGCATCAGTCATTTCTCGAAGGTTCATATGACTTAGTTGTAGCTGATACTCTTCAAAAACAGGCCAAATAATCATTCTTTCTTTGCGGTTTAAACGAGTTCCGCGCCCTGTCCTTTTTACCTTAATGTAATCTTTAAGCGAGGTGATATCTTGCTCTTGTACCACTAATTGCCATTCTTCTTGATAAAAACGTTCTGACAACGATAGTTCCGATGACATGTTTTGAAGAGCATATTGCCAACACTTTGTACGTTTAGGGTTTCTATCATTAGTAAAAACAACTTGGTATTTATAATCATGACGACGTATAAACTTCCCAACCCAAGCATCAATATTAATGACTTCAATGCGCTCTAGTTCTGCTTTTGTACATATTTCGCCTAAATGTACGTTTATATCTGCGGCCAAATTCTTAGTAAAAGTAGTAAAAAGTATCTTCTTATTTGATGTTTCAACTATTTGCGACGCCAGCCATTTAGCACGATGCATGGCAACAACAGTTTTTCCGGTTCCAGCACCACCTAGCACTCGCATAGGACCATTCCAATTACGCTCTACTAACTTACGTTGAGATGGATGTAAGAAAACACGCCATTTTTCTAATGGCGCATCCAACATTTTTTGCAGCTCTTCATCATCAACCACAACAAATCTTCGTTTTGAACCATTACGCGCAATTGCTGCGGCATAATCATCTACATCAATATCTTCATTAGTTGAGTTATCGTTATAATCAGTTAATACCTCATCATAAGAAAGACCAGAAGCAATCATATACAGTGCTTCATATGCTTCAATAGGGAATTCTTTTTCAATCGACTGAAGTTGTTCTAATGACGTTAGACTAAAAGCTTTTTTCTCAAACTCTTCAGGCAAACCTAATTTTACTAACTGATCAATATTATAGTTTTGAAATAATTGAGTTGAATCTTCAGCTTCTAGTTTTTCAACTTTTTTCTCTATCTCTTCAACAATCTTGGTTTGAGTTTGGAAAAGTTGAATAGCTCCTGTCGATGGATGAATTTTACATTGGTGTCTTCTAGCCCAATCATAAGCTTCATCGTGATGATCTACCCAAAGTAAAATATAGATATCGCCACGTTCTGGCTGCAAAATAATACCGCGATAAGTCTGATCAATTCTTACCGAACGCATATAAGAGTTTGCCGCATCATGAATTTTTTCATAATTTATTCCAGCATTACGAGGATCATTTCTAAATTTGTTAACAAATTGATTTACTTTCTTTTGTTGTGCTCTTGGTAAGTTCATCATCGCTGTTAAAAAATCAGCTGAAATTGCAACTTGAGTCATCTATTTCTCTCCTAGAATAATATTACTGAGTTCGTTGATTAATTCTTCAGTTATTGGTTCAACGAAACATTTCCATTCTTCATTTTCAAATACATTTAATTCAGATATATCATCTTCACAAAACAATGCGACCTTCTCTTGTTCCCATGCTAGCTCAGCCAAACCGATAATTTCATCATGTTTTAATAATTCATAGCTATCTTGACCAATTGGGATACTGCTATTAGACAGTAAAGAGAAGTCTCCAATTAACAAAGTCCGTTCAGCTAATTCGCTCCATTCATTCGATGTATCAGAATATTCAACAACGTCTTGAATAGGTAGTGTTGGAACAGGATTAGATTCAAGAACTGCTTTACGAGAAATCCAGGTAACATCGTTTAAAAACTGTAAGATATTAATGAGTTTCCAATATCCATTTAGTGCTTCTTTATAAGAGAAATGAGTATTTTCTCTATCATCAAAGCAGATATGGACTTTTACATTATTTGCCAAGTGTGCAAAGAGTTCATTGGCAGTAGCCCCTTTAACCGCAAAACTACTCATCATTAAGGATACTGATACCTCAACAAGTTTTTCTGAACTATTCAAAGTATCCAATAATCCACCAAACCAAAATACTTCCGCAGGAATGAGTTCCAAAACTCTTTCTTTATGGGCATTTTCACTTAATTCATAATCTAATTTTTGGGCTAGTTCTGGGTGTTGGTCACTTCGCCCATTTTGATTCAACCAACAAAGGGCATGGTATGCAGCTGATCCAGAGAGTTCATCAAGGAAACCTTCCGGTTGTACTAGTAAATTTGAAAGTAATTCAAAACTATTTTTCCCCTGAACAACACTAGACCACTGGCTGTAGTTCTTATCCGAAATGTTCTTGCCAAATAAACCTCTAATTGATTTATTTTGGAAGTTATCCAAATATTCTTTAACGTGCTTATTTCCGTCATTTACCAAATCGTGCCAACCAAGTGTCCAAACAATAAATCGGTTAGATTTAACTATCGCTAAACGTTTATTAGAATCATCATCAACAATATCGAAGTGATGTTCAAAACCATCTAAAAATAACGCGATAGGTTTAACTTTACTGCTCTCTCTTGCAGGCCAAAAAATAAAGTCTGGCTTACAAGGAGCATATACTCCGTCTTTTTCATTAAGGTTAACTTGTGGTTCAATTCGCCACGCTACATCAAGCTCATTTTGCTTACCAACTGTTAATAAATAACCATTCTTACCATTAACTTGAGATTTACTTAATCGCCACGGTTTACCTGCCACCTTTAACGTATCAATAAACTTTCGTTCTAACTCACTTTCAAGCAAAATATTAGGGTCAATCTCATGAAGGCTAGTTATTTTGGTTAATTGACTTCTATTCTCTAATATCCCCTGCATCATGTGTTTAGCAACATCACGTGATATAAGCTCCATTTTTTGCCTATCTCTATACGCAAATATACAGAGATAACAACCATCTTTACTTGGGTCACTATTACACGAACAAACATCTAAGGTATGAAAAGCAAATTCAATTAATTTCAATAAATTATCAGAGTCTCTCATTAACTCTTTTAAATAACCTGTTCCGCCAGGAATGGAATCATATATAACCAAGTAGTGGCGACGAGCATCACCTTCATTTATAGGCTCATTAAAAACAGTACTTTTTATATGGTCAATACTGCCTTTGAAATACTTCTTTAAACCTAATTGAATCGCTGAAGCAAATGATGCTTCATATTCTGAGCCGGCACTATAGCTAGATACAGGTAAAACAATTCGAATTGCTTCTGACTCAAGTTCCCGATATAAATATAAACAATCTATAAAGTTATCAGGATCTTGACTAGCTAATTCGTCACCCTTGAAGGAACAAGTTAGGTCGTGTTTTATCTTATTACCCTTTTTAACCATACCGCATTTTTTACAAACGGAAAATCCAGATCGTGGCGCAATTTCTCCAGCTACCGAAATTTGTTCACTTTGGTTATCCGGCACACCAAAGTTAATATCTTTGATGGATACCTTACTTAAAAAATCAAAACCAAAAGGCACTTCATCACTATCAATCTTATAAGCCTGCATAATGGCTTCTGGCTCGAATGCCACCAACATTTGACGATTGTAAAATTTAGGTTCTCTATTATCACTATCGTCTGAAATTCTTGCATCTCTCAGGTTCGCTCTTGCATAAACTTGACGAAGCTTGAGCATCTGTGTTTTTTGAGCAGAATCATTCCAACCAGCACTGCCACAATTTGGACATGTGGTGTGTACATCTTTCGTTAATAGAATATCTTCAGTAAAGTTACAGTTATTACATAACCGCCACTCTTCAACCTCTGACACATTTAAATCAACTTGTTCAATTTCAACCTTGTTCCCACCTGCATAAAAATAATTATCAGGGGCTAACTCTGATAAAGCAGCAGAAGCTGGGCGTTCATAATCATAAGTAGTTCGTTGAAACTTCCCTCCTCCAGACTCCAATTCAACTTGTTCTGACTTACGCCATAAAATTGAACGTATCGTTACTCCAGCTTCAGGGAAAGCATAATTAGGTAATAGTCCTTCATCGGTAAAGAAGTTTAGCGTTGGTTTGCCATTAATTTTGCTAATCAATGCACGTAAACCTTGTCGTTCACTGTTTAGTTCATTTAAAACCTCTTTATGGTCTGGTTGAACGACAGGTGATGACTCTACTTTTTTAATTTCCCTATCTATTTTCCCTACTCGTGCATTCAGTGACTTTCGGTCTTTAATAAGCATCAACAGCCGATTTGATATTCGCCCAGATAAAGAAAAAACATCATTAGTGCCTCGAATGAATGTCGAAAGATGTTCAATTGAAGCAGGTGTTAAATCGTCAAATAAGTCGATAAACTGGCTAAATAGTTCACCTTGATTTTGTTCAATATAATCAAACAAGGTGTAAGGAAATTTTGTTATATGCTCCCCTTCAACTGCATTTAAAAGGTCACGTACTTTATAGGATATTGCATTATCATTAATGCCTGTCCCAACCCAGTTATCAAAACAAAATGCTGTAAGTTGTCTTTCTAGAACAGCTACCGCCTGAAGAAATACCCCTGGAGGCTCAACAGCACCACTCATCATATTAATAGGATCAGCATAATAATATAAGTCATGAGAATTACCGGCTGAAAAGGTTGCATTAAATGCATTCCCATCACGTCTACCTGCACGCCCTATACGCTGAAGATAATTGGCCTGTGCAGGAGGTACTGAGCACAAAACGACACTCGACAAATCACCAATATCAATACCCATTTCAAGTGTTGGTGTAGCTGAAAGTAAATTCGTGTCCCATGAGTTGTTGCCATCTATAAACGATCGTTCAACTTTTTCACGAATAGGCCTTTCAAGTAAACCAGTATGCTCAAAGCCGTTTATACGAACTAAATCAAATTTATCCCAACCAATGGGTTGTTTTTTAGCTTTTCTATTTAGTTTTAGAGAGCCATTACAACTGTCTACCATGCAAGGAGTATTTGATACCCAGTAATCTAACAAACTGTTAGGTACTCGGTATTTTATTTGGCAGTGGCTACATTTAACTTCACTAATTTCAGTTGAAACGATTAGTGAATCAGGTATTAAGCCCCAGACTTCTTTATCTCTAACTTCATAATTACCTACTAAACCTACTTTAGATAATTGAGTAAAAGTACGTTCAAAAATTAAAGCTGCATCACTACTAGCTAAAGCATTATCATCTGATGTAATTGTTTTATAGAGCCATTGTAAATACTCACCAGGTCGTGAAGATGCTTTGGTTATATATGAGAAAGCAGGTGATACCTTATCAACTGAGACGAATCGTGGTTTGCGAGATGCGGGGCCAAAGTTAGGCATGTACTGGGTATTTAGACCGGCCTTATTTAGCAGATATGACTGACCTCCACTGGTGATAAACGGAATAAGTGAGTCATGTAGTATTGCACCTTCTATTCGCATTATGTGAATAAGGCCAATGATAAATGATTCAACAACTTCTGGTGTTAAGTTTGATAGAGCATCAACTTCTTCCCGTAAAGTTGAATGAAGTGCCATACAAGCTTGTTGTAGTTTATCTACATCAGGGCCAACAGACGCAAATTGAGTTCGTTCTAATGACCGACCTAACATAGTCTTCAAACCAAATTCACTAAAAGCCTCCCAACCTAACCTTCTGTATATCAAATTCGTTAAGTTTGACTCATCAGGCAATACACCATCAGCCTTTAGAGAATTGAAGTCTCTTAACCATTCCATATCGGGCGCAATAAAGGTTCCTACAAAATCAGCCGTATTTTTACAATGCTGCTCTGCGTATAAACCAACTTTTTCAGCTAAAGAAGAAAGTGAAATATCCGCTCCACCTTCAGCTACTGCATGGGCAATAAGACTTCTAATCATTAATGGATAAGTTCTTGAGGTTAAAAAACCTGCCCTATGTGCAGCATCTTGTACTGAATCACTAAAAGTAATTAATTGTTTGTCTTCGTTAAAGTTTGAACCAAATAACTGTTGAGATAACACCCCTATTAAACTTGCAGCCCTTGACCCCAAAACAGATACACCATTTTCACTTTGACAAAATGGGCAATTATGACTGGCAACTAATTTAGATCCACCATTTTTAAGTGCTGTGGTTTTAGTATCATTTACATATACAACAGTCGTTAACGTATCATGCTCACAATGACCACAAATATCATGACTAAGATTTGTATTTAACGTTAAACATTTAGGACATAATTTAACTTGTTGCCCTAAATCTTTTGACAAGGCCACTGTCGAATTTTTTGGTAATGGAAAAAGTAAAACCGCTTCTGGATTATTAGCAAAATATAATTGATAAAATAACGCAATATCATCTTTAATTTGCATTTCATTTGACAGTCTTACACCACCCCAACCCGTTGCACTACAATCACGACAATGAACAATAGGTAAATACCGGGCTTCATCTTCCTTATTTGTTAGATCATCACTAAAGGCAATATAAGGTAGTGTCGAATATTCTTTATGGTTATCGAATTGTTGACCAACACTCGCTACCATTCTACGTAACTCACGTAGCCATAATTGAAACCTAACCTGAAGAAAAGGTAAAACGGGGATTGCTTTATTCTTTGATAACCTATCAGCCAATGCATCGGCGTCTTCTGGAACACCCTGTCTAGCAACTGATACCAAAGCACAGAAGCTCTCTAACAAAAGAACATTATCTTTACCTGAAAGTAAATCTTGGGCAAGATCTTTAACATCACGAATTGAGCCTTGAAGTTTATTAAGTAAACTTCTAAAAAAACGATGTTCTTTTAATGCTTTGCCTAAAGCAATACGTTGAGTTCTTCCCTGATCACTCTCCCAATCATTATGTATATGCAGAGAGTCATTGCCAAACCAAGCAGTGATAACAGTATTAATGTAGTTTTGAGGATTGTCTAATGCTTGTCCTCTAGGTATTTCATCTAGAGTTGGCGTTTTAAAATACCCTAAAGATGAGTCTTGTAAATATTCTTCTGCGCTATACCTATCTTCTATAACTACAGAAGAGAATTCAAATTCAGAATCAAAAATTTTGCTGGCATAATCTGTCAGAGCAGAAAAGTCATTACCTACCGTTGCCGAAGTTCCTACACAAGCGATATGTTCTTCTGGAGTTTTTAATTTATGTTTTAACCTTCGAAGTAAACAAGATAAATCTGTACCTTGTGCCCCGTCGAAAGTATGTAATTCATCTACTACAATATATTGCAATGTATCTGGTTCATTAAAGCGCCATATTTTCTGGTCTTTGGGCCGCATTAACAAAAAATCTAACATCTTGTAGTTAGTTAATAAGATATCTGGAGGACTTTTTCTTAAGGTATCTTTGCAAGTAATAACCTTACCATTACCCATTACTTTACTAGGTGTTTCATCCTCTTGTCCTACAAACAAACCAACACTTACTTTGCTTCGTAAACCGTCATTACTTGAAATAGTTTTAGCAAATCGCTTGGCTTGATCGGTTGCTAAAGCATTCATCGGATAAATGACAATCGCTTTTATTCCTTGAGTCTTTTGAGAAGCACAAAAATTTAACAGTGGATATAAAAAACACTCTGTTTTACCAGAGCCTGTACCTGTCGCGACTAATGTTGACTCAGGCTTTGAAGCAGATAAGCGATGATATGCCTTTGCCTGATGTTCAAACGGAACAAAGGGCATATTGATATTGGCAAAGTAATTACGTTTTAATGCACTTTGTCTAAAGGGTAAGTTAATTGAAAGATACGGACCTTTTGACAAGTTCCCCGCTTCTGCTAAAAAATCATCCATCGCTGTCGTGACGTCTTCTCGACGAAACAAAGGTGAACTCATATCAAACGAGTTAAGCAAAAAACTTTTAAGTGCTGTTTCTACTTGTGTACTTATAACCGACGGTAACATTAATCTTCCTAATTATTATTAATATGGACTTACTGACCCATAAGTTTATTATCGAGCTTTACCAAGCCTTTTAACGCTACTCTACCCATAAAGCGCATAGGTCTCGATGTTGCAACGTTATATACCATCTCACCTGCATCAACCATTGCTTTTGCAGTTCCTTCTATTGCAACGCCAGCACCTTCGAATAGCGCTTCAACACCGTCACCACCATTATTATATTTTTCAGCAGCATGATTAAGACCATTTAGAGTAGCAAAAAGACCTAAACCGCCAACCCCCATCAATATGGCATCGGAAGCTGTGTCGCCACCGTCAACTACTGTCCCGCCTAACGCCAACTCTATTTGATTATTGAGTTCTTCATTTGATATACCACCATCTATAGAGCCAGTTGCAAGAGCAACTTCAGAGGTTGAAATTACCGGTATATCTTCAGGAACAGAGTTTACGTAAGACTCACTAGATGTAGCTTTAATTTGATAAGCAACGCCATCGATAACAATATCTGTGTCAGGATGATTAAAATGTTCATGTAATTGACCACCCGTATCATTGGCAACCAATTGCTCAAAATATGCCCCTTTAGTAAGACTGGCTAAACCGGTCAAGCTATCAGCTGGCATCCATAACGATTCCCACCAAATCTCAGCATCAGACATTCCTGCAAAGTTAGAGTTTACATTTCTAAGTGCATCGTAAACATTACCCGCGTTGAGTATGTCATGACTTACAGAAAGAGGAATAGACAACGCGCCGCACCATAAACCCTGTTGCAATAATTTATTACCCGAACCTTGAAACGTTACATTAACGTCAATCAACTCTTCTGCTTTTTTCTGGGCGCTGGAAAGTCGAGAAAACATCTGCTGGCCTTTAGCAACTAAAGCAAAATTAAGTGCATGTACATCTTCAGCGTGTTTGACCTTAAACGATGTATTTAAAGTCTCAGCCTGTCGAATTTGTTTATCTAATTCTGAAAAATCAGGTCCTGTTGCGTACTTTATCTTATTCCACCATGAAAACTGTGAATATGCTACATCCCATTGTTTTACTAACTCTTTTTTTCTTTGCTTTAAAAAGGCCAATGTGGAAGAAAGTTTATTTTGTACTTTTAATAAAGGACTTTTCGTTCTTATGTTGTCAATTGCCTTTGTACACTCTATTTTTTCTTTTGTGTAAGCCTCAAGCATTTGGCTACGTAATCGGCTTTTGTTAAGCGAAAGCCATAATGCTTTGAATTTAGGTAAATAAAATGATTTCTCTGTATTTAAAATATATGAAGACTTTTGCTTTTTAAAAAGAATTATTTGCTGGCCGACATCACGTTGCTTAGCTGATTTAAGCAACATATCATAATTATCCATTCTTTCTTTATGAGGTTTTAATATCCGTGAATAAAGGCTGAGCCAAGTATAATCTCTGTAAAAAAATACGATGAAAATCATCATAATTAACGATAAGGCTATGGGTTTTACATACAAATATAGATTTAAAGGCTCAATGTTATTGAATGCCCATATTACTGCTATAACACCAGTCACCAAATAAAAGCTGTAGACAAAAATCATAGCTTGAAAGTGTGATAATTTACTCTGTAACTTCTGGTGAATCCTATCCATAACAAACCTTAATCTGTTGTTCATTTGAACATTTTGATAAATGCCTTTTCTCAGCTGAAAAACCGTCCAATAACGTGATACCAAAACAGCCACGAAACAATGGTGAACTCATTTCAAACGAGTTTAATAAAAAGCGCCTTAAAGCTATTTCTCTTTGTGTCTTTATAACCGACGGTAGCATTTCCTTCCCTTTTGAACACTATCTATACAAAACGATGATTTAATATATTATTCAAAAAGTTAACTATATTAAATCATATTATCACAACATTAATTGTCTAATAATAACTTTCAAATTTATGCCTCAGATCCTGTAACGACAATCCCTAATTCCTGAATACTCTCAGGGTGAAGATGAATGGTTGAAATAGTGCTTAATCTATCTTCGGCATGCGCATATGAACGGTTAATATCATCACTTCTTTTTTCTAACTTTATATCTTCGTTATCATTATCAATTTTAACTAATAACCATTGGCTAAATGAATCAGGGTTTATATCCCACTGCCCTTCTTTGTCACGAGTAATTGCAATAAATTCACGCCTTAATCGTTTACCTTGCTCATTTTGCCATCTTAGAATTGAGGTTGACCAAAACTCATTGCACTGAGAATTTTTAACTTTAGCGGTAAGCCCATCAAACCCAGGTTCTTTTACCGCTCTCAATAATCCTTTAATTAATGGATGCTCTAATGAAGCATATGAAGTTTGTTGTCTAGAATTAGCAATTTCTTTATCAAACGAAATGTCTAGCATATGGCGTTCCAAATTTAAGGTCTCTAATACATTGTCAGGAACTTTTATTTGCCAAACTTTATCATTTCGAATGCTATTTACTATTTCAATATCATACAATTCAAACATACCTAACATAAATGACTTGAGATGTTCCTGCGTTACTTTAAGGGCACCCGCAGTTTCTGAAGCATTATAAGACTGAGCATACTTAAATAAATCTCGTTGTTTATCTAAAGCATCTTTAGCACTTTGTAAAGCATCATCTATTCCATTTTGAGTTCTATCAACACCAGACTGATGTGCCCTTTCTAAAACACTTTCTACATCAACTAATTCTACTAATTGTCCCAGTAGATCGTCCTTCATACCTTCATGATATTCACCTCCTACTGTACCCAAGTCAGAAACTATTTGATCAAGCTTCAAATACATTGTTTCTAATATACTAGCGTCAAGGCTTTGAGGAACATGTAGATTAAAGACAACTACCTTTTTCTTTTGTCCGTACCTGTATAACCTACCTATTCTTTGCGCAATTCGCATTGGGTTCCACGGTAAATCAAAGTTAACCATTGTATGGCAATATCTTTGTAAATTAATACCTTCACCACCCGCCTCCGTTGAAATTAAGAATTGCCCTTCGTTTTCAAATGAATCAATTGCATTTCGTCTTTCCTGATGCGGCATAGAACCATTAATAAGGGCTACTTTCTCCGGACCAAATACGCTTATGAGACTATTTTTTATATACTCTTGTGTTGCTCGATATTCACTAAAAATTAAAACTTTTTCATTAGGGTTCTTTTTGCAAATAACTTTTATGATCCGTTCCATAAAACCTACTAACTTCTCATCGTCAATAAGTAGCCTTGCGCCATGAGATATTAATTTATCTAACATCACTAACTCACCAGCAAAAAACTCGTTAGTGATTTCTAATTGGCTTTGTTGCCATGAACTTTCTTCGAATTCCCCACTATATCGTTCATCTTCTATCACATTTGGCGTACTTACACCTTCACCTTTCAACCTTTCCAATCTACGACAAAGAGCGGTATGTATTGCAGCTATACTTGATGAAGCTAATTTTCGATATACCGTCATTACAAAACCAATAGCTCTGGTTGTTTGGCCACCATTTTCTCCTGCCTGGTACCCTTCAATTAAATATTTTTGTAACTCGCAATCAAAAGCTTTACTGGCTTCACTTGCTGGAAAATTAAGGGTAGTAACATCTTTCCCGTGAAAAACAAAATTTCCCTCAGCATCCGTAACCATTTCTTTATGATTTCTAAACATCATTTCTGTTAAAATTGATTTATTTTGTTCAAGAATATCAATCTCATCACGCATTTTAGGTCTAAGCAGTTTGAGCAATGATTTAAAGCTATCTTGACGGCCTTGATGGGGAGTAGCGGTTAGTAGCAATAATGATTCTGTTCTTTTTCTTAATTCTCTTGCCAGTTTAAATCTATCACTTGATTTCATTACCATGCCGTATTGACGTTCAGACAAACGATGAGCTTCGTCAAAAATAACCAGATCATATTTAGGTAACGATTCAAAGAAAACACGACGTTCCTTCGATTTCATTTTGTCCATTGAAACGATAACATGCTCATTTTTTTTCCAATGTCTGTGGCTTTCTACTGGAAAATCATCCCCTGCTATTTCAAAATCGTCAAAACCAAATTTACTTACTAGCTCTTCTTGCCATTGTCTTGTTAAGCCCGCAGGAGTAACTAAAAGCACCCTTCCTAAAGGCCCACGTTGGCTGAGGGCTTTAAGTAACATACCTGTTTCAATCGTTTTACCTAAACCAACGTCATCAGCGATTAGCCAATTCAAGTTACCTGACGCTAAAATATGATGAACTAAATGAATTTGATGTGGCAAAGGGTCTATATCTAATTGCGACATTGAACCCGTATTTTCATTCCATAATTCTAAAGCGTATGCCAAGCTTCTTAACCTGAAGTGCTCTGCATGACTAAACCTATTTTTATCAAAACGGTCTTTAACCCCTGAATACAAAACCAAATTTTCAAAGGGTATCCATACTCTTTCTCCGCTCTCCCAAAACTCAACTAAACACTGATCACACATTCCCAATGTTCTTGTTTGTCTAACAACGCCATTACCTAATGAATCCGTATATCCAGATGAAGGGTGTTCATACACTTCTTGATTTCGTTGAAAGCCAGAACGTAAATTTTGGTTCTTAACAATGTTAGCTCCTTGCTTGCTAAGAACTTCAATATTTCCCTCTGGCAATACTCTTTTAACAAGTGCTTTATCGCCACTTTCAAGAACGACTAAACAACCGGGATTGATATTTTTATAACTCATTAAACTGTTCCTTTATATCCATATAATCATTTGTAATTTCTCCGTAACAACGTCCCGTTAAACAATCAAACTGATAAGGGTCTTCACTGTAACTAGGTGTATCATTCCACCATAATTCTTCATGTGGTAAAGGAGCAGATTTTCTCCAGCTAGTAGAGAGTTCATTAAGTTGGTGATGTAAATAAATTTCAAATCTTATGGGATTTCTGTAACTTTTAATAAGATCCAACCAACCTTGGTGTATGTAGCAAAAAAACTCACCTACAAAATCAGAATCTACTGTTTGTATATCAAGAAAATCAACAAGTCGAAGTGCTAGTGTCCAAGCCATGGTATTACTTTTTTTATTTTTAACTTTAACGACAATGTTTTCTTTTACTGAATATTTTATGTGACTTGAAGTAGGCAGTTCATCGTTAGCATTTAATAGTTTATCTATTTCCAACAGCCCTTTTCGGGCATCGAGTGCTTTTCTCCGTTTAACACGTAATTGGTCAAACTTGGCAGGGATAGTTCGACCTAATTGCCATATATCTTGCTTACTGCGCCAAATTTCTCTTATTTGATGGGCATTCCATATTTCATTCATACTGCGGCCGCTATCTAATTGCTTTATGATAGCAACACGACATGCGCTCCAACCATTATGTAAGAAAATATCACTTAACTTATCAAAGCATGCTTTTGATAAGTTAAACTCTTGGCTAACGATATTCGCGGCTTGTTTAGCGCGTTGTGAAAAACTTACTAATTCATCAGAATTATCATTAAGAAGACCAAGAAATGACGATTCTGAAATATCTATAATCTCTTCGAGATCTATGTCAGTTAAAAAATCTAAGCTGGTATCATGTACATTTAAATTGTCTTCGCAATTGTCATCATCCCAATCACCTTTAAAACTGTCTTCTGCCTCATCATCGAAGTGTTCGTCAATCAGTAAATTATCTGTTGAAAAATCTTGTTCAAACTGTTCTGCAAAGTCATTACTGTTAATATCAGCAACAACATTTACATCATCACAAACTTGTTTCGTGATTATATTATTAGCATTAAAATCTAATTCTCTATCAACTTTTGGACGTTCTTGCTCTACATTTATGTTGGTGTTTTCTGGAGAAGGAAAAGTAGATGGTGCGTTTTTGGGTGATATTGAAATAACCGTATACTTTCTACTTGGTCTTTCAATAATCACAGGTTCTTTTTCTAAACCATGTTTTTCAATAGCCGTTTTGTTTTCCGACTTTTCTGGGATATTCAATGATAGTATTTTACGAACAGTTACTTCTGCTTCTACAGGAAGATTTTCAAGCTGACTTTCTGACACAACAATTTCTTTAGTAGTGCCTGCTAAAACAGCACTACCCGACGGTGTTGTGTCTTTTAATGCTAAGTCACCATGTTGTGCTTCAACTTTATTTATCTCAACGTTGACCACTGACGTTACTTGTCTTAGTGACTCAAAGCTTTCCGCTAATGCTTTATTTTCTAAGAATTCCAAATCATCAGCGTCAAAATTTGCATAAATATCTTCTATTTCGGTTTCACTACCAAAATTTTTCTTTAAAGATAATGTTTTTCTTTTCATCAGTGTCCTTACTTGAGTAAAATCCTATTTCAACTTATGCCTCATTGAAAATACATAGAAAACACACCCTTCTTTGGTTTGAATTTTCTATGAAAAACCAGCAATTAAGTAAATGTTATATTTTTCAAACTTCCTTATTAAAACGGCGTTCGAACTCGGCCCAGACGGTGTTGTAGTCGTCTTCGCGGTTACATTTGTCGAATGGGGCGTGGTATTCGATGGTGCGTTCATGTGGGCCATTTGGCATGGTGTCGTCCATGTAGGTTTTGGTGACAATGCCTGATTCTAGGTTTTTTATGTCTTCCCAGCCGAGTTGGATACCCGTTTCAGTATGTGGCTGCTCTTCACTGCCTGTTCCTGTTGTTTTATCGATGTAAACACCGTTTATAATACCGGTAACAAAAGCATTCTTTTTATTGAATTTACGGTCTAAGCCAACACCGATTAAGCCTTTACTTGAAGTAAATACAATACGACCTTTTTGGTCATACCAAGTGTCCGCTTCGTATTGACGCATAACAGGAAATTGAACACTATAGATGGTTTGCAATTCTTCAAGTGTTAAACCTAAAGCCATAGACACTAGAATATCTATTTCTACTAGCGCTTGCCGGCGAGTATAATCGGTTCTAAGAGCACTATTTCGATGCCACCGTTGAGTTAGGTTAGTAAAAAAACAATTGTTTAATCTTTTATCTATTTTCCCCCATGTCGACAAATTAAAACTTGGCTTATAAGATTCCTCCCAAATATCCATATAATCGATTGACAGACTATTTAGTGACAAAGTTCGTAAGTTAATCTCATCTATATGATCAAAATTGAGTCTTGGAAATTTTGTAATTTCACCTGGAGTTAAATTTGCTTTGCCTGTTGTTTTGATATAAAAATCAAATGGTAAAGACATAAAAGAAGCCAAATTTGAAAGTAACGATGAATTATCTTTAAATGTAACTGAGACACAACCTAATATATGTGTCCCCCCCTTGGGAAACAGGGAAGAAATTAAGGTTCTCTCTCCTGGTTGACTTAACATTTTTCTAAACACTAATCGAAAATAATCTGTTGTAGGGCGTATTTCAGTTTTTCCTGCATCTAACCAAGTCACTTTAGGTATTCGATCATAAAATTCAAGTTCACTACAATAAGGAATATAGTTTGTTCGAGGAATATAATCGTCAGGAAGATAGCTTAAATCTAACTTATCATATGCTTGGTTATGTGAACACACACTTCTAGGTGTACTCGAAAAGGGGTTACCTACAAAAAAATGAGGTCCAGATAAAACCCATTGTTTCGTCGAAACAGGAAATTTAGTATCTCTTAATATTGTGCCATCTCTTTGTGCATATGTTTCATCAAACATTACTGTAGCTACATACTCTTGATGTATATCCCCAAGTTTGTTTTTTTGAGTAGCAAATTTTCGTAATACTGAAATAAGCTGCTTAGAGTGGAGTGCAGGTAACCGAGCTTCTATTATAGGCGTTTTTTCTTTGTCATATAATTCGGAAAACAGCTTCAATTCATTATTTGTTATTTTAATAATACGTGTTGCACTTCCTGAAAAGTCCCACTTTCCTTCATCAGTCTTTATCAGAGGTACATAATTATTGTCATTCCCATTATATGAAGTAATTATAGTTTTTGGTGTTAACAAATTACAAATATGATCAAATGTAGGCTCTTGGTAAGCTCTGCCGTAAATATTAATACTGTATCTAAGTTGATCGTGCACTTCAGAAAAAAGCATTAGACCGTTAGAAAATTGGTAGTGCGCCCTTAACCTTGGATATATTTGTTTCCTTAAGTCTCCTCCTTTAGGATCGTCATATATCCCTTCAGGATGCAAAAAACCAGAAACCCCTGATTTATTTGTAATTGCCCATGCCTGTGGTAAAAAGCATTTGTATAAATTAGTTTGTACTCCTTTTAATATAGAATAATTAACCATACTCTTTAAGAAGTTTTGTGTTCCTTCAGCCTCAGTGTATTCACTTAAATAGCTGTGCTCTAAGGAAGAATATTTCGCGAAGGTTTCAGCCCGTAGTTCTTTAATTCTTGATGCTGACAAATTATCAACAATGAACTTAGGATTTGCATCCCCCAAGATGCCTCCTTCTTGCCAGCTCATTTTTAACCATGGAGGGTTACCCAAAATCAGATCAAACCCTTGCTTGGTAGCAAAAATATCTGCAAACTCTAGTTCCCAATGAAAATATTTATATTGCTGAGCGAGCTTATCAGCGATTTCTAATCTTGGTAAATGTTTGAAAATGACCTTTTTATTCAGTGTGCCTTTAGCTGTTAATATACTGGTGTATTGACCTTGTTCTTCTTCAACTTGCGCAGTTTCTTGCTCAAGTTCTTCACCAAACATATCGAACGATTCACCAATGGAGGTTTGTTCATCAGAAGTTAATTCAAAGTTAGTTGAAGCTTCTTGTTTTTCCTCTTCTTCACCTTCACTAACCTCAAGCACTTCTGGCTGAATATAACCATCAAGCAAGGTTTCAATATCAAAGAGGTATTCATCACGTTCTGGTAATTCATCAGCACTGTCGATTGGCCAAAACCAAAGCGCACACCAATAATCCATCACCATTTTCAAACGCTGATAAGAGCTAGCACCATCGGTCATGGCGTTATCTAAAAGGCGATCTTTTTCTGCCATATTGCTAATGGTATTATTCAGCGTTAAAGCATCCACTTTATTTGGCCAAACAGGTAAATCGTCAGTGGTTACTTTACGTTGTTCACTTCGGCTGTTGGTATGTTCTTGCCAAAGGTCGTCTATTTTTTTACTGATACGTTGCAGTTGTGATTTTTCATTATCTGACCAAGGTTTGTTAAACTCTTTACGCCATTTATTTATTTCGGTTATTTCATCAGTCTTTAAACCTTTAACTACTTTATCGGTATAATTGGCCATACCATTATCACCCAGTAGAAAGTGATAAACTTGATGCTCTTCACGTTGTTCGTTAGGCATTATTCTAGTTGGTGCTTTGTTTAACCAATTAGGAGATTTAAGCGACTTGTATTCAAGTTGATGTGCTGGGAATACTTGACGGCGTGCACCTATTAACGAGTTACCATTAAATAACTGATAACCAAACCAAGGCACAAAGGCGTCTGAGCTGATGGCATTCAACCAGAGCGATACTTCTGCAAGCTCTACCGCTACAGGGTTTAAATCAACGCCAAATACATTATTATCAGCAATGTACATTTTTACTTGCTGTAGCTCTTTAGTGTATTGGTCTTGCGGTATACGTTTGTCTTCCGCTTGTTGTTTGTAAATTAAGTAAAATTCAGAAAGCTGATTAATTGCCTCGTTCAAGAACGCAGCGCTACCCATGGCAGGCTCACAGACCGTTAAGTTTATTATTGCATCAGCTTTGGCTTTGGCGGTTTTAAGTGGCTCTATTTTTTCTTTAAACAGCTCTTTTAAAGCATATTTCACTAATGATTGAGTTAGTACCTCTGGCGTATAGTACGAGGCTGACTTTTCACGATCTCGCCCCGCCATACGGTAAATAAAACTGCCTTTTTCAAACATTTTGAGGCGTTTTTTAGTTTCGCCAGCTTCGCGCTTGGTGGTGTAAACTTTTTCGTCTTCATGATATTCAGGTAATTGCTCAGCGGTAACAAAATAGCCCGTTTCAAGCTCGCTAGGGTTTTCACCCTTTTTCTTTACTTCATATAAATCTTGCTGAGCAAAGAACCCCCGATAAGACAATAATGCTTCGTAAACTGCGCCTAATTGGTTAATACCTAATTGTGCATAGGAGATACGGCCTCGTTTTTTGTTTTTACTTTTCGATGGTTTCGACAACGACATCAACATAATAATACGTTGTAGTGTTTCGTTGGTAAAAACGACTTTATTAAGGGTTGGTGTCCGTTTAGGATCGAATAAATGACTGTCGAGTTGAGCAATTTTAAAAGTGTCTAGTCCGCCACCTGTTGCGTCAATTTCTTGGGTTAGCCCATCTTTACGGTTTTTATTTTGATCGTAGCCTTTATGAATTAAGCGAAACAGTATATTTAAACTGTCGTGCAGATAGCGCCCTTGTTTATCCGTCTCGTTAGTGAGCTGCACCATTTCTAAATCGCGCAGGGTTTCTAAGCTATAACCTTTTAGGTAAGTCATCGACTTTAACGGTGCGTAATCAAGCTCTGGTCTTGCTTCAATATAAAACAAGAACAACATGCGATACATGTAACGTAAACACTCACGACTTAACTCATCTGGGTTAATCGCTTTTGCACCGGTGTAATTAGCGGTGCCTTTATTAATTAAATATTGTGTCGCTTCATTACCCAGTAACTCTATTGATTCACGCAACGCGTATTTTAAATCTTCGGAGACTGAAAATGCGTGTTTGTGGCTGTTTTCGTCAAGATTGTCTAATAGCGGCTGGCCGCTTGCTGGCATAACAGAGTCTTTGTGCAGTAAGGCTACCGTTGCTTTTAAGGTATCCGCTTCTTTTCGACCTAAAATCTCTTCAAAGTCAAAACGTAATAAACGGTTTTGTGCCCATTTAGTACGGTCTATGAGCAAACATTGACGATTACCTAATAGCATTAACCAACGTGGTGGCTCTGGTTGAGTAAACACCATTTTGGAGACAACGTCTTGCCACGTTAAATCACCTGCCCCTTTTGCTTTAAGCAGTTTACGTTGCTTTTTAAGTTCGTCTTCATCATTTTGTACTGACTTGTCGAACTGGTTTTTAAGAATAGATAAACCTAGCGGGTCTTGGTTGTCTTCATCAAACTTGTCGTGCGCTTCTACTATCCATAAAAACGGTGAATTATCATTGCTTTGATATTGAGCTAGTACGGGTAATTGTAAACCAGTTTCAAGCTCTATTGATGTAGGTGAAAATTGGTAACCTAGCGCTTCAACGATTGGTTTCCAGCGTTTACGTTGGTCGGTTAAACGCTGGTTAACATTGCGCTCTTTGTTATGGTCGTTCAATAGTTTGAAAAATGAACCGCTATAACTTCTTAGCTGGTTATGAGGTGCGCGATAACCCAATTCAATTTTTCGACCTAATTCTTTCTGCTGCCTTTCAACTTCTTTCGCTTTTTCCTCGGCAGCTAGCCATGTGTCTAATACGCCACGGATATCACCTTCAAATACTGACGTAAGATAATGATGCGAGTAAAAGTCGTTTTCGTTGTTAATGCCAAATAATTTCATAACGACTACTCCTGTGCGCCAGTAAATACTGAGATAACTTGAATGTATGGCTGTTTTTCAGTGGTCATGGTGTCTTTTATCCAAGCTTCGTAGTTTTCAAACAATTTAGTGACTCGTTCTTGCTCTGTTTGTTTTTGATTGGCGACTCGTGTTTGAGTGATATCGTCAAAGCGTATTTCTAGCTGTTTGATATGTTTAGTTTTTAGGTTTTCGAGTATTTCTAATTGATGTACTAATTTGTCGTCAATTTTTTCCATGGCAACATCTCGCACATTAATAAAGTGTTGCGCTGCTTTGTCGATGGCTTTTGGCAACATTGCTTGTAGGCGAGCCTCACCGTTGGCATTGCCAGGGTTTGATAACGTGATATCCGCTAAATTATGCTGCTGTAGGAAATCATCAAACGGTTGTAAGTTTTTATACTCGCCGTTTTCAAAGGTTATCACTGTCCAGTCGTTAATCACCGGGTGACTTTTACGGTTAGGGAATACCGCACTTAATAAAAACACATCGGTATTGGCCGATAAATGCTGTGGCATACGCAATATTGGCGCTTGATGACGACCAAAATGACTAAGCACTTTGTCGTTAAGCCATTGCATTACGGGATGCAGTTGCCATAAATACTGAATTTTTGGCCACGCATGTTGATCGCCCCGTGACTCTTCTATTGCTTTGTTCATTTCAGCGACATTTTCAGACAGTAAGAACTGATCATTCTCAGGTCTAATTTCTGGTGGTAACATTGCAAAACGCTGTATTAGCTCTTTAGGTGCTGTAATGCTTAATAAGTTACTCGCCGTAACGTTATATTCAATACTTTGGCCGTTTCGTTTAGCTAGCTCTAATACTTGCTTAGCGTATTCAACATTAGACGAATATAAACTGGGTAGCGTTTTAACTTCACTTTCGTCTTGGCTTACTTGAGGTTCGCCCATGAAAGCTAAGGGACTATCGTTATTGTCATTCGCTATGTTGGTATCGAACATAGCGGCTAAAATATCTGCGCCGTCAAAGGTGCTTTCGGCTATAACGCTGGCAACTTGGTCTTCTTCACTTTCTTGATCGTAAACACCGGTGAATTCTGAAGGGTCACCAATGTTAAGCTGTGCTTGTTCATCTTTATTTATCAATACTTCTAAGATACGGCTGTCACCACGAATTTTATCGTTTTGACTTTCGGTGATCATATAACGAATTTGAGGTTGATTACTTTGACCATAACGGTCGATACGACCATTACGTTGTTGGAATACCATTAATGACCATGGAATATCAAAGTGGATCATCTTGTGACTTTGGTAATGTAAGTTAATACCTTCAGAGGCAACGTCAGAACACACCAGTACACGTATTTTTGATTCTAATTTACCGAACGATTCAACAATGTTCATGATATCGGTATCAGGCATTTGACCATGTAGCTCTTCAAGTTGACCGTCTTTTAAATTTAGATCTGCGGTTAAGTGAGCTTTCAAAAATTTTAATGTTGGAATACTTTCGGTAAAGATAACAATGCGGTCATCTTTTTTATTAGGCTTCCAACCAAAGCCCTGCTTTTTGTCTTCTATCAAGGTTAACAAACGCTGGTATTTACTGAAATTAGGTGCGTCTATTCGTTTTAATGATTGTGCTAACGATGCGAGTGTATCTATATCATCTGCAAACTCATCATCTTCTTTTTTGATAAGTTTATTGAGTCTATTTTCTACTGTTGATAAACAGGCCATAGGGCTTGAAAACAATGCTTTTTCTAGCGTCACTCGGAATAAGCGACTGTGATTTTGTCCGCCTTCACTGCTTTTGTCTAAACTGCCAAAATTTGCATCAAGCAGTTCACGGTAAGCGTCTTCTTCAACGGCTGTTGCATTTGAACGAATTGTTTCTATTTGACGTTCCGGGAATTCTTTTGAAATCTGATCTTTTACATCTTTTTTAAAGCGTCTAACAACAAGACCTTTTTCATTAAAGTCTTCGTGTTTGTAATCTTTAGGGTTACTAATCGCGGTAGCATCAAGCATGTTCATTAAACTAGCAAAACTTTCAGGCTTACCATCATGAGGCGTTGCAGAAAGCATGATAAGGCTATCAGATCGGTTGGCTAGTAACTTGGCAAGACGACTTCGTTGTGAGTTAGAGCCACGTTCAGCAACGTTGTGCGCTTCATCAATAACAATAATGTCCCAATAGGCTTGTTCAAGGTAATGACGGTATTCGATATCTTGTTTTAGTGTATCGATAGAGATAATCGACTTATCAAAGAAATGAAATGGGTTATGGTTAGTGGGTATTTTATTACGTACACGCTGTAAACCTGATGAGTCTAGTCGCGTTAATGGAATTGAAAAGCGGTTCCACATTTCTTTTTGAAACTGAGTCAGCATAGATTTAACCGCTAACACTAAAATACGCTTACCTTTACCGCGGCGCATCAGCTCAGACATTAAAATGCCTGCTTCAAGGGTTTTCCCTAAACCTACAGTGTCTGCAATTAATATACGCTGACGAGGCTGTTTAAGCGCCGTCAGTGTAGGGTCTAGCTGGAATGGTAATGGGTCCATTGCTGCCTGATGACCAAAATGGATATTCTCATCAGTTGGAACGCGTTGGCGAAGTAGGCTTTCAATATATAGTAATGTGCCACGATAGTTTGATGACCTGTCTTCAACCAACTTTGTTGTTGCTGGATCGAGGATTTCTATCGGTGATGCACCTATTTGAGGATCATTTTCAATAGATGTTAAAAAGCGCCCTTCTTTACCACGGACTAGTTCAGATAGACCTTCGCATTCTATTAGGTAACCACCGTCGGCACTTGGGTCAGCGCGACGTACTATCCATTCTGCATCTCGTACGACTATGCGCATGCCTGGAGCGTAGTTTACTTGTTGTTTATTTTTTTGGCTCATTGTTAATCTCTTATTTTAACCAAGGTTAAATTTTTATTTGATACTAAGGCTAAAATGTCAGTCATTATTTAATTCTTCTATTGTGATCTTAATTTGTTTCGAGACTTTATTTTCATATTCAACACATTGTTGAGTTATGTGACCAATACTTTCATTTCTAGAAAGCGTTACCCCTTTATCAATTAAGCAATCCAAAAAAGTAGAGTTTGCACTGGAGTATTCTATAACTGATTCTAAATTAAGAGGCATGCAAAGAGCTTGCACTGCATCTAAAACATCTGGATTATTAATTCCTAGTGATTTTTTTTCAAAGCAAGAGTAATAATCAATTATATTCGTAGCAACGTTGTTCGTAATTTCTGTATTAGAAAACTCTACATTTTCAAGTAAATTAAGAAGTATTACCTGTTGATCTTGCAACGCACTAATATTTGCTTGTAACTTATTATTTATTTCTTTTTGTGTATTGATAAAAACAGATAAACAAGTAAATATCAATATGATAGCTGTTATTATGCCAACTATAAATATCTTATGACTTTTCATAAAAAAGCATTTTTAATATAAATTAAAACCATGTCTATATATATCACCTTAATCTCTGTGCTAAATCTTCAAACTGGCTAAGTGCATGACGCATACTGTAGACCTTCCAGCCAGCTGATGTGGCTGCTTTAGCGGATGTTTTATCTACCGCAACACCTACTTTTTTTAGTGGCCAAGCCAATTCTAATTCGGCAACAACTTCTTGTTTATCATTTTGTATTTCTTCACCAACTTCAGGCAAAGACACGTTATATTTTTCTAATAAATCGATAACACCATGCATACCGGGGTCAGCTAAGTTGTAGACGTCTTGCCAGTTTTCTTTAACATTAAGCCCTTGAGCATTTCTTAATTGCGAAATACGTTTTGTGTCTTCATGCTTAGTAAACATGTGTTGATGATTGGGTTGCTTACGGTGACAGTCGCAACATAATGGTGTTAAGTTACTGGTATTATTATCTGATTTAACTCCATTAATGTGGTGAACATGCAAAAGCCTTTTGTGTTGACTAAGGTCTAGTCCACATTGTTGGCATTGGAAATTCACCTTCTCACGTTCTTTTTTAGATACATTATCCCAATCATTGGTGTAACCAACATCTATATTATTCGCTACTCCTGAAGGCATGAATTTAAAAAAAGAACTGTATGTATCAAAAAAGTCTGTCAGATCAAAGGCTTTAAAAATAGGTCCTTTGATTTTGTTAGAATAGCCTTGGTAATTCAAATGACCTAAACAGTTTTTACAAACTTTTAGGTTAGTTTCACCCTCCATATGTTGACTTGTTTTCCAATCATCACCTGAAATATGGAATTGCCCAGACAGTTTATTTGTAACAACGTACCTGTCAAACCTACCTTTTGCTCTCATTTCAGCTAAGGTTCCACAATCAGCAATATGAAATTTATTTCCTTGAGAGCCATCTTCGAGAGCTTTGGACACTCTCCCTCCGTGATCCCTGATATAAAGTAATACTTGCCTTCCTTGGTAACTAGCAAGCCCTGTCTCAAATTCTATATCTTCTAAGTCAACCTCAAGTCCTTCACCTAATTGAGTATCAATAGGCTCAATTGGTATTAGAACATTCGAAAGCTCAAAATCAATTCCCTCAGCGCCCATAGTTTTAACTGCTTGTATAAGCGAAGAAAAATCAACCGTTAATTTCATCTATAGGCCTTCAATTATTTTTCTAATTTGAATGTCAGCATTGGTTATCACACGAAAGGAAACTCTTCGTGATTTTTGCTTGTTTTCTGAACCATCTTCATTCAATTTCAATCGAGATGATGCTAGACCTACAGCGGCAAAAGAGGACTTAATCCAAGCCCTTTGTTCTATAGATAGTTTTGAAAGGAAATATGAGTAATTTAAAACACTCCGAGTTCTATTTTGAGACAATGACATATTAAAAAAATAAGCATCATTAGGGTGGGTACCATTACCCCACTCAGATGAAGTGTGCCCCTCAATTCTTACTTCATCAATACTGCTCCTGTACTTATCAAGAACACTCAGATAACGAGGAATAAAATCAGCTAATATTTGTTCAAACTCCACCTTTAACGAACTTTCACCACTAGCAAATAGTACTTCAGGTGAATCAAATTGAAATGATAAGGTTTCTTTATCTATAGATGCTTGCCAAGAAATTAAATCATTCGTGAACTCAGAGTTTAAAGCATCAAATATAGCTACCTGATTCTGTTGATAGGCTACTGCAACATCTTTTATCTTATCTCGCTCAATGGATACATGACGCATAAACGCGATAGCGATAAATAAAAAAACCATCATCAAACCTGCCATTAGGTCTGAAACAGTTAACCAATGTTCGCCATCTTCTTTTTGTTTTGACGAGCCAAATATAGAATTAGTAGAAGACATAATCTATGCCGCCTGTACGACTGAATTCATTTGGGTTACTAACTTAGAATAATCTTTAACAAATTGATTGCTGATTTGGCCAAGCGCTTTACCCATTTCACTCATTACACGATTTAGCTCTTGCTGCATTGATTGGTCAATCATGCCTAATTGTTTCTCAACAGCTTCTCCTGTTTTACCTACTTGGTCTTTAAGTCCAATATCTATGTTAGAAAAAACTTTACTCATATGTTGCGTTTGAGAGGCGAAGACATCTTCTAACGATGATTCAAGACGTTTTTGCATGTTTTCGATACTTTGGACTACTCCATCTCTCACATTTGATGTATCTGTCACGAGTGATTTATTAGCGTCAGTGAGTGTTGAAGCAAGTGCTTTAGAATCGTCTATTAATGTGTTCACCATGTTACGCACATGTTCACTGAGGTCATCTACAGTATCTTTTAAGTGGTTTTTTATTACTTCAGTTTGGCTGGTAACATGGTCTGCTGTAGTTTGAAGACCTGCATTCGTTTGATGAACCTTATCTGTAAACTCATCAGCACCTTCTGTTATTACTTTTTGAACTTTAGTTGCACTCTCTGCTAGCTTTTCTCCAATCGTTTCTACACCTTCTTTGGTATTACTAACAAACTTATCAAGCAAGTCATTTGAAGAGGATATATGGCTTTGAATGTATTTGTCTGACTCAGTTAATAGGTCTTTATAATGTGTACTTGCAGATTCAACTGAGTCAGCAATAGTTTTAACCGTTTCATCTATTTGTTTACGAATTTCAGGGACAGCTTCAACTGCTTTATCACGCATATCTTTAAATGCTTCTAAATGGTTTCCAAGCTCGGACAGTTGATGCTGGTTTACTTCCATAACATCTTTTAAATTGGTCATAGTTTCAGGAATCACTTTAGATTCTTGACTGATAGCGGTAACTGACGCTTCAGTAGCTGCAATTGATGTAACACCAAGCTTATATTGTTCTGTCATCTCTCCGATTTGTACCTTGTAGTTTTCTTGCCAAACCACTAACTCTTTTACCGATTCATTTAGCTGTTTGAAAT
>Ga0209395_1001365_pt1 | contig 34260 bp, 27 predicted proteins | sample GOMGulsemesocosm_3_FD_184635 | JGI IMG/M metagenome (GOLD analysis project Ga0209395, IMG submission 184635) | Methane-oxidizing microbial communities from mesocosms in the Gulf of Mexico - GOM9D Gulf of Mexico (SPAdes) (version 2) | ecosystem: Environmental > Aquatic > Marine > Cold seeps...
GATAGCCATGATTTGACTGTCAGAATAACGTGATTTCTTCATGTAGATCTCCTGCGTTTAATATACGAGAAAATTCTACTTATTGGGCCTATTAATTTAAGGGGGGATTACCTATTATCACACTTTAATTAGTTGTTGCTGGATAATATGCAACATATTAGCTAAAGCCCAGTAAAATACCATTACTGCAGGAAAAGGATAAAATAATACAAAAAATGCTGCTGCCATTAGGTATAAATTGCGCTTTTGTCGTCTTACTTCTGCCGTAGATGCATGTGAGTTTTGAAAAATAATTGTCGAGTAAATAGTGACTACCGTCATCAAAACAGGAAGGATGCTAACCGTGTCACCAAACATTAACAGAGAAACAGGAAAATGCCCGACCACATCAGGATAAGCCAGGTTTTCAATCCAAAAGAATGATTGCTGATTAAACTGAGGCATTTCACCCAAGGCATTAAAAACGGCTATAAGTATGGGAATTTGTATAAAAAAAGCCAACATAGGCTTTAGCGAATAAAATGGTGATACACCAAGTTCTTTATGAGCAGCCATGATGCGGTTATGAGCTTCTTCCCCATCGTAAGTTGCTTTAATATCAGCCAGTACTGGATCAAGTTTTGATTGTACCTGACTTACTTTACGTTGAAATTTAACTGTCATCACCCCTACAGGTAATAAAAGAAACTTCAGAAGTACAGCAAATATAACTATGGTCCAACCCCAACTACTAATAATGTTTTTCTGTATTGAAACGAGTACAGCTTCAGCTACTCTAGATAAATGTGAAAATGGGAGCCATAAGTGATTATAGCGTAGCTGGTCAAGCTCAGGTGCCAGCTTAGACAACTGATCCTTACTCGAAAACTTTAGGACAGGCACAGAAGATACACTTCTAACATCAAGGTCCAGCTTACCATCTATTACCTTTACAGCTAAACCTGGCGCCTTAATCGCCAATATAGTATATCGGTTAGAAAGAGCGAGCCACTGCCCCTCCTTTAACGCAATTACCATACTATCATCAATAGAAGTAATCGAATTCTCATCGACTAAAAAGTAACCTGTAACATTGTAATAAGATGCAAGCCCATAAAATATATATGGACTTTCGCTATTAAAAAAATATTTAACAGCTTCTGCTATCGTCGGCTCCTTGGGCTTCTCTACTTCAGCAGAATATGCGGCAGCGGAAAACATGTTCATCAATAAGGTTGCAAGTATCGAACAACGGATAATGAAGTTCTTTAAACGATTCCCCAGGATTACTACCATTTTTTTGCCCCTTCACTCCAAATGCCATACGCATAGCCCTTCCTTATTGGGTCAACTAGATTCTTATCAACCTTTCGTATATCGTACTTAGGTACGCTATGCGCTAGAAATTTAAAGTCTTTCCCATTAGATTTATATAAATATCCCTTTCCACAAGCTTTATTCTTTGCGGGGTCAATTGGCAGAGCATCAATATATTTAGGGACAAGTCCGTAAATAAACTCTACAGTTGATTCCCCCCATTTTGTGCATCGACCATCCCATCCTTTGCTTAACGGAAAACTATCGTTAGCTTTATGATAATTTTCTAGAGCAACCCCAATTCTTCTAATATCCGACAACCGCTTATTATAACCAATAGACTCAACCACTGGATTAAGCTTATTGTATTTATTTCCTGTTACTTGCTTATTAAACTCTAGACTGTGCAACTTCAGACTACTTTGGTGCCTTGGTTTACCTGTCGAATCGAGAAATTGACTCCCTGGTACCACATCTAGTAGATCCAATGAAAATTCAAGCGTCTGATTTTTAACTAAATTTGAAGGAAATAGAATTTTCACATCAGAAACGACATCGCTATTTAATGTTAATTTTTGTGTTGAAGAGTCCCCTACCCTGATTTGAAAGACTCTCTTCCTTACAGCCTCACCTGATCTCGTATCAACACCCAGCACAGCTGCAGCTTTAAGATTAATTAGAATGTCCTTTTTTCCACAATCCTCACTCAAAGGAAGCTTAAAAATAATTTTTCTGCCCCGAGTCATTCCAGTCCCATTGCGAATACCGTCAGAAATATAGTGGATAAATTCATTTATATCCGTTAATGAAAGACTGTCATCGTCGCAGCTAAACTCTCGTTTATCCTTAGCTGTATCCGGTAAAAAAGTTCTACCTGTTAACGACCATGATTGTGAATTATTTATGTCGCGGCCTACGGAGAATTCAATTATTTTTGGGTAGTAATCCCCCCTAACATGAGAGAAGGTATAAAAGTTCCTTTCATCTCTTTCAAACTCCTCTAGAGCTTCTCCGACACTAATTGCTGGCCTCTTATTTGATAGATCCATCACTATTGATGGAAAATCAAAATATGATAAGGGTTTACTATTGATAACTAATTCTCCTCTGGAGGAGAAGTCCTTAAACATAAACATTGTTGCAGCTTGATTTTTATAGCTTGATATATAAGTTTTTGCCTTATCTATATCGCTGGTGACGCCGTAGAAACCATGATCAGCCATTATATAGATTTGCGAAGAATCATATATATTCAGTTCCTTTAAGATATGTATAAATCGTATTGCCATTTTTAACGACACATAAACCATATCGTCTTTACTTGATTTATTTTTATTAAGATTCTTGTCAACTAAATAAGGATGATGACCGCCTTTCAAATGAAAGTATTTAAATGATGGTTTTGAATATTCCACAGTAGAAGACTCAAGCATTTCATTCATAAATATTAAATCACTCGAGCTTTCTGGGAAGGGCTCTATATCCAATTTAAGCATTGTTTTACTGGATTCGCTAGGGGCATAATTATTTGCATCTTCCCAGATTACACTTAAGTCAAACAGATCATAAAGATAGCGCTTTATGCTTTGCGGCGTAGCTAAATAAAAGCTTAATGCCTTTAAGTCGGGATCATCAATAACGCTATTTCCATTCTCTTTATTGATGATTTCTGTCAGTAATTCGGGGTTTATCGAGTCACTCCTTAAAATACCACCCCTGTAAAATCCTGTATTCCAGTTATCAGCCCTTAATTGTTTCAACAGGGATCCTTCACTGTTAAATACGTGACTCGAATAATTGGTGAAATTAGTTTGGTTCAGATATGGCTTACCTGTAAAATATGCAGGAACAGAAAAATAAGTGTAGCCACCCGTGCCGAGCATATTATCAAATTCCACAAAACCATCTAGCTCAGTCGCTAACTCGGGGTTTTCATTCAGTATTTTCTTAACGCTAGAGTCTGATATTGTATCCAAGACAAATACAAATATATTTTTATTCTTTGAAAATACAAATCTCTTAGTCTGATCGATTGAGTATTCTACGCTTGCTACCTCTTTTCCCTTTGGTCTATCATTATTTTCTATGTTCATAAAGCCGATAAGCAAGGGTATAAGCTGAATAATAATTATGGCAGGCGCCCAAAAAGTAACATTTTTGAAAATTAATTCTCGTTTTGCTATGGCTGCCGATAAAATGGCGATCCAAAGAACCAGGTCAGCTATCTCTCTATGCCAGAAGCTATTCCATTCGATGGCCTGACCGTTTAGGATGCCATAATCCCAAGCAATTACATTACTCTGAATAAAAAATAATAAGGTTAAAGCAAAGAGTGTTGCTACCCAGGTTCGATTGGCCTTATCGGATAGCATTACAATCATGGATACTGCAAACAACCCTAACCAATAGGGAAGCATTCCCATTACATAATATTCTAATAATGAATTGAAAGAAGAGAAGAAAACCGTTGGGTTACCAAGAATAATGTCGATAGGCTTGAATAAAAACAAACTTAAGACAATAGACAAAGAAAGCCATAGAGATATGTAGATATTTTTCATTATCAGGCCATTAATTAGCAATGTTTTGAATTAATTTTTGTAGATAACCCGAGCCAGCAGTGTGACTTTTTTTAAGGTTGAAAATAGAATTCTCAATATTATATAGTTTTACTGTTGTTAATAGCATAGAAATATCTTTAATATCACTAACCTTTAAAACTTGACCAATACTTTCGCGTATTGATACTTCAAAGGGAGTGATATCGAGTTCCGTATACTCCTGATTATTAATTTTTTTTGGCACGTCAACAAAAACTACAGGCTTACCTAATCCAAAAGCATAATCCAGGGCAGCACCAGACCAGTCGCTTATCATGACATCCGAGTCGTGCAATGATTTTTGACCTGCTACATTGCCTTCATAGCTGAACTGATCATTAGTTGAATATTTATTTATAATTGCATCAACTTTATGCTTTGCAAACTTTATGGTTTGTGGGTGGGGCCTGAGAGTTACTTGATAGCCATCAGACATCAATTGATCAACAATTTTTTCACCTATACCCGACTCAATCATCCCGTCTTTAGCCCAGCTTGGCGCTATTAAAATATGCTGTGGCTCAATATTACCTTTATTTGACTTATCACGAGTAGTGGCCTCTTCAATGATGGAGTCTAACCGAGCATATCCATGTTCAACTAAGGCTTTCGCTGGTAACTTATATTTTTCTTCCATAGCTCGAATTTCTTTAACATGGTGGGGGCCAGCACAGAAAATGGTATCGTAATGATCAAAAGCTCCTTTACGATAGATCATATGCAGACTTACCATTGAATGCTGAACATAAACATAATGAACTGTATGTTTTGAGCGTTTAACCTGAAATTGATTTAAATCAGGCATCGTCATTACCATAATATCAGTTTCTATATTTTCAAATAACCAGTTACGGACAAAGCCTTCATCCGTTTTAAATGCATGAAAATTCTTATGCTCAAGTAATAATCCGGGGTCATCACCCCCTGAGCTAATATAACAAATGTGATTATCGGTCGTATTTAAAAGGGTCTTGATTAGGGCTTCTAAGTGGGGCCAATAGTTTTTCCCCTCAGAATAAAATGTTATTTTACGATGCTCTTTTGGCAGTTGCATAAAATTAACGAGGCCTTTAATATGGCGTATTAGCTTCATTAGCTTTCAACTCGATAAAACGGATCCAGCTCACCTTTTTCAAACATGCTTTCGTATTGTTCTAAATCATCAACAGAATCAATTTCTAACCAGCCACTGTTAACCACAGCCGCTTTGGCCTGCCAACCAGCATCAATTAACAACTGCAAGAAGCTTGTCATGTACATATTGTCAAAATCTTTCCCATCGTAGTGCGAATTACGATCCATCTGTTGGTAGAAGAAAATAAAGTCATTGAGCTTATTCCCCCGTAGTTTTATCAGACCAGTATACTGACCTTGTATTCGCTCATAACTATCTGGTTTTTTGCCCAGCTCCGTCACAAAACCGTTAGCATTCATTATCAGGGTTTCGGCATCATCTAAAGGGTTGTCTAGGCGTAAACGCCAAAGATCCTCCCATTTTGCATCAATCATTAAAGTGATTTCATCATCACAAGCTAAGAGTTTTGATAAATTTTCATCCTGATAGACGATATCCCCGTAAGCGATAATCAAATCTTCACCTAGATCTGCGCTCTGCTTAATATAATCAATCGCACAAAACAGTGTTTCGACCATATTAGTTTCGGCATAACGAGGGTTATAGGAGGTATCAAACCCCAGCGCCTCAATTTGATCACTTCGATAACCCGTCGCAATATGAATTTGGTCAATACTTGCTTTTTTCAGAGTCGCAACTTGGCGCGCCAATAATGATCGCCCGAGTAACGGTACCAAACATTTTGGTTTGTCATTGGTCAATGGCCGCAGGCGAGTACCTTGGCCGGCCGCCAAAATGAGAACTCTTGTCATTCTAAAAACCTTGTTAATAGCTGAATATCTAATAGATTAAATGGCTTCTCTCGTTCCGGATGCCACATTAAGCCCAGTAATTTTACATCAGGGTGTTTATAAGCTTCAATATAGCCCTCTGCATCTACCGCCATCACTTCCAATTCACTAGACAGACCATCATTGCTTACCCCCCAGTTGTGGTAACTATTAGCCGTTTTTGGAAATTGATAAATGGGGGTCTTTGAATAAATAGCATGCTCAGTAGCGACATGACCGGACACTTGGGTTAAATGACCGCCAAAGGCAAGGTTGATCATTTGCATGCCGCGGCAAATGCCAATAACTGGAATTTTCTTTATCAATGCCAGTCTCAGTAGCTCATATTCAAATGCATCACGCTCAGGAGATGCATCGACAGCTAATAGGTCAAGGCTTACGATAGTGTTTCCACCACTAAAAACAATTGCATCCAAGCCTATTGTATCAATCAGACATTCTACTTTTTCTGGAGAAATATTAGGTAACGCCACGGGTAAATAATTTAAATGCAAGGCTAAATCCGACCAACGCTGGTCCAAACAATCTCTTCGCTCGCCGTAGCTTTTTATAGTGTCTACCCGCTGCGTAATGCCCAGCAGCTTCACAAAACCTCCCGAATGACCTGATTTGCACAGTCCAACTCAACCTGTTTCATCTTGGATACTTTTTCATACATTTTTTCGCCAACACCAATAGCGGCAGGCAAACCAATTTCAGCCGCCCGAATGGCCATATGAGAATTAGCGCCACCAAATTGGGTGATCAAGCCAGAGATGCCGTGACCAAATAACCAGTCATAGCCAGGGTCTGCCTGAGGTATCATGACTATTTTATTGGTGATCTCGAACTCTTGAGAGGAATCGAGTATTTGCACTTCTGCATCCACCTTATTGGCGGTCACAAAATTAGGCTGGGATGTTAATCGTTCGAAACAATAAAAGTCTGCATCACGCTGAATAAGAGACGGCAGCTCGATAGAGCTGGTTATAGTGTAGTCTCTTTTTCGAATATCTATTAGTTTTGATAAATGCTCTGAGGAAGGTACATTGAGTTTTAATTCCTCTAGGTCACCATACGTCAAAAAGGATAACTCCTCTCTGGATAGATTAAGTTCGGTCCCTAGCTCAACACAATAATCCAGAGTTGCGCTTAAGTTTCGCGTAAACTCAAACTTTACATACTCTCGACTTTGAATAGCCTCAATAAGGTATCTGCACAATTCATCCACTGTTAAAGAGGACCCAAGCTCCACCAATACATCGCCTATTTTCTTTATTTCTTCTGAAGAAAAAACAAAAATAGTCTTTTCTACTGGCACGTGATGCGCGCCTGAAAACAGATAGCGTTCACTGTCTTCCCAGTAGGCCTGAGCCAATAACTCATAAGTTCCAGGACGAAGATGCCCATATTGGCTAATTAACGTATCAGCCGATAACTCTCCAGTCTGATAAGCGTATTTATCTCGTTCGATTTCGCCGGCAACCGTATTAAAGCTCTTCAAAAAAGCTAACCTTCGCTCTTCAGTCAACACTCCAGTCTCGACAAAGCTCTTAAGTAAAGTTGTTGCAACAAAACCAGCTCTAGCCGCATGAGAAAAAGCCAGGGTGCCAAAACGCTTACAATCATCTAATAGCGCAAAAACTTTATCAATAACAGGCATCTCACTGTGAGTAATAGCCTTTCTTCGAGAGTTCATTACCTCAATGGTTTTAGTATCATCTTGAAGCCTAACCAAAGCTTGATTAGTAATGTCCTTCAGTGCAGCTTCCAGCTGTACAACATCATCTGATAAAATCCCGTAGGGTAACAGTCGAGCTGAAGCCGTTTTAAAATAACCTGGAGTCCAAATAGTAAACACTACGTCAAACTCGACTTTATCGTGATACTGTGGGTTATCGGACAATAAATTTATGTAGGCATTTGCCAGTCTGATGGCCGCTTGTTCTGGCAGGGCTGCGGGTATGAATGAGTTGAAGCTTGCCCGCGAGTCAACATAGGGCTGGCCTGAAAATGATGATATTAACGGGTTTGGGCGCACATCTCTATAGCCATATTCTACACGCTGCTGAGCCCAAATTTCGTTGGTAATTAATTGTCGATATAAGCTAAATGCCAAGGGTTTTGGGCGTACACCAATTATCTCTGCAGGGTTCCAGTCGGGCATATTCGCGAAAAGTGTCTTTTCACCCAGTACAAATGGCGAGGGGGCCTGCATGGCGCGAAATGCTTCCTGAGATTGAAGCAGGCTAGCCTTTATTTCTGCCATCGGTACTTCATATTCGCTATGATCTACCGCTATTGGCCTCACTTGAAATATATGGACTATTCCAAAATTATCTACAGCAAACTCAACATCCAATTTATCAAATCCCAAAAGCTCCTCAAGCTCAACAACGGCCTCTAAAACGGGAACTAACGCAGGCTCAACTGCATTTAGATGCTCTGTAGCAAATCGACTGACGATCACTGTGCGTAAATTACCATGAGTTCCCGCAGTGACGGACTCTGTAGACTGGGTTTTATCATCAAAGTTAAAGCGATAGTATGGGGCGCCCGTTTCAAGGCTGCAGGTAAAAACAACGCCAGCCGCACGAACACCAGTAAGAAACTTTTGTACTAAAATTTGATCCTGATTGTCACTTAGCTCTCCATAGGAGGCAATAACCACCTCTATCGCCTCTAGGATGGCACTTTGATCTTCACCATCAACATTTAGAAGACTCTCAAAGCCACCTGCATTGGATGAAAACCAGCCATCTTCAGCTTTGGAGCTACTGCGTACAATGAGATTAGTGCCAGAAAAAACCTCAGCAATATCCTGTAAAACAGCTTTTGAATCATCTCTCCATTGCTCACATGTAAAGCTTACTTGCTTGCCAATATGGCTGCGCTGAACACGGGACTCCAATCGAGCCAGCGTTTCTGATTTAGTACCCAGGATTAAGCGTGCAATATCATCAGGTGAGTTTAATTCTGCCCAGTCGCCTTTAACATCAAATGGCTTGACTGATAAGCCAAGCTTTTCAAGGTATATTAATAAATCCGGCAGGCTGCTACCTATTGCTGCTTCATCAATATTAGTAAGATGACTGACAGCTTCTGCACTAAGATATATAAGGCCAGTGAATTCGGCCTCAATAGTTAACCCGGGACAAAACGCTACTTTAACCGTTTCCGCCAAAAAAATATCCTCCGCCTGGCGGGAGTTAAAGCGCTCTTTCCAGCGACTATCAACACAAAATACAACATCAGCCTCAATAGCTAGCATTTTGGTAACCGTATCCGTTCGAAAAAGAGTATCCGAGTATGCTGTAATTGCAGGCTGCCCAGCAAAAGGGGCCTTGAGCAATGTGTGCAATATGCTTCTCTCTTGCCAGTCTGGAACGACGGTATAGTTGATTTGGGGATAGGCATTAATGACATCTTGGACGTGATAACCGCCTAGATAGTGTATTTTATGAAGGGAGCTGACAGACTCAAAGCTATGAATCTGCCAGTCCATTGCTTTTGTATTTAGAGCTATCTTTTTAAGTGCCGAAGGTTTTATCCCTCTGGCAGGTCGGCCTGCACCTAATAGAAATACATTAAATGATAACAACTTTAATCCTCTGGATCGCCTTCAGTCGGAGTTGACTTTTTTCGTAAAAACAAAGACTTTATTTTGTACCAATATGTTTTTATAGCCAGACTAATGGCAACAAAAAAACCAATAATAGCAGACATGATTGCACTACCTGAGCCTGGGTCAATATAGGCCATGGTGGGTGATACCCATAAGCAAATTAGAATAGTAAGTATTGGGCCTGTAATATTTTTAATGGAAGCACTCCTGATCGACTTTAAAACTAGCAATCATACTATAAATTCTATAGTAGTTGTACCAGTTATTCTTTGGACCTTAATTTGACTGATGTGGCCAGAGTGCCTCGCGAAAGAAAGAAGTGCACTGGGTATACAAGCCACGGCCTTACTTAATCTTATCCCCTGCACCGGCGCCCAATACAGTCTGAAGAATAAATTTAAAATAATTTTTGATACTCATTTCACAAATCATTTTAGCATCCGTTTTTGCCAATAACACAGGAGTAGACATATCAATATCACTGACTTGAGCCAATCCTGTAATACCCGGGTGCACATTAAAAACCCCTTTCGCATCACGAGCCTCAGTTAATTCTATTTGATTAAACAAGCCCGGTCGCGGCCCCACTAAACTCATATCACCAGCTAAAACATTCCACAATTGCGGTAACTCATCTAATTTAGTTTTACGTAAAAAGCCACCCATTGTAGTGATGGATGCTGTACTGGCTAAATGACTGGCAACCGAAGCAGTATCAACAGACATAGTCCTAAACTTAACTAAAATAAAAGCTCTTTTATCCTTACCAACACGCTCTTGCTTAAATAAAGGTGAACCCGTATCAAACAAACCAATCGCATAAATAATCAACAACACAGGGAAGCCACAAATCAGTCCCAGCAAAGAAAATACAAAATCGAAGCTACGTAACATTACTAATACCTTTATTTTAATTTACTCATGGCTTGCAACATCGTTTCTGGTGGCGACCAACCGAGCAGTAGTTTAGCTTTAGATATATCAACCTGAAGATCCCCCACTAGCTGCTCCATTTGATCTGCTCGCCCTAATAATTTACCTAAGACCCTCAACACAAAAACAGGAATAGGAAGTTGATTAACGTTTTTAGAAAGCCCCCTAGAAATAGCTGCAGTAAATTCTCTAATGGAAGCATCATGTCCATCTGAAATACAAAATACTTCATTTTTTGCTTTGGGGTGCTTAATGCAAACAGAGATAAAGTCAACTAAATTGTTAACCGAAATAAAGCTACGTTTATTTACAGTCAATCCAAAAGGTAAAACTGGCATTTTTTTTATCAAAGCAATAAGCTTCGAAAAATTCCCTGGGGCTCCCTTTCCATAAACCAACACAGGACGAATTATCACAACCTCTAGTTTAGTGTCTTTACAAATTTTTAATAACCCTTCTTCAGCACGTAATTTAGAGGCCGCATAAATAGAATGGGGGAACGGAATAAAACTCTCATCAAATGGACTATTTGTGCTATTACCCAGAACGCCAATTGAGCTAATAAAAATGAAACGCTTTACACCACTTTCAACAGCTTGCTGCGCAAGATTAATTGTTCCTTTTATATTAACCTCATCAATGGTTGCTCGATCATTAGAGTTATTATGAGCTATAGCCGCTAGATGAACAATTACATCCACACCTTGCAACCCAGCCCTCCAATCAGACCTACCATTAATATCGACTTGTAAAATGTTACTGCTGCGAAGAAGCGTATTCGTCGTCCTTCCATGGCGGATAACCGTATTATTAGGCTCAACCCTATTAACTAGATGAGATCCAATAAATCCATTAGCGCCAGTAATAAGTATCTTCATTTCGGCACCTGTATAAACCACCTAGTAAGCAGGGTAAGTAATTTATAAGGCAATTTCAATAAAACAAAGCCTATATTAGTGTATATTCCATTTTCGCGGCACGCCCTAACAATCTCAAAATTTTGATGAATCCGCCACAATAGACCACTAGAACTTACCCCTCCCTCACGCATTTTTACAGAAATAAATGGCAATCGATATGTCTTAACCCCTTGCGTGAAAAATCTTGTTAGTAACTCAAAATCAGCGGCTACACGGTAATCTGTTTTATAAAGTCCAAGTTTTTCATAACATACCCTTCTAACGTAAAAGGTTGGGTGCGGCACCATTATCCCAAATTTAATCATGCGCTTACTAAATATTTTTGAACTATATAACCGGGTTGGTTTATTTAAATCACGCGCCGACACATAAATGAGATCAGAGTAAACAGCATCTATTTCGTCATTTTTGAAACCTGAAACAATTTTTTCGATTACAAATTTGTCGGCAAAAATATCATCAGAGTTTAATATTCCTACGACATCCCCACTAGCATTCATTATTCCTTTATTCATTGCATCGTAAAGACCTTTATCTGATTCAGAAATATGAACAGATACCGTATCTTTATACTTATCAATTATTTTGTTTGTTTCATCAGTTGAAGAGCCATCAATTAAAATGTATTCAATATCCTTATATGTTTGAGACTGTACAGACTTCAATGTATCTTCTATTGTTTTTTCAGAGTTATAGCAAACCGTAATTAATGACACTTTCATTTTATTTAGCTACCTCAAAAATCCCAACCAACTGCTTTTTTGAATGCTCAGGAGAGTATTTACTCCAAAATAACTCTTTAGATACTTTTCGCAATTTTAAATAGTCTAAATCCGATAGCGATTCAATTTCTTTTATTTTCTCTATAAAGGCCTTGTAAGTTAACTCACCAACTAAACCCAAATAGTCAGCTCCCAAATATTCTTTTATCGCTCCGACATCAAAGCAAATAACAGGGGTCCCCTGAGACAAAGACTCCAGGATAATCAGTGGCATTCCTTCGTTTAAAGAAGGCATCACTAATACTTTTGATCCTCCAATACACTTAAACTTCGCTACTCCTGTTAAGGGGCCGTTTAATGTAATATTTTCATTAGATACTTTAGTTAGACTATTATAAAACCCCTTATCTGAAACGCCACCGTACGCATTAAGTCTTAGCAACGGCAATGATTCGTTAAGGTTTAGAATCAATTCCTTAATACCTTTAGTCTGCAGATAATTAGAAATATATAAATATTCAAAACACAAATATTCATCTAGACCAAAATTGGGAACATCTACGGTATTAAGCCCAACAAATAATTTTTTTTCACCCAAGGGAAAAACGGCTGCTATTGACTCCTTAATTCCTGCAGACAAACAAATAATTCTATATGAAACTCTCAATATAAGATTGAATAGTACTTTATTCAGCAGAGTACTTAAGAAAGATTTAACATCACCTCGATGCAAGTGAAGAATAACTTTAGACTTGGGAGATCTAAACCGAACAACCAACACCAAAAGCACTACTTTAATTACACCTAGCCGACTCAAAGCTAAATTACAATAAAATATATCATTTCCACGAGCAACAGAATATAAATCCTTTAAAGGTTTAAGAAGAGACATTGCCTTCTGAAAAAAACCTAGCCCTCTAGTATCCAGAGCAGCCCTTTCCTCAACACTGCAGACATCAAACCTTTCATTAAGAAACTGTAAAACCCTATAATTAGAAATACTAACCCCATTTACACTGGAAGGCGGTAGCTCACCAAAAAATATAAGTTTACGCTGAACATCACACATCAAAATATATCACTTTAAAAAAATCAACATAAAGCTAAAGGCACCTAGAATCAGTTTTTTTATCATCTAGAAAGAACATAAGTGTAAACAGAAACATAGACATATTATTAAACAAAAAGTTACCTTTAAAAGACATTCCTAACGAAAACAAAAATAATATAAATAACGAAAAACTATGAAGCTTAATTGAAGAATATAGGGCATAAAAAGCAAACGCCAAAATCGAGAAAAAACCAATTAGCCCAACGTTTGCAAAATAGTAAATAACTAAGGAATCAGGATATTTCCATTCAGGATAAAAAGAGAACAGGATTTTAAACAAATCCGTTTCATTTAAAAAAATTGCAAACCATTTTTGATACATATTACCAACATGGCCATCGCCCGACTCACCCGTCAACTGAGAGATAAACAATTCGATAGAAAAACGCTTAAATATTGATGCATCCAAAAAATCAAACCCAGCAACAAGACTGGATATAATTAGTGCTGCAATAAACAGAACCGCTATATCAAATAAAACCTTCCTTGACTCTCTAAAGAACAAAGCACTGATAAGAATAGTTACAAAAAACACCACAAAACCAGTTCTCATTCCACTTAGAAAAATTGCAACCATACAAGCTATAAATATAAATAAACTAAAGGCACGGCCAACCAACTCACGACCATATAGAAATGATATCCAAATCAACATTGTAGAAGCAATATAACCTAGTTGATTTATATTCTTCCCCCACATCCCACCAAACCTTGAACCGGCAAGCTTATCTACCCCATAAAATTGATGTAAATAGTTAGCCAAATCTGATGGGAAGTACATAAATAAGGATATAAAAATAGGCGTCATAAGAAATATTGTTATTACACTTATATTCTTCTGAACCCACTCTCCTTTCAACCCCTTAATATAGTACAAATATAAAACAGACAGAAGTGCATTATACAACAAGTAAACACTATCCAAGGTGAATTCGTAACCAGACAGGGCCTGATAAACTAATCCTAATAGCGCAGGAAAAATAATTAACACAAAGACAATAGAAATATAATTAATAAAACGCTTACTAACCCTATCTCTACGCATAATACCTATTAAAACAACACCTAAAATCAAGGCATCATAGAGATACAAGCCACGAACAATGGGAATCATCGTCGCAAAAAGAAATAAAACTAGAAGCAATATCACTTTCTGGGGCGTGTACCGTGAATTACTTCCAATCATTTTTCACTTTTAAACCCATAAATCAAACTGTCTATATTTTTTATAATCAAACCATCAAACAATGCCCTGACAACAGTGGCACGCAGGAGCTTCTGACTCATTATAGAAAATCACCAAAGAAAAATAAATACCGAGATTAAATTATTAAGTATAAAAGCAATTAAATATCATTATTTCAATGCTAGCCAAATAAAACACTATAAATAATCACACTAAAATAAAACCTACAATACCTGAGAATAACCCCACCCACCCCGTATTTACAATGATAGTTTTTTAGCAATATTAACACCAAATGCTAATAAAATATCTCCTCAAACATATCATCAATGGACTTCTTGGCATTACTCACGTATGAATCTAGCTTACTTAACTCCTCGCTTGTATATTCAAATCTAAAGTCCCCATTTAGTTCATAAAGTTGACTTTCTGAGACAATACGCCTCTTATTCAAACCTATATCTGAAATCAACCCAGATACTTTAAATGAATTAGACTCCAGAGCTAGGACTGGAACCCTATTAGCTATAGACATACACATTGCATGGTACCTACCACAAATTACTAGCTCCTTTTTAGATAGATGTTCCTGGTAAGATACATGATTGTTAAATTCAAATACTTTTAATTTTTTCAGTACCCTGGTAAGCTTATTTCTAAAGATTAACTTCTTAGGAATCATTTTATAACCCCTGATATGTCGCAAACATCTATTGAGAAAGCTCCGAACAACAGAAAGACTACGCTCACCCGAAGAATACGATCCTCGTGGCAACCCCTCATAATGTATATTTGTGAATTCAAAACCATTAGATATTGAAATTTCAGCTAGACTAAATGTTAAACTTTCGTACACACTACAAGTTGTTGAGACTCCAGATCTAACTTTAGATGGACCTGTTGAATTATAAAAAGTCATATCAGGCACAACGGTTGATTTCACTCCAATATTACTAAGATATTCTTTGGATAAATACTCCCTTACATAAATCCCATCAAATGAGCGCATACATTCAAAAAAGCCGTCATACTCCATCTCTTGGATGGTTGAGTTGATAAGAAATGATTTTACATTATAGAGTTGGCAAAACTTACCAACTTCTAATATTTTTCTTGCAAAATATGCATCATGATGAATAGTCCCCTCACCATTGACGACTACCAATTCAGCACCAACAATATCAGACTTAATTTCTTCGGATAACGACCAATCAGCATTAACGCTAGATGAGCGAATAGAGTAACCGTACCTCCCCACTAAGTGATAAATATTATTCATTACTCGAGAGCAACCATGATGCAACTCGTTAACAGTGTCATTTATTAAAACAATATATTTCATATATAACAGAACCTAATATATTTTATTTTCGACTTACTACAATATTCTTAAATTGGTTAAAGTCGTCAAGCCATAAACTAGTTTTAAATATAGAGGAAAACGCTTCGAGCTTAACCTTAAAGATGAACTTATAACTAACGGATATCATATCAAATAAGAAACCGATATAGATTGAAGTTATTAATGTTGCTATGGCGGCACCTATCGGTCCAAACAAAGTAATCAGAAGTGCATTTAAAATAATATTTATGAGAATAGCAGATAAAGACCGCTTCAATATAGTTGATCCATCTCCATTCAATAGCATAACCTTACCAGTAACTACTCTCATTTGAGAAAAAAGTGATGATAGCATAAGTAATATAGCTATATACAATCCCAAATAAAAAGCTGAATCCAAGATGTATTCAAAAACAAAAAATATAACTACAATAATAAAAAAAGATAATATAAACATAAACCTCATTATATTCACCATTAACAGATATAGAAACAAATCTCTAGCTTCACTCCCGTTAGACATTCTTGAACTTAATGAAGCCATTGATAAAGTTATAATTGCGGATGGTAACACAAGCCAGAACTCTGAAAATCGGAGCCCCATCGAATAAACACCTAGCGAACTAAAATCCTCCATTACTAATAGCATAACCTGGTCCACTCGACTGCTAGCAACAACTACAAATGAATTCACAAAAAATGGTAATGATAAAATAGCTATTGATCTAACTTTCAATGCTTCAATTGCTTGACTAGCATCAACTATAAAATACAGTTTTACATATAAAGTTGCCAATATAAAAACAAACAAATACTCTAGAGCAGTAATCAACATCAACACCTCAATGCCAAGATCACGGAAAATCGCAAACATTTTAAAACTAAAGAAGAGTGTAGTCACAAAAAAGCGGGATATCGCGATTATTTTAGCCTTATGATAGAACTCACAAACACTTTGACTCAATTGAAACGGACTTAGAATAATGGATAACATCAATAGTAATATATAAAAGCCCCCACCAATAAAAATAGAGTACAAATACCCTATCATGAACAGCACAAGTATTAGTAAAAACCTAAAAAACAGATACTCCCTATAAACTTGACTTATATCTCCACCCTGAGCGATCACCTTGGTAAAAGTCTCATTAGTACCAAAATATGATACAACTGATGCAATCGAGATAAATGTTAATAAGGCACTTAGCTCACCAAATTTATCCACTCCAAGGTATTCTGCTAAATACATTACACTTATAAAGCTTAAGGCGGCCGGATATAACCGATCAAAAGAAAGGTAAGCGATATTCCTATACAAGCCCAATACCTCCTTAGTATTCAAACTTAATGATAAACTACCAAACGAACCTTATTAGCTTCCAAATACAACATTAAACAGGGAACTCTAATTGTTAAAACAAGAGAACCTACAATCTAAAAAAACCATTCTTATTGAGTAGTGAAAAGAAGTAAACAGATAGACTATGCGGAAACAAGCAAGCAACAAATAAAAAAGCAAACTTATATTCAAATTTAGATAGCTTTAAGAAATAAATAGAAGCATCTATAAAGCGCTTGTTTTTAATCGCTATAATCGCACTATTTCTATTACTAAAATACTTTTTTTGTCTAGAAATTAAAGACAATTCAATTAGTCTATCAATATTTATTACTTCTAAATACTCTAAAACCCTAATATTTTCCTCAAGCTGTTTTTCAAATAGCTTTCCTGACAGAGCACCTTCATGAACCCTATAACTTGCTAAATTAACACCTATAGATGCCACATCAAAAAAACTGGCGATACTCATAAACAGCTTATAGTCAGGGTTATATGAAAGACTAGAATCAAATTCAATACAAATAGAGTCACTAATAACAGCAAGATCAACCATAACTGTTTGCATATTAATATCGTATTTTTTAATCAATTTTCTAAAGCTAGGCTCTTCTTCAACCCTCATTTTCCTTATGACTTTACTATCGGCATCAATTAAATCCACACCAGCGTAAGATAAAGCAATAGGTTTAATTGAGTTCAAGTGTACATCTAATTGGGTACTTAACTTGTCTGGTTCCCAAAGATCATCTGTATCTAAAAAGCACAAAAAACGACCCGAAACTTTCGTCAACCCAAAGTTTCTTGCTTCTCCTAAAGGGCAAAATTCAGGAGTCTTAAAGTACTTAATTCTTGAGTCAAAATGCTTTGCAAGCTCCCCACTCCCATCAGTTGAGTGGTTATCGATAAATATAACCTCCCAGTTTTGATATGATTGAGCCTTAATACTTTGTAACGCCTCATTAACATACTTAATAGAGTTATATGAGTTCATCAATATTGAAACTAAACTTTCATCCATTTTCACAAAAAACCTCGAAGTAACTCTTTATCCATAAAAAAGAAGTTATCGTGCTTAAAACCCTGCTTTACATCTTGATTCATAAACTCTTGCAACTCAGAACTAGAGGAAATCATTACAGTATTTTCTATACCTGTATCGTCAAATGGATTCAACATTAATTTCCTTTTGTCATAAAGCATACCCACATGCTTACCTAATAATGCCGACTCAAGTGCAGCAGATGAATACATAGAAAGTACTTTATATGACAAATTAACAGCGTATTTTAGACTTATATCACTTTGATCTATTACCCAGCCCGGCTCTTTATTAAGTTCCGCAGAAACATCACACATCGGGTGCATTCGAAATACCAATTTATTACCATCTAAATCTAGTTCTTTAAGCATGCCTAAAAAGAAGTCTACTTGAGTCTTTAAACCAGGTAGTAAAACCAAAATTCTAGATCGATCCACTTCACCCCCACTATTAACTACTGTTGATTCAGACTGCTTAAACGCAAAACCTTGATAGATATTTGACTCTAGTGATGGGTACTTCATCAAAAAATACTCTAGATATGTGTTTGAATTAAACAATATTTTATCCGGAGTTAAAGACACACGAAGCTCTTCATCAGAGCAGTAATCTAGGCACAATAAATTTTGGGGTTTAGAACTATGAAACGCTCCATAAATTTTAAAATCAGCTTGGCTTTTTCTTCGCCCTAAGACAAGCGCCTTTTCAGCCACCATATTCTCATGATTAACAACGACTGTTAGATTTTCAATATGCTTTAACCGCGATGAAAAAATATAGACCAAATCAGCCTCTTCACAAATTTCGAGTAGAAGATATTCAACAACAACATCACGAATAGACTGCCCATTTAATACAATATCACCTATTTTTTTTGTAAGCATCTTACGCTTAAGGTTATTCCAACAGGCACGTGGAAAATCGTAAATCTTCAAAAAATCAGATATAAAAATAGCCGACTCATATTTTCTAAGCTTAGCGACCAATGATCGATAGTTTTTAGTTGAGTAAATCATACATAATGTCTTTACTCTTTCCCCTTCACTTTCGTAAAATTGTTTTAATCCAGGAAAATATGGGTCCTTGAATCCATTATGGCTAATAGATTTATCCGTCACCCATGTTTGTACAATATAACTACCGCCTTCTAATCTTACATATCCTCTATGTGAAGTTAATAGCCGATACACTCCCATCATCAAAAACCGATAATTAAGAAGTATCGATCTAAGCCTTCCACATACACGCTTACATAAGAACTTTACTCGATCTTTCCAAACCATTTCTGCGGTATTTTTAAAAAACAAATAAACAGATACTCTAGACGTAGAAACTTTTACCCTTTGCGCGGTATTGGATATACTCAATACCGAGAAAATAAAACATAAGTCCTCAAATAACATAGATTGTAATGTATTCCGTTCGAAGGTTTTCGTCATCCAGAAGCTTGCGCCATGCGTATTTACGATTTCTGAAAACTCTACACTTAGTCCTTCCCTTAACTTCGACGCCTCATCATTAAGATTGAATTCTACACAACTACCATCCGCAATAATATTTTCGTTACCCGGCGAATATATAATTTCTATCTTATCACTCATATAAACCTTACAGACATCAAGTAACTGCCAACCTACAATCAAAAACTTAACATTTATTATATTAGTTATTATTATCTCTAATATTTTTATAACTGTCTTCTAGCTTGCAAATATATGATGCTAAACTATCTTCCCAATTAGGCATCGCTGGAATATCTAATTGATTCAATTTAAAATTCATTGCTGATTCATTATTCGAGACCTTAGCAATTCTCTTGAATGGCTTATCGGAAGGCAATACGTCCACATCAAGTTTAGCAAGTTCAATTATTTTCTTAACATATGTAAATCGAGTCGCGATACCACTATTCACACAGTTAAACGTGCCGCTCCAGCCGCTCCCTAATAAAGCGATAATAGTACTTGCTACATCCCGAGCATATGTTGGATTTCCTTTTTGAAATTGATCAGACTCAATTGGTTTTTCTGCGATTAAAGCCTCTTTAATTCGGTTAGCGACGAAATTTTTAGGTAGGTTATACCCGCCACCAAACAACCAGCCTGTCCGTATGATTAAAGAATTATTTTGTGTTAGCCTAACAGACTGCTCTGCTAGCCATTTAGATCTATGATGTGCAGTTGTTGGAGCAACACAATCATATTCAGTATATGGGTCAAGCTTATGATTACCGTATACCCCCGTACTGCTGATAAATACCATGAATATATCTAACTGTTTACAGGTATTTGCTAACATCTCTGTTAATAAAGTATTATCTCTATAGGAAATTTCCGGGGCTATCTCACAACCCTCAACATCAGTATTTGCGGCACAATGAATTACAACATTAAATTTAAATTGTTTTATGTATCGGACTGATTTTGCCAAACCATTTTCAAGTAAAAGGTTACTTCGCTCTAACTTTATGACATCGAAGCCCTTCTCTGCAGCCAGTAAACATAATTCACGACCCAAAAGGCCTGAAGAGCCAGTAATACCAATTTTCATTCACAACCTCGAAAAGAAAAAGCTTCAAGAGGTAGATTTATAGCTTCCTCCGGGTCATGCTCAATTGAAGCAATATTCAATATTAAGTTCTTTTCACCATGCCCTTTAAAAGCAACCCAATAACCTGCTGCTATCGTCAAGCGTACATTATTTTTCTCGTTCACCCGATGATGCTTTAATACTGAAGAGTCTTCATCATAAACATAAAAGCTTACATCCCCTATCGGGACAATTAAATTCATAATCATCTTCGTATGCTTCTTCCACCCCTTTGTATCACCTTGCAAAATCGTGGTGAAATAGGCTTCTCCAAATTCGGAAAAACTTGCTTCAGACGCTTTTAGCGCGTGATAAACATCGCCCTTTGGATGATATATTCTCTTTAAAGGTGTTACTTTTAGCATTATAGTTCCTACGCTTTATCATGGGCCCAGACTAGAGAGCGTTCAATAGCGAATTCTTCATACATATCAATTTGCGACATAGTTTTCTCATACATATCAACTTCTTCTTTATAAAAAGAAAAATACCATTCACTTACCAGCTTCACACATTCTTTATAATATAAATTTGCCTCCCATTTCAGATGAAATAGCGCTTTATCACAATTAAGCTTCAACAAACCAGCCTCGTGGAATGGAATATTATCAGTTGCCTTATATGCCTCATCAACTCTATCGAAATCCCAAAACATAGACAGGTCTTTTAATAGCTCAAAAACCGAATGACTCTGCTCAGCTTTCGGACCAAAGTTAAAAGACTCACCATGAAGATTTTTATTAGAACTTAACTCTTCACCTAATTTTAAATATCCACTTAGCGGTTCAAGTACATGCTGCCAAGGCCTAGTAGCTTCAGGACTTCTAATTTCTACAACCTTTCCTTCTGACCAATTTCTCATGCAATCCACCACAATACGATCTTTAGCCCAATCTCCACCACCAATTACATTACCCGCTCGACCAGTAGCTAAACGGACATTACAATTAGTTTCATTAAAAAAAGATTGTTGATATGCATGAAATATGACTTCTGCAGCTCCCTTTGAGCCACTATAAATGTCCCGACCGCCTACAGCGTCAGTTTCTTTATACCCCCATTCCCACTCAACATTTTCATAACACTTATCTGAGGTAATAAATACTGCTGTAATTTTATTATTTAATTTACGTAAACACTCTAGAATATTAGCTGTTCCAATGACATTTGTACTTATAGTTTCCAATGGATGTGTATACGATCGAGAAACAATAGGTTGAGCCGCAAGGTGAAATAGAAAATCAGGTTGCGCATCCTCGATAATACGACTTAACTTTTCTAGGTCCCGTATGTCACAAAAATGATGCTCAATGCGTTTTTCCAGACCTAACTTTTCAAACATAGAGGGGGTAGTTGGGACAGTATCTGAAACCCCAACTACCTTAGCTCCTAATTTTAATAACCAAACCGTCAGCCAAGTCCCTTTAAAGCCTGTATGACCTGTAACTAAAACTATTTTGTCTCTATATACAGAATTAAACATTGTTATGCGCCCCCCCACACCTTCCAAGGAGCATTTCCAGCATCCCACAATTCATTTAGCTTAATTTTGTCTCTTAATGTATCCATTGGCTGCCAAAACCCTTCATGTTCGAATGCCATCAATTCACCTGAATTAGCCAGCGCTTCTAAAGGCTCCTGCTCCCAAGTAGTGTCGTCACCATTTATTAATTCAATCACCTTAGGTGATAACACAAAAAAACCACCATTTATTTTAGAGCCGTCCCCACCTGGTTTTTCTTTGAAGGAGGTTATTTTTTGACTTTCTATGTTTAAAGCTCCGAATCGACCTGGAGGGGTTGTAGCTGTTAAAGTAGCTAATTTGCCATGAGTTCGATGAAACTCAATTGAAGCTGAAATATCAATATCACCTACACCGTCTCCATATGTAAAACAAAACAATTCATCATCTTTAATATATTCTTCAACCCTTTTTAACCTCCCCCCAGTTAAGGTATCTTCGCCGGTATCCACAAGTGTAACTTTCCATGGTTCAGCCCTTTGATTATGCACTGACATCGAATTTTCTTTCATATCAAATGTTACATCTGACATATGTAGAAAATAATTGGCAAAGTATTCTTTTATTACATAACCTTTATAGCCGCAACATATAACAAAGTCTGTTATACCGTGTGCAGCATAGCCTTTCATGATATGCCATAAAATCGGTTTTCCACCGATTTCTATCATAGGCTTTGGCTTAACACCCGTCTCCTCACTAATTCGAGTCCCTAAACCACCCGCTAGAATTACTGCTTTCATATATTTTTTTCTCATAGTAATTTAAAACTGAATTCTAATATGAACAGTTAGTGTCGACCTATATCTATTTATTAAACTATCATCGACAAGGCACACGTACATTCGTATAGTGATCAAGTAAAACTGGCTACAGCTTAGTCGGTTATCCAGCAATTTTGTTCGACTGCACTCGGACTCTGACCATTATTAAAACGTTGAGGTCAAATTTGTCTTTTGTCGCCAACAATGTAATCAGTAATGGCGAGCCTAGCTTCATCTAAGCTACCATAGTCGTACTGTGGTACCCATTCTGTTTTTAAGCTTCTAAAAATCGCCCCAGTGGTGAGTTATCCCAACAATTGCCTCGACGACTCATACTTTGGAATATCTGATATTGCCACAGCCTCTGACGAAACTTCCGAGAAGTATAATACACTCCCTGACCAGAGGAAACATTACACATTGTGCATGCTTAGTTAGGCTTATACACATCGAAATCACGATTCACTGTATTGGGTACCGCCAAGTGCTCATTATTCGCTTTCTTATATTTTGGTCCTAAAGACTGGTAACTCTTAAGCCTAAGTGTGATTAGTATCTTTCTGGCCCGGTAACGGCTCTATGGTATACCGCAAACGGTAACGATTACAGAAATTAACCAACCAACAACCCGCAGAGAAGTTGCTATCTTCATGGGCAGCTCGAACTTCTCTATTGATCTTAACCTGCTCCAGTGCATGCCTTTTGGGACGGCTACAAGAGAGCTTATAACTGCCGCGATTGATATTAAATGCGCTACCGACTAAAGAAACCTATGGCCTTTTAGCAAGCTCTGAACTGACGAAAATGTTTTATTGAGCCCAACATAAAGAGAGTGGTAGCCTTTTTTAGAATTTTTTCCTCTTCAAATTGTCGAACTTTCCTTTCTAGCGCACCAAATATTAACTGATAAGGGCAAATTGTGTAGCTTGGGTGATCTACCATCAAGTTTTTCTTTGAACTGGCGAACCCACTTTTCCATAGCGGACTTACCGATATTCATCCCGTCGCGGTATCTTTAACTGTATAACCTTGATCAAGGGCCAGTTGTGCAGACACTAAACGAACTACAGGATTGAAATACGGTTTTGCACGTTTTCGCATTCAGTCCCCTAGCAGCTCATGAGGTGATCATCTCACCTCTAGTTAGGTGACAAAATACGCTAGGCCACCACATTCGATTAAACCGCATACAACTAGACTACACCTGCAGCCATCAAATGTTTCATGCTAACCACACCTACCAGCTTTCCACTACTATTTTTTACAGGCAACACTGAGATATTTTTATTGCCCATTACATTAACCGCCTCAACCGCCAACAAATCCAATTCAATAGAGCAAAACTCCCGCGTCATAAAGTCATCAACAATACTGGTTCGAATATCTATATCATGATCAAGGCATCGTCTTAAATCGCCATCAGTAAATACACCCTCAGGAGAACCATTCAGACATATTACAGCAAAGCCCAACGCCCCTTTAGCAATTACTGGTAGCGCACTACGAATAGTTGAACCCGACTTAACAATCGCAATTTCATCAAGCCCGCTCATTGCATCCTCAATGGTTACAAGTAATTTTCTTCCTAATAACCCATTAGGGTGGGTTTCAGCAAAATCGTTAGCATTAAATCCTTTTCTTTCTAAAAGACATACAGCTAAAGCATCACCGAGGGCTAGAGTTAAAGCTGTACTAGCCGTGGGAGCCAACCCTAAGGGACAGGCTTCTTTTACCACCCCTGTATTAATCACAACATCTGCTGACTGCGCTAACATAGAGCTAGCCCCACCAGTCATTGCTATCATTTTAATAGAGTGTCTTTTTATGTACGGAAGGATTTGCAACACTTCATTACTTTTTCCGGATTGGGATATCATAATGACAACATCAGCATTAGTTATCATGCCCAAATCACCATGACCTGCTTCGGCAGGATGGACCGTAAACGCAGGCGTACCAGTACTTGCTAAAGTAGCCGCTATTTTATTACCAATGTGCCCGGACTTCCCCATACCAACTACAATAACCCGGCCGTTAGGCGCAGCACTTTCTAGCATTTCAACAGCTTTAGAAAAGTTTTCACCTAAATTTTTAGAGGCATCAATTATGGTGTTCGCTTCTATTTCCAATACATTCTTTGCAATGCTAATGATATTCTTGGAAATCATTTTAAAAACCTATAACTGAGTTACTTGGGAAATCATTTAAAGCTGGCAGATTCATATTCATATTCATATTCATATTCATATTCATATTCATATTCATATTCATATTCATATTTTAAACCATATTCAGCTTCCAATGGAAGACCTACGTAACTAAGGCCTAGAATTGCTACTTTTTACCCTCGGTTCGAGTGGTGCCGCATTAAAATGACAGCCCATCTCGCAAGCACCCATTAGCATTTCACGAAAGTACTCATAGCCAATAGTAAGCATTACCTGTAGGTACATGGCCGACCATAAGGAATAACGCCTTCCTACCCAGCCCTACATAGAGAATATATTTTGCCTTAATGACATTGGCGGTCACCGACATTGTGTAAAAACTACTCTCAACAAGCGCCGGCATTTTTTAGGATTTCTTGGGTATTAAACGATTTAGACTGCACTATAAATAGTGTGCTCCCCAGGTTTAAACCTTGTAAAACCTCGGTTAAATCAGAGCCATCTATATTGGCCAAATAGTGGCAGTCTATCTGTTTGCTCCAATAGGGCTTTAAGGATTGTAATGCTAACCACATAGATAAAGGGTTTATTGCTGAAACCCGCTATTGCTGGCTGCGTATGGACCAGTTAAGTACCTTCATGCGGATTAGGGTGCTTTGCACCTCGGACATCACACCTTTGCCGTTTACCAAGATGCTGCCATCCGAGAAATTGCGTAACGCCGTGTGCAGCGCAGGTCGGGTTTCAGATTGGTTAATATGCTCGCCATTAAACATGGCTTGAATTGCATTAGGCAAACCACGGGCGCGAGCTAATTCACACAGTAATTTTATGGTGGTTTGATTTATGCGACCTTTAGAATAATCTAATTTTAAGACTGCCGTTTGCAAACTGTATTGCCTAAAGCGGTAAAATACTTGATAAGTGCTCAAAAAGGGCTTTAAATTCGCCTAGTTGATCTAATTGCGCAGGGAGTGAGGTTGACCTATCCATTTGTCTGGCACCGCTTTTTATAGTATTAAGAATATAAACCACACATGAGCGTTATAACGGCGTTTTAGAGCAATACAGCGACGTTTAATTAACAACTACTGGTGATTTACTTGTTCGCGTAATTCTTTTCCTGGCTTAAAGTGTGGCACGTACTTGCCCCTTAACTGCACAGCCTCCCCTGTTTTGGGGTTACGCCCTAATCTTGGACTACGAAAGTGTAATGAGAAGCTGCCAAAACCACGTATCTCAATACGATCACCCTGGCTTAACGCTTGGGACATGGTATCTAGAATTGTTTTAACCGCCAGTTCAATATCTTTATTGGATAATTGCGGATGGCGACTGGTAATGCGCTCTATTAGCTCCGATTTAGTCATACTAGGGCTCTCCCTTGCGTATTCACTGCACCAGGCATTTAAGTTGTACATCTTTAATCAGCTTAATTTAGCCCACTGAATTCACTCTGCCCTATTTTTAGCTAGGACACAAGCTAAGTGGCTGAATTTACTGGAGTTATGAGGTGCAGGGAGAGTTATGAGTAGATTCTAAACACGAAACTATTGCGATTCAGCAGATTTCCCTTTAACGCAGGTGGGCGGTAATCCCCCCTTAAATTAATAGGCCCATAAGTAGAATCCCCCCGTTAGAGTTAAAGGCCTTTTACTACCTCTATAATTTCAGTGGTTGAAATAGATGGCGTTCTTGGTAAATATTTCACTTCACAATACTGCTTCATTGAATCAAATTTACCAACCCAGTCATCTCCCATCACCAAGATATCGGCACTGAACTGCTGAATATACCGCGCTTTTAAATCTAAGGACTCTTCAATAAACACCTCATCCACAAAACGCAATGATTCTATTATTTTCATTCTTTGAGCTTGTGGGTACACGGGGTAGCGCTGCTTTTTACTAAAGTTTAGCTCATCAGAAGACAAGCCTACTATTAAATAATCCCCTTCTTTTTTTGCACGCTCTAATATATTGACATGACCTATATGAAATACATCAAATGTGCCAAAGGTAATAACCCGTTTATTCATAGTTTTTACTACTTGTTAAAATATAGTCGACTATACGCTGGCCACTTTTTCCATCAACCTTCCCTGCCAACGCCATAGTATATTGTGCTCGCTTACTTGCTAACAACCCAGGATTTTCTATTTGCGAATCTACACAGCCTTTTAGTTCCTTATAAGAGCCTGCATGCACAGCAATATCAGCATATTTATATAGGTCTTCATCCATACGCTTTTTGAAGCGGTAACTAAACAGCCCACGATATGCCCAGCGAAGCCTATAAAAGTCACACCAGACCACTGGCTTATCCAATGCTGCAAACTCAAACAAGGTAGAGGACGCATCACTTACTAACACATCTGCGACCGCCATAAATGGCAGTATATTGATTTCATTTATGCCTGCTAAATAGACATTTTCAGCTTGTGCCCAGTGCTCTAAAAGCTTTCTCTGCTTTTGGTATTTAGTATTGGCCAATGAGAAAAAGTGAGGCTTCAAAATGACATTGTATTCGCTAAACTCTTTGGCAAAATCCTTTGGCAAACATTCAATACTACTAGGGTAAAAAGTAGGGGCGTATAAAATAGTCTTTTTATTATCATCCAACCCCCAAGATGAAGGCTTAAGATGATTTAACTCGCCATTGATTATGGGGTCTAACTTGGCATAACCGGTATCTAAAAAGGTTAAATTTGGATATAAGCCCTTAAGTCGCTCAGTACGGTATGGCCCCTCTACAAAACGCACACTGGTGGCTGAATCCGATACCGTATAATAACAAGCCTTAGGGCCAATACCGTGGCTTAACAAACCTGTCTTACTGTATTTGTGGACCTCATCCAAATCTTCAAAATTATTGCCTATCAATATCCAACCAGGTTTATCATCAATATATAACTGCCTAGCCTGCGCCTCATTCTCAACCCATTTCACTTTCAGACCTAGTTCATCTATTACCAACTCCTGCTGACTAAACAAATCTGCGTGCCTGTAAAACACATAAATACAGTTCACACCCGCAGCTTCGAATAAGTTTTGCAGGGGGGTGTATTGGGGCAAGTAATATAACTGCTGAACATCAAAGTAAACTTTCAAAGATTTAACCAATTATTTATTTATTATGAAAATAGATCTTAGCGCGATATCTAATAGGTTTAAGTTTCGTACAAGCACCACGACTAAAACCTATATAAATAGATCTGTAGTAATTAAACCCAAAGATATTAAGCACTACAGCCTGAAAACCAACCCTATTTACTTCATTTCAAATTGACATTCGAGGTATTCAAGAGCTTTCCAAAATCCCTCTCCCTCATTTTTGTGGCCCTGCCAAACTTCCGGTATAAATTGAATATCGGGTACTGCTTCATTTAAGTCAAAAGACAACTGATTAAAATCGACATCCCCTTTTCCAACTTCAACACCTTCTCCATCAACCCCCTCAGCATCTACAATATGCATATGCACAGTACATGACGCCACCCTCCTTACAAACTCACTTAATGACCATTTATAGTAACTACATGCCATTTGAGTGTGCGATACATCTAAACAAATTTTTGCATCAAATTTGCTGCAAAATTCGACTATTTCATCAGCATCGATAAATAGGTTATGATGACTCTGGCCTCCAAAGTGCCAAGGGAAAGGTGGCATGGTTTGGATAGCTATTGTTACACCACTTGTATCTATACTTTGCAGTGCACTACCAATTCTATTGTACATCTCTGCCTTTTGATCATCTTTAACGAAACTACTAGGAGTAAAGCCCCCAGCATTTATTACGATTATGGGGTTTTCAGTATTGGGGAAATATTTTTTTAAATCTCGAGTGACTGAAATCACACGTTCTAGCTCTTTGATTGAATGTGCCCTATATTCATCATCCTCGGAAGCTAAATCCATTATATGATCATTCGCAAATAACTCAGGACTATGAACCGCAAACCCCATTTTTTGCTCGCCTTTAAAATAATCTTCTAATTTAAGGTCCATATCTTTATATGACAAATGAAACTCAACAAAATCAAAGTTTGACTTCACCCTTAACGTGTCATAATCATGAAAGCGTACAGGTATCCCAAAAGGCCTATTAAAATGGTAATCCCTGGATTTTATCGTCACATCAATTAAATCTGATTCAAAAAAGAACCCACCTTCATTAACTACTCTTTTTAATCGTCTGCCGACCAACTTATTTAAATAGTTTGGCTGTAAACCTTGGCCAGGACTCTTCACCTCCACCATATCCCTTGTAATTAATTGCCCCACTTTAAGGCTACACGTCGCTACCAAGCTCTTTGCGAGGTTCTCCCTGTTCAGCATTTCACCCTGTGTAATGACTCGTACGTCGCTTGTACCCATTGACTCCTCAACAATTCTTATTTGGGCAACCATCTCAGCAAACTCTTTAGGCAACAAACTTACCTTATGATCATTACCTTCCAACCCTTTATCAAGAGTAAAGTGCTTTTCAATCACTTTAGCACCTAAAGCAACCGCTGCAATCGGCACCGAAATACCCCTTTCGTGACCAGAATAACCCACAATATTACCAGTTATTTTTTTAAGCCTAGATAAATAAGCCAAATTGACATCTTTAAACGGAGCAGGGTAAGTCGAATTACAGTGCAATGTTACATAGTTAGCATTATATTTATTTAGTACAGCAACACTCTCTAAAATTTCACTTTCTTTAGACATACCCGTTGAACAGATTAACGGCTTACCAGTAACGCACAAAGCTTCCAATAATTCATGATTGGTAAAATCAGCTGAGGCAACCTTATAGGCCTTCATTCCATAATTTTCCAATACTCGTAAACTATTTAAATCCCAAGGAGTGCACATAGGCTCCATACCAAGCTCTTGACAGTAATCAAATACTTGAAACATTTCTTCATTTTTCAACGAAAACTTACTTAGCAAATCTTTAGTATATTCAGCACCAAGATCATTCGAAATAGCGTCTGTATACAGCTGATTTAAATCCCGCATCTGAAATTTTGCGCAGTCCGCGCCAGATTCATACGCCAATAAAACCAGCTTTTTAGCAAGTTCAATATCACCCTGGTGATTATTACCGATTTCGGCAATTATAAAAGAAGGGCTTTCTTCGGAAATTAATGCAGACCCAATCCAAAAACCATCCTGCTCTCTAAAGGCAATAGATTTAATCCGGTTGGATGAATCAAGTAAAGGAACGGCGAAATGCTCATTTGAAAGATGCATCTTAATATCAGTCTTTGACGCACTACTTAAAAGGGAGTCACATTCACGATTCATCACTTCACTTACTGGTACAGCCAAATCCAATATATCAGCACGAGAAAGCCAACGACGAACATCCCCATCACTTAAGCTACCCAATAACTCTCCAAAGCTGGACACCACAAAGATAATACGCCCTTTATTATCGTTGATTTTTGACAATGCATGCTGAAGAGTCTCGTCTTCTTGGATAATAAAACGACCTATATTGGTTTCAACTCTCATTTTTTATCCTCAATTTCATAATCGCCTCTACTACAAGCCAATCTAATTCGGTATCGATTTCAAAACTGTCTTCTTCAGGCATTATGTACATTCCAATTTTGTCACCACACAATCTATTACCTTCAGCCATCAATTTATTTGTTAACGATACATAAATTGAACCATTTTCTTTATAGCGAATATTTGCGGGTAATACATCCTGCCGCCTAGGGCGATTCCTGTAATCATACTCTGCAATCGGTTTAGATGAATCTCTCCATAGAAAGTGCCAAAATTCACTTACACTTAATAAAGAGTCAACCCCCCCTTTATTAAAATAAGTTAAAGCCTCATCAATAGCACCTTTTGAACGAACCGGTGATGTAGCCTGCAATAAGACCGTCAATTCCGGTGCATAACCCTCATTTTCCAACAACCAATCTAAGCAATGAATCATTGCTGACTCGGTTGTCGATTCATCAGAAGCCAACTTATCTGGCCTTAAAAATGGTACCTCTGCTCCAGCCTCTTTGGCAACACTAGCAATTTCCAAGTCATCAGTACTTACAACTACTCTATCAATCAACTTTGAAGCAAGGGCCTGCTCTACTGTCCAGACAATCAAGGGCTTACCTGAAAGGTCTTTAACATTCTTCCTAAGTATACCTTTTGAGCCACCGCGTGCAGGTATTATTGCAAGTGTTTCCAATTTCATTCTCTATTTTAATTATATTAATTCACAAGAGTATCTATAATAAAAAGACACCATTCTCATACAGTCACATTCGTCACTACTATTAATATAAACACGGCCACCTTGCAATTTATGTGCAAATGTTAGATCGTAGAAAGGCCGCGCTACTAAGCAACTAAAGAAACATACCTCTTGGTACACTTACATATTTTTATTATTTAGATTTATTAAAACCCACTCTTGTCATTCGCTACCAATAATACCCACCAAAAAATATAGTACACACACAATTAAATGGCATGCGCCTTAATAGCAGGCAGTGGCTTTATATTCATTTTTAAAAACAACTCCTTCACCACTTTGGTATAAGGAGAAGACACATCAATAAAGCGAACATCACAATCTGGCAACATCCACTTAGCAGACATAAGAGCCGTTGACACATCACCAACTACTTTATCAAAACTCATCACACTAAAAAAGAACTCCACCGGTATGGCAGAAGGCAGAATAGTAGCCGAACCCTCTAAACCTAATACATCTAACTGCTCAGCTGGGTGGTACTTAACATATACATACTCATACTCATTAATAACTGCATTTATTCTTGCCTTGGCTTGATCCAAAGACCCATAAATGGTTTCAATCATGGAACTATGAGGTAAAGCCAACAGAATTGAGCCCTCTAGTACTTCAGGAATAGATTCTATTCCAAGAGCATTCGCTATCCGCTTCATTACAATCTTAGCTTGCGGTGTTTGATAAAAATCAACCTTCATCTCAATACATTTTTTTTCACTTAATGAAGCAGGAACAAGTGCAGGATGACAAAGATAACAAATATCAATCCAATGGGACGAACCAAATGACGCTGGCTTAGTATACCAAAGACCATAAGTAAGCTTCTTAATTAGTTTATCTGTCCACCTTCTAAACACATATTTTGCCAACTTCATATTTATATAAAAAACATAACTACCAGTACCATCATCTAAAAATGCACCTTTAACATTTAGCTTTAGAATATTCCTAGCCAAGTTCATTGCATATTGAAATTCTAATCGAACGTCATTGCCAACTGCTATCTCTACAGGCTTAAGCGATATTACAAGCTCTTTTAATTCATTAAACGCAACCTTTCTATTTTCAATCCTCCCTATTATTCTTGAGGAACGAACAGGCAAGCATGACACCGAGACAAATGGCTCAACCATTTCTAAAGCCATGCGGTAAATTGGATTGCGTTCATCATTAAATTTTTGATGTATAAAAACAAGGTGGTAATTATGAGCTTTATCACTTAACGCCAGACCCAGGCCTATAAAATAATGGCGAAAGGTGTTAACTAATAGCAACTTATTTGGCTTACTCACTTCACTACTCCTAGCATTAGCCCCCCCCCCAAAAAAAAACATCGAACGATACATCATAAGTTATCGGGTCAATTTTACAATACATAAAAAAACCGGCCTAAGCCGGTTTTTTTATATCGCGCTGACCATGCCGCACCACTTAGAAAAGTAAATGCAACACCATCCACTTTAGTCGTTTTTAGACTTAAGCTGCTCTTTGATCAAATCACCAATGGTGGTTGGACCCGCGGCTGCTGGCGCTGCCTTTTGGCTGTGTGCTTTCACTGCCTCTTTCTCTTCTACTTCGTCTTTGCTCTTAATAGAAAGGGCAATAGTACGATTCTTACGATCAACAACAATGATCTTAGCTTCTACTTCTTCGCCTTCTTTAAGCGCGTTACGTGCATCTTCTACACGATCCTTGCTAATTTCAGAGGCTTTAAGAGTCGCTTCAACGCCTTCGGCCAGTAAAACAATTGCCGCTTTCGCTTCAACTGAAATCACCTTACCTTTAATAACGCTGCCTTTGTCATTTTCAGCAACATATTCATTGAAAGGATCGCTTTCTAGCTGCTTAACACCTAAAGAGATGCGCTCGCGCTCTGGGTCGATAGACAGAACGATTGTTTCAAGCTCATCGCCTTTCTTGTAGTTACGAACGGCTTCTTCACCGGTTTCGTTCCAAGAAATGTCAGACAAGTGAACCAAACCGTCGATGCCCCCATCAAGACCAATGAAGATACCGAAGTCGGTGATAGACTTGATCTTACCGCTGATCTTATCGCCTTTTTCACACTTACCTGAGAACTCTTCCCACGGGTTAACTTGACACTGCTTAACACCTAGAGAGATACGACGACGCTCTTCATCGATATCCAGAATCATCACTTCTACTTCGTCGCCCACCTGAACAACTTTAGATGGGTGAATGTTCTTGTTAGTCCAATCCATTTCAGATACGTGAACCAAGCCTTCAACGCCTTCTTCCAGCTCAGCGAAACAACCGTAGTCAGTAAGGTTAGTTACCTTAGCTGTTACCTTAGTGTTTTCTGGGTAACGAGCCTTGATTGCAACCCAAGGATCTTCGCCTAGCTGCTTAAGACCTAAAGATACACGGTTACGCTCACGGTCAAATTTAAGAACTTTAACCTGAATTTCGTCGCCTACGTTTACGATTTCACTTGGGTGCTTAATGCGCTTCCAAGCCATATCGGTAATGTGTAGCAAACCATCAACACCGCCCAGATCAACAAAAGCACCGTAATCCGTTAGGTTCTTAACGATACCGGCAACTTCCTGACCTTCTTGCAAGTTAGCAAGCAATTCATCACGCTCTTGGCTGTTGGCTGTTTCTAGCACGGCACGACGAGAAACAACAACGTTGTTGCGCTTCTGGTCTAGCTTAATAACTTTAAATTCTAATTCTTTACCTTCAAGGTGTGCGGTATCACGTACTGGACGAACATCTACCAAAGAACCTGGTAGGAAAGCACGGATAGTCGCTACGTCTACTGTAAAACCACCTTTTACTTTACCGTTGATAACACCGGTAACTACTTCTTGTGCTTCGAAGGCTTTTTCAAGCTCTTTCCAAGACTCTGCACGCTTTGCTTTTTCACGAGAAAGCTTAGTTTCACCGAAACCGTCTTCTACGGCTTCCA
>Ga0209395_1001366_pt1 | contig 34259 bp, 30 predicted proteins | sample GOMGulsemesocosm_3_FD_184635 | JGI IMG/M metagenome (GOLD analysis project Ga0209395, IMG submission 184635) | Methane-oxidizing microbial communities from mesocosms in the Gulf of Mexico - GOM9D Gulf of Mexico (SPAdes) (version 2) | ecosystem: Environmental > Aquatic > Marine > Cold seeps...
TGGCCGATTGAAGGAGACTTTGATATGAACGATGTTGTTTTTCATTATCGCACCTTGACCGTTATTAAAGATGATCAATTACAACGAGTCGATGTCTATGGACAACTTCTAGCCATTGGTGCGCAATTCCATAATGGCTTTGCTATCCGTATTCCGAGTATTCAAGCGAGTGCCGTCGATACCAGTAAGATGCGTTATCGTCATACCAAAATGGATGATACAGGTAATGCTATAACTGATTTTGATGCCGTGGAGCAAGACAATCCCATTGAAAGCACCAGTGATGAACTGATCGCGATAATCGCGACAGACGTATGGGACTTGGTCACCACGAGTTGTGAGTTTTATCGCACCGACTCAGACTGCACTGACCACATCCAATTTGCCTTTGAACTCAGCCTGCCTTTCACGGAACTACAAGACGCTACAAAAATTAGCACCTTATATGATCCTTTCATCTTCGCCACAGAGAGTTTTTATCACGGTATGGTATTTGATACTCAGCCTGGTCGTGAACTTGAAATTCATCTCATTGATATCGAACCCACAGAACAAGCGAATGAAAATTTCTTAACTCTGGCTGACGATACCTCACATCCTGCTAGTGGCCGCTATTATAAAAATGCCAATAACCTTCCCTGGTCAATGGAAATTGCGACAGAGTGGAAGCACCCTCGCAGTGGTATTGATTTATTAAAAGCCTATCCAGACTTTGAACACTACGTAACCACCAATAAAGTTGAGAATACAAATTGGTACCTAGAAGCACAGAGAGTCGTTAACAAAGTTTACCCATAAAAATAGGCATAAAGTCAGCTTCGAAATTGAAAAACTTAATATTGTATAGAGGTATTATCATGAAATATTTAGCGTACGGTTTACTATTAAGAACAACAACTTTAGTGCTTGTAATGCTCAGTCTCATCGCCTGTAATGATGCTAATAAAGCTCAAACTAGCCTACCCGATAAAGAACCCACCCAAACAACTGAACCTGAAGAGTTAGCCGAGCCTGAAGAATTAACCGAGTCGACCGTTCTGAGCACAAGTGATCTTGTTGCGCCCACTGATATGAGGTTTATTTCACATAACCAAGTTCAGCTATCAGTGGATATCAGTGCGCAAGGAGGCATCCCCGCATACCTCTCTATTTATTCTATCTATGAAGAACTCACAGAAGCGCAATGGCAGGTAGATTATGATAGCCGGATGCTAGCCAGTTCATTAATTAAAGATAAAACACAGCATACATTTTCAATGCCTCAACACTTAAACAAAGTCCTCATTCAATTATGGTTTTACGATGGCCGCGCAGCGATTAGCCGTGAAGTATCCGTCAATAAAAATAGCAATGAAAAGATAGCTGTCACCTTGTGATTAATGCGTCGAAGGGCATTAGCGATCAGTTGGCCATTCTAAAAATGAAGGAATCTCTGTTTTGTAGTCAAGCCAAGTCACCTCATGCGACTGCCAAATATATGATTCTGGAGTTTTACCGGGATCATCATCTAACGTCGCGACACGAAGAACGTAATAAGGATGATTCTCTTTTATCGCAACAATTTGCGAACCACAATTTTTACAAAAATATCTTTTTTTACCCAGGGAGGATTCATAAGATGAAAGCTCTTCCTCTCCTTTTAGCCACTTAAAATTTTCAGGTATAACACCTGCGCCAGTATTAAAGGCAGCAGCGTGTGCTTTACGGCAAGTATGACAAGAGCAGTGCGCTATTGGAGTATCTAATTGCTTCACTTGGTATTGAACAGCCTTGCATAAGCAGCTTCCTTTCATATTTCTATCCTTCATTTATTGTTTAATTTTCTTATCTAGACAACGATTTATTCACCGTTGCCACTAGATATAAATAATACTCATTATCACCAACTAGTAATATAACAATCAGCAATATACGCCTTAGAGTCCATAACGGCCAATACCTCGGCAATACCTGACATGTGTCAATTTATGTCGTTTCAATTCAATAGCACTATTTTGGGCAAAGCTTAGTATTACTCCTAAGATTATACGTTATGTATTCAATATAAGTTACGGAGTGAATCGGCATGCCTGATGACCTAGTCCCAATCGAGTCCCGCACTAAGAAAGCGGAATTAACCACATCGCTCTTTTTGACCTTTGTAGTTATTCCAGCATTAACCATTGGTGGTATCGCTGCTTATGGTTTCATGGTTTGGTTTATGCAAATCCTTAATGGACCTCCTGGAAGCTAGGTTAAGGATTTTAGGAAAATATCATGGCTAATATTGACCATTCACGTCGCGCCTTCTTTCGCCGCCCTGCAGCTCTAGTAACTTCTTCAAGCGCAACCGAAGAATCCAATTCAGAAGATCGATGGTTACCTCAGCGTCCTCCTTGGGCACTCAGTGAATCCTTATTTACTGATAAGTGTACCCGTTGTAGCGAGTGTATCTCTGCGTGTGAAGAAGACATTATTATTAAAGCCGATGGTGGTTTTCCAGAAATCGATTTTAATCGGGGTGAGTGTACTTTCTGCGAAGCCTGTATAGAAGCTTGTGAACCCGCTGCTTTATTAAAGCAGGTCGGCGATCATGCAAATCAACAAGCCTTCTATTTTAATATCAATATTGATGATTCTTGCCTAGCGAAACAGAAAATCCATTGCCAGAGTTGTAAAGATGTTTGTGATACCGCTGCGATTACAATGCCTTGGCCAAAAAATGTGTCTTTAGGGGCTATTCAAACCCCTGAGATCAATATTGAAGACTGCACCAGTTGTGGCGCTTGCGTTTCTACCTGCCCTTCGCAATCAATCAGCATTAACCCTATTGCCTCACCCGCCTCTGTTCATACCGTGGGTGACAATAAAATCGGAGCTCAATTATGAGAACCAACAAAATTGCATTAGACGATGTCACTGAAGAAAGTCACATCAGCAGCTTTATTGTTTTTTGCAAAGCTGACAAACATCAAACCGTTGAAAAAGCATTATTAGCTCAAGCCGATTTAGAGATTCATGGCAGCGATGCACAAGGTAAATTCGTTGTGGTTACTGAAGCGAAACACCAAGGTATTATTTTAGATCGCATCGATCTTATTTCTGCCATCGAAGGCGTTATCAATACCTCGATGGTCTATCACCAAGTTGCAGCCCTTGATGAGCTAGACGATGAAATTGATCAAACTGATGATCAACCCATAGAACAAATATATCAGCCACAGCTCTGTGAAGTTGAAGACGGTGAAGCACCGGCTGACGCAGAAACGGCAACGCAGACTGTGCAGTAAAAATTTAGTATTAAACGAATTTTAAAATTAAAAAAGATTAGCATTCAGAGTCGGAGAAAGCATATGAAACTAACTCGCCGTGATGTCATTAAGGCCCAAGCTGCAGCCACCGCTGCAACAGTCGCCGGTATTAGCTTACCCGCTAGCGCCAGTAACATCATTACTTCCAGTAAAGCCAATAAACTAACCTGGTCAAAAGCACCGTGTCGTTTTTGCGGTACCGGTTGCGGTATTAGCGTAGCGACAAAAGATGGAAAGGTTGTTGCAACGCACGGTGATGAGAAAGCGCCGGTAAATAAAGGCCTATCGTGTGTGAAAGGCTATTTCCTTTCTAAAATCATGTATGGCAAAGATCGTATTACTACGCCGATGTTGCGTAAAACAGACGGCGTATATGATAAAGAAGGTGAGTTCACTCCAGTATCTTGGAATGAAGCCTTCGATATTATGGAAGAGAAGTTTAAGAAAGTATTAAAAGAAAAAGGCCCTGAAGGCATCAGTATGTTCGGTTCGGGTCAGTGGACTGTGCACGAAGGTTACGCCGCGGTTAAGTTAATGAAAGCCGGCTTCCTTTCAAATAACATTGATCCTAACGCACGTCACTGTATGGCATCTGCGGTAGGTGGTTTCATGCGCACCTTTGGTATCGATGAGCCAATGGGTTGCTACGATGATATGGAAGCCGCCGATGCGTTCGTACTTTGGGGCTCGAACATGGCCGAGATGCATCCGATTCTTTGGACGCGCATTGCCGATCGTCGCTTAAGTAATCCACACGTTAAAGTGGCGGTCCTTTCTACCTTCGAACATCGTTCATTTGACCTTGCCGATATCCCTGCGGTTTTCACTCCGCAAACCGACATGGTGTTATTGAACGCGATTGCCAACTACATCATCGAAAGTGGCAATGTGAATCATGACTTCATTAACAAGCATGTAAACTTCCGTGAAGGTGTAACCGATATTGGTTATGGCTTACGCCCGACTCACGAATTACAAATGAAAGCGAAGAATCCGAACTCCGGCGCTTCATCACCGATTGATCTAGACGCATTTGCTAAATTCGTTAAGTCTTATACTTTCGAATACGCTGAAGAAATGTCAGGTGTTCCGGCTAAAACCATTGAGAAAATTGCCAAACTTTATGCCGATCCAAAAATCAAAGTCATGTCACTTTGGACTATGGGTGTAAATCAGCATACTCGTGGTGTTTGGACAAACAACTTGTTGTACAACATCCACTTATTAACTGGAAAAATTGCTGAGCCAGGTAATAGCCCATTCTCATTAACAGGCCAGCCTTCGGCTTGTGGTACTGCGCGTGAAGTAGGCACCTTCTCTCACCGCTTACCGGCCGACATGGTAGTGAAAAACCCTAAGCATAGAGCATTATCTGAAAAGCTTTGGAAAATTCCAGCAGGAATTTTGAACGGTAAACCGGGTTCTCACGCGGTTAAGCAAATACGTGATCTAAAAGACAGCAAGATCAATGTGTGCTGGAACCAAGTGAATAACAACGTTCAAGCCGGCGCCAATATTAATGAAGAAATACTACCGGGTTATCGTAATCCCGATAATTTCATCATTACTTCCGATGCTTATCCAACAGTCACAGCGGAAGCGTCAGATTTGATTCTACCGTCTGCAATGTGGGTAGAAAAAGAAGGTGCCTTTGGTAATGCTGAACGCCGAACTCAGGTTTGGTATCAACTGGTCAATGCACCGGGTGATGCACGCTCTGACTTATGGCAGTTAATAGAATTTTCTAAGCGTTTTACCACTGATGAAGTTTGGCCTGCGAAAGTATTAGCCGAAAACCCTGAGTTTAAAAGTAAAACGTTATACGAAGTACTTTATAAAAATGGCCAAGTGGATAAATTCCCACTGGATCAAATCAGCCCTAATTATGAAAACCAAGAATCCAAAGATTTTGGTTTCTACATTCAAAAAGGTTTGTTTGAAGAGTATGCATCCTTCGGCCGTGGCCATGGTCACGATTTAGCCGACTACGATCGCTACCATAAAGAGCGTGGTTTACGCTGGCCTGTCGTGAACGGTGTTGAAACTAAGTGGCGCTTTAAAGAAGGCTCCGATCCATACGTTAAAGAAGGTACCGGTTGGCAGTTTTACGGTAAGAAAGATAATAAAGCGATTATCTTTGCATTACCGTACGAGCCACCAGCAGAAGTTCCAGATGAAGAATTCAACATGTGGCTAAGCACCGGTCGTGTTTTAGAACATTGGCATTCTGGTTCGATGACTCAGCGTGTACCTGAGCTGTTCAAAGCATTCCCTAATGCGGTGTGTTTCATGCACCCTGAAGATGCTAAGAAACGTGGCATGCGTCGTGGAGATGAAGTGAAAGTTATTTCTCGTCGCGGTGAAATCAGAACTCGTATCGAAACGCGCGGCCGTAATAAGCCACCGATCGGACTTGTGTTTGTACCTTGGTTTGATGCCAGTCAGTTGATTAATAAGGTCACGCTTGATGCGACCGACCCATTATCAAAACAGACTGACTACAAAAAATGCGCCGTGAAAATTGAGAAGGTATAAGGAGAATGACTATGAAAGCGACTCTTGTAAATAAAGCTGTAAAAAACGCAATGACTTTTGCTATGACTGCTGTCTTAGCCGTTTCTTCGATTGTACTGCCATCGACTGCATCAGCTGAAACCGTTATGGATAATGCGCCGCAAGTATCAACACTGCGCGGCACTGCCCCCTTAAATGCCGAAGTGACACCGCCAATCATTGATAAGGTAGAAAACAACGACCTAAAACGTCAGCGTGACTACCCTCAACAGCCACCGACGATTCCACATGATATTAGTAAATATCAGTTGGATAAAAACTTTAATAAGTGCATGGATTGTCACGCACGTAAGTTTGCTGATGAAGCGCAAGCCCCAGCCGTTAGTGTGACTCATTACATGAATCGCGATGGTGAGTTCTTGGGTGAAGTTTCTCCTCGCCGTTACTTCTGTACTCAATGTCACGTGCATCAGTTGGAAACTGAACCTTTGGTTGAAAATGAGTTTGTTGATATGAATAAACTGATTCAGCAATCTCACTCTCGTAATAACTCTAGTGATAAGAAGTAGAGGCTGATATGAAAAAGATCATTCATTTGTTAAAGCTGATGTGGACTATCTTGTCCAAGCCAGCGGTTCACTTATCCTTGGGGTTTCTAACCATTAGTGGCTTTATCGCTGGGGTTATTTTCTGGGGTGGATTTAATACCGCCATGGAATTAACCAATACCGAAGAGTTCTGCACCAGTTGTCACGAAATGCGTGATAACGTGTACATGGAATTGCAAACTACGATCCACTACAGCAACCGCTCAGGTGTTCGTGCAATTTGCTCTGACTGTCACGTACCGCATAACTGGTCCGATAAAATTGCTCGTAAGATGCAGGCTTCTAAAGAAGTTTGGGGCAAGATATTCGGTACCATTGATACCCGTGAAAAGTTTGAAGCGCATCGCTTAGAACTGGCACAGCATGAATGGACACGTTTGAAGGCTAACGATTCTTTAGAGTGTCGTAATTGTCACCAATTCGACTCGATGGACTTTACCCGTCAAAGTAAGCGGGCGTCGGCTCAGCACTCCAGTGCATTAGCCAGCGGTGAGAAGACCTGTATCGACTGCCATAAAGGGATTGCTCACAAGCTGCCTAATATGGAAGGCGTTCGTGAAGGTACCTCGCCACATTAGAGAGGCCACACTAGCCTTAGCGCCGTGAGATGCATTCTTGCATCTCACTTCTTCCTACTATCTAATGCCTTCATTATCTATTTTCATTTCTTTATTTGGAGAAATACCATGGGCAACCATGCCAGCAAAGAATTCACCCCACTACGCATCGCAGTATTAACCATATCCGATACCCGTAACGATCAAACGGATACCTCGGGTAAATACCTAGTAGAAGCCTTACAAGACGCCGGCCATCGCTATGAAGACAAGATTATCGTTAAAGACGATATCTATCAGATTCGCGCGATTGCCTCTGCTTGGATCGCAGCAGACGAAGTGGATGTGATCTTATTAACCGGCGGTACCGGCTTTACTAGCCGCGATTCTACCCCAGAAGCTATTACTCCTTTATTGGATAAAACCATCGAAGGCTTTGGTGAACTATTCCGTCATCTTTCGTTAGCGGATATCGGTACTTCTACCATTCAATCTCGTGCACTTGCAGGCTTAGCCAACAATACGTTAGTTGTTTGCATGCCGGGCTCTACAGGCGCTTGTGACTTGGCTTGGAAGGGTATCTTGCTAGAGCAGCTGGATTCTCGCCACTCTCCTTGCAACTTCGTGCCTCACCTTTCGGCTGATGCACCTTGTTGTGATGGAAAATAGAGCCTAAAAGAATAATTAACCACAGAGGACACAGAGCCGCTGCGCTACACAGAGGGAAAAGAAAAGAAGAAAGGGAAGATTAAATGTGACAACCAGCTACTTCAGGCTAATATTTTGTTACTAATCCTTTTCTCCACTTTTCTCCGCTTTTCTCCGCTTTTCTCTGTGAACTCTGTGTCCTCTGTGGTTAACCGCTTTGGCTTTTCTCAGTGCACGCGTTTGCCTTTGCTCCGCGAACTCTGTGTTCCATACAATTAAGCGCTCTACCTTTGCTCTTAATAACGCCTTTCTGCTAATATCCGCGCCTTATTTACAATTTAGTTAATTTAAGGCTGTCTATTGGAATTCTACCTCGCCATCTTTCTCTTTGGCCTCTCTGCAGGCATCACTCCCGGCCCTAACAACATTATGTTGATGACCTCGGGCATGAACTTTGGCATCAAAAAAAGCATTCCTCACATTACCGGCGTCTGCATTGGCTTCCCGGTGATGGTTATTTTAATTGGCCTAGGGTTCAGCATTGTCTTTGAGCAATACCCTATTTTGCACGAAGTGATTAAAGTAATAGGCTTAGCCTACTTGCTGTTTTTATCGTGGCTTATTGCCAGCGCAAGTCCTGATAAATTAGAAGGCAAAAAATCTAAGCCTTTTACCTTTATTCAAGCGGCGCTGTTTCAATGGGTAAACCCGAAGGCTTGGGTGATCGCAACCAGCTCTATTTCTGCCTATACCACCCTAAATGATGACATTTATTGGCAGGTATTATTAATTGCTGCAATTTTCTTTGTCGCCGCAATTATAAGCAGTAGCACGTGGTTGGTTTTTGGCAGGGGGATAAAGCAGATTTTACAAAGCCCCAAGCAGCAGAGGCTTTTTAATATTTCTATGGCGCTCGTATTGGTCGCATCAGTATTGCCAGTAATACAGCAGCTGTATCAGCAGTACATTGCTTAACCTATTTCATAATTATACTTTCATTATCATTTCTTTCGCTTCTAGCTTTCCCCACCAGAATGCACACGCTATCCCAGATAACAGCCCAAATAAGTGGCTCTCCCAGGATACGTAGGCATTCAATGGCAAGACACCAAATACCATGCCTCCATAGACAAAGCCCACCAGAATAGAGATAACAATGAGCTTGAACTCTCGGCTAATGATGCCAGCAAATAATAGGTAACCAAAGTAGCTATAAATTAAACCACTGGCGCCGACATGGTTGGCACTGCGGGCAAAGAGCCAAACACTTATTCCGGTTAATAAAATGCAGGTCACGGTAACCATATAAAATCGGGTCTTGCCATGCTGTAACAGCAAGAATGAAAATATGCCCAAGGGAATGATGTTAGAAAAGAAATGCCACAACCCGCCATGAATAAACGGTGCCGTGAATATAAAAGGCAGACTTAAAAGATTACGAGGTGAAATGCCAAATTGCACCAGACTTCGAAAAGTCAGAAAGTTAACCACTTCAATCACTGACAAAATGGCCATAAATATCATGACCATGCGTAGCTGTTGCTTAAATGGAATATAATTGCGCTGGAATTTCATACCATTCCTCCCTGACATTACTGTTTAATTAATGCAGGATTATATAGAAAATCAGAATAATGAAAACCATTCTCAAGTGTTAAATACATAGACTCGATCAAAACTTGTGAATTAACCTATCCATCCAATACCAAATTAACCTGTGCCTTTGCATAAATCCCTCTTGAGTCCTCAATCACATAAGTTAAAGTAATAAACGGCTGCGCTATCGTTTCTAGATACAATATCAGCATATTATTCTCTATCCTGACTTCTCCAAACAAACATAAAACACTGACCAACTGCGGATCGTTTGCCTGATTATCATTCGCTAAAACATCCAATTCATATTGATGCGTAACAGAGTTAACTGGCAGATAGATCGTATCATTAACCGCCATCGTTTCATCACCCTCCGCAAGAACCTTCAAATCAACGACAAAGGGCAAAGAGTCATCAAACCCATCATTAGCGACAATACTAAACCTATCGCCCCCTGTGTAACCTTGATCAGAAATATAAGTCCCAATATCACCACTAATAGCCAACTCACCATGAGCAGGGGAAGACATTTGAGAAAATGTAATCTCATCATTCTCTAAATCTTCTGCATAAAACGCGATATCGGCAATACTCCCCTCCACTACCCTAATAGATTGCCCATACACAATCGGAGCATCATTAACAGACTCCGTTGAAACCTGTATTGAGCTATTCACAGCACTGGTCAATACACCATCAGTCGCGGTTAAATAAAATAGCGTATTAACAAAGTTTCCAGCGGATACTTGATTCTGTCTTGGGATAAAACGTAGCGATTGTAATATCGTTTGAACACTGTCCACTGACTGAGATGCAATACTGTAAGCTCCAGAACTACCACTGAATCCATTCCCATTCAATATTCCATTGCCAGCATCAAAGTTCAGGGATAAAGAAATAGTATCGCTATCATCAAAGAGTAATACATTAGCGAAAGGCATGATTTCTTCCTTGTCATTAATGAACAGTACTTGTGCGCTAGCATTAATCGTCGGTACATCGTTGGTAGTGTTTACTGTGATAGCAAAGCTGGCTAGGCTAGCGGTCGCACCAGCGGCATCAGTCACCGTAATAACAATATTAGGATGCATTCCGGCATCCGAATTTGTCGGTATACCCGATAAAGTGCCCGTAATACTATCAAATGTAGCCCACTGCGGCTGATTGCTAATGCTATAACTGTATGTATCCCCTAGATCAATATCAGTTACTGATGGAATGAAGCTATAATTTGCATCCTCATTAACCGAAGTTGCAGGTGAACCAGAAATTAGCGGAGCATCGTTGGTATTGTTAACTGTGATGGTAAAGCTAGTTAGAGTGTCTGTTGCACCCGCCGCATCAGTAACCGTAATAATAATATTAGGGTACACATCAACATCTGAATTGATAGGTGTTCCTGTTAATAACCCCGTACTGGCTACGAAAGTAGCCCAACTCGGTTTGTTCGTAATACTGAAGTTATGACTATCAACAGTATCTACATCAGTAACTGCTGGCATAAAACTATAAGCCGAATCTTCATTTGCTGTAATGCTCGGTGAACCCGTCATTACCGGAGCATCATTGATATTATTAACCGTAATGGCAAAGCAGTGATCAACATCGGTTGTGCCATCATTAACGATTAAACATATATTATGATCCCCAATATCGCTATTGGTCGGTTTTCCCGTTAATTTCTGCCCACTACTAACTTTCCGAATTCTATGGTTTGAATAATCAGAGATATAAATATTATCATTACTATCAATAGAAATTCCTAAAGGATTGTAGAATCTGGCTAATAAACTATCGCTATCATCATTAAATCCAGACTCTACAGTTTTACTTCCAGCAACAGTCGTAACCTCACCAGTTAAATAATCAATTTTACGTATATTATGATTAAGAGTACCACTTACAAAAACATTATCACGACTATCTATTGCAAGTGAGTACGGGCTGTTAAAAGTAGCTAACATAGGATCGATATTATCTGTTGATCCAGATGCTCCCGATCCCGCTATCGTAGAAACAGCTCCTGTTACAGAATCAATTTTCCTGATTTTATACATATCAGCTAAAAAAATATCATCGTTGCTATCAATAGCAATACCACGAAGAAAAGAGAAGGTTGCTAATAATGGGGCAGTATTATCAGATAAACCAGTAGCAGCAGACCCAGCAATGGTCGTTACCGCTTTTGTTATCGCATCTATTCGTCGTACTCTACGTTCAGAGATTACATATATATTATTATCACTATCAAGTGCAATACCATGAGGGCGTGAAAAGGTCGCCAGCAATGGATTAGCATTATCTAAACTTCCTGCAGAACCTGACCCAGCGACAGTCGTGACCCCACCAGTGGTGAAGTCAACTCGCCTTATTACATTGTTATGATTATCAGCAACGAAAATATTTTCATCTCTATCTATAGCTAAAAAACTTCGACGATTAAATGTCGCGAGTAGGCTGTCTACGTGATCATTAGATCCTGCTACCTGTGCTCCTGCTACGGTACTTACTGAACCCGTAATGGCATCAAGTTTTCTAATCGCATAGCCATTAGATTCTGAAATAAATATATCTCTAGAGCTCGTAACAACCATACCCCAAGGATTATTAAAAGTTGCTAATAAGGGATCAACATTATCGCTACTGCTAGCAAAGCCTGAACCAGCAATGGTTGTAACACTTCCGAAATTGATTGATAAGGATAACCAGCTTGGTAAGGTATAGCCTGTCTTAACCGACCATAGTAAAGGTTCGTTATCACTATCACTTGCCTTAAAATCATAAGAATAAAGTGCATCTTGATCTACCTCTGAAACCGGAGAACTTGTGATAATAGGAGGTGCTGAATGAACGTATACATGTAAAACCAACAAGATAGAAAAAATAAACAAATTTTTCATTGGGAAATCCCCACCAGTAAATATTCATTAGTCTTGATAATTACAAGTTCAATTTAAAGACTGAAATTAAAATAAAATCTGATATTTTCGAATAATAACGATAGTGCCTATAGCCGTCACTAATATCTAAATCAATACTGAAATGTCTAAAACCATCATCATCCATATATTCACCTGGATAAATATTCATAGAAACGGGAGCTAATGTTTCCCAACTATCACCATCATTGCTGCCCTGTATTTCTGGCAATACACCTTGATTATCCTGTTTGATGACTACAGAAACTTGTTTCGCAAGCACCGGCTGGTTGTAGCTGACCTGTAACCATTCTTCTTTACCAGAGGCAAGATCGCTTACCCACCAAGTATCTGGCTCAGGACTATTAACATTTATAGCTGAAAATTTGTAACTAGAAGCTTTAGTATTCAGATGCAATTCACTAGATTCACAAGGGAAATCGTTTGAATCAGAACTTGAATATAAACAAAAATATTCCAACCAAATAGCTTCCGTAGGTTGAGTAAGTAACCGATAGTACTTGTAAGGATTATTAGAATTTAAACTCAAGCTTATATGCTCAACATATTGCTTACTATCACTAATATTTTTAGAAGCCACATCAACAAGGTCATCCCATGCTGATCCATCATTACTGCCTTGAATTTGAGCATCACGTATTGGATAAGCATTATTTAAACCAATATCAACCTGAGTAACAACAAACGGCTCCAAATAGTTTAATTGCAGCCATTCTTCTTTATTACTATTAAAATCGCTAACCCACCACCAATGACTCTCTCCGTTAAAATCTTTAGCACTCCAATTGGTACTACTAGCAGAAAAATCACTAGGCAGATCCCCAACAGCAATTGAGTAGTCATTAAGACTCTTGTTAAGCTTATTAAAATTAACGCCATTATTTTTAACAATCATTAACTCTTCTAAAATTTTAGGATTATTTACTTTCACCTTACCGTTAACAAGCAATGCAATCGCTTCGGTTAATAACGCCTGTTGAAATCTAGTCAACTCAGCTTTTATGGAATCATCATCCGGTGAAGACGAATATCGAACGAGAGCATCAGAAAAATCAATCAAAAATGAAAGGTTCATTGACATACTGGCATTTAATAGTGCTAGAGATACAATTAACGAATTCTCACTTTCCAAAACATTTTCTTTAGTTATATCAGGAAGTACTAAGTTTAAAATATCGACATCCTGTTCTACTTCCAATCCAAACGAGGAAAAAATAACTTGACTTCCTACTTTTGATATTTCAACAAAATATTCTTTAGATTCAACTTTTTCAAATCTATCAAAAATGAAATTTATCACCATACTCGAAAAACCATTAACTTGTCGAGTCACATTCCGCTCGATTCCATTCTCGCCTTCATCATCTAAATACAATGCCGAACGAAACGTAATATCACCAATTTCAGCGCCCGGTATTAACTGCCCAAATGTATAAATCTTCGGCGGACTAGTAGGTACTTCACACTCATTCGCATCGCACGTAATAAACCCTCCTAGTACTGACTTGGCGGTAAGAGTAAATAAATGATTTTGGGAGGGTATAAAAGCTGAATTAAACTCGCCGTTATCATCAGACGCTCCCCGCCAGATAATTTCATGGTCCTTATTTTCCAATGATAGTCGGCCTTGACTGACAACACCTTTTAAAACAGAGCCATTCAACAATACTTCGTTAGTCCCATCATTCTGACCAATTTCAAAGCAGGAAGATAAAATAGACATTACTATTAATGAAAACAGTATTTTAGTAAAAGTACTTATTATTTTCTTCAACATACTAACCCTCTATTAATGGATGATATTTATAAATAAAATGGTTTATTAGAAAAAGACGTTAAATGAACACTAATCATAACTTGCAGCATAATTTCTATTTCATGACACAAGCTAAGCTGTTCGAATTTCAAATCACTAGCAGTACAATCGGTTCCTCGATAAAGCTCAACATCTGCCATAAAGTCATCATCAAAACGATTGAGAATTCCTTGAGCTTGAAACCAACTATCTTTACTTGTCGCCGCAGTAAAATAATTGACTTCATATTTTTCCTTAAAGGATTCAAGTAGGTCTGAGTAAGCGGCACGTAGCACATATCGTCCACCGAAATAGTCTTCGATGACTCTAGAATTATTATATTCATCATACTCACCCTCTTCATTTAGATCTTCCCAGTGTTGATCGGCAATACTATTAAGAAATAGATAAGGATCTTTTTCAATTTTATCTAAGGTTCTCTTATCAGATGATCGAGCATGATATTGAATTTCATAATCACAAGTCCGACAAAACATACTGCCTTGAGCTAATAAAAATCCATCATTATCGACTTCTAAATTAACCCCTAGCGGTACGGCTATATTTAGGGAGTAACGTCCATCTTCATAAATATCAAACTCAAACCTGCCATAATCAACCTGATAGCCATAAAATAGTTCATTAAAAAGATCGAAAACCTTATTCATGTCCGTAGCGGATCCTGATGTATTTAAGAGTTGTTCATAACTTCGACTTTTAACTTTTACAAACTGAAATTGTTGATAATTTATTTGGACAAACTTAGGAATATCATAATCAAACACCTTATCTGCTTGAGCTTCGGGCACCCATAGTGCTCGTAGAATCTCAGCTATATTCCACTTCTTGCGATACAATTCAACACGCTTACTCGACTTACTAGTCTCTAAGCGATCAGCACTGAAAATAGTATTAGAAGACTCTAATGAACTAGGTAGTTCAGTAATTTGAGAATTGACCAATGCCACTAAATTAGAAGCCGGTATAACCCAGCTCACACTAGAAGCACCATTTTCTAAGCCTCCATCACCAATACCAATCAATTTTCCGAGTTCATTCACTATGGGTGATCCTGAATAACCCGGCAGTAGACTTCCATCCAGGTAATATATGGGTAACTTCACATCCAATATTTTACTCTTACTAATTTTTTTCAAAGCCGCGGGAGGAAGTAAAACCTGTAGCATTTCAGGTTGAACATACCCTTTCCTTAATTCTCTTGTGCTCATGCCGATTGACCCTTGATTGAAACCAAGTGCAGACACCTCATCTTTATAGGCTGGCTTTACACCTTCAAAATTTACCAGAGGCACCCAGCCATCGATAGGCTTGCTTATTTCCAGCAAAACAAGATCAGCCCCGGGCAATACGGCCTTAACTTTTGCTCTTCTCTTTTTCTTGCCAAATTCGACAATAATTTTACTGCTAGGATCTGGGCTTAGTACATGCAAAGACGTAACAATCTGTGTATTGCTTTGCCATAAAAACCCTGTCGCAGCCCCCACCACACCGCGCTTTGTTTTTATTAATATTCTAACGGTTGATTGGCTTAATATTTCAGGAGAAAATTCAGCACTAACTAAAGAGACTGAAAAAACATAATAAGATAAACAGACTAGTGACAATAAAAAATAAGATAATCGACTAACTGAGATCATAATAAATACCTAAATCCACATCAGGATTCACATTAGAATCCACACAAAGTATTTTTAACTAAGGTTAAAGAAAGTGTTTTTTCTTCTAGTGATAGTTCTGATTCATCAATAGAGTTAGCAATTTTTCTCCAGCCATCATTAAGTCCTGCAATGGATGACAATATTTCTTGATATGATTGCTGCAACAAATACTGGTCAATCGTCGAGCAGTTATCTTCATCGACATTGTTAACTTGGCAAGCTGAGTCTTTAACAGATAACAGAATAGATTTTTGGCGATCTTCGATTACATTTTCACCCACATGCAAACCTAATGTTTCCCACACTCCGCCAGTCAATTCGAAATTGTTCATTATCTCATCTAAGGGTAATGAATCATCCGTATATTCCAGCTCATCACAGCCACTCAGTTCTACAGGGGCACTAAATAACAAACTACTGTGTTGTTTAATGACGGACGAATCAATCACAGCAATTGCAGATGTGACATCAACATTATCACTACCATCACTGGATGAACTTGTGCTGGGGTACAATGCGGTTCCAAAGGTTTTTTGGGTGATAAAATTTAAGGCCTGCTGCTCTGTATAACCTACCGCTAGATATTCTTCTTTCATGTCTAGCAATGAGGGCGATAACAAATTATGCGAACGTACAAACAAGCCAAAATAAGCACCAATAACACAAAAAAAACCAAACGCGCCAATACGAACCGCCTTAGCATTATTGAAGTTCTTATCATTCAACCCCAAAATAGCAGCCAAGATTGCTGTAAGAGCACCGAACATCGTGGTCACTAAAGGTTCGACACTCGTTCCCATGATTATCCCAAACAATAAACCGATGCCTGCTCCACCAAATAGAGACAGCTTTAAATTAATCGTATTTTCCATAAAATCATTTTATTAATAAGTTGGGTATTTTATAGCGTCTTTGGCGACGCTTTGACGTTTTTGTTCCAAATAAATGTTCAAAACGTATTGCAAACATATTCACTATTGAATTATCACCAAATTGCATAATATCTGTCGTTATTGATATTTCATTAGCATCCCCTAATCGATAATTTATCTCAGCACCCGTTGAATATACATATTCCGATTCCCAATAGTTATATTCATTAAATTTAGGAAAATAAGACAAACGTGCATTAAGCTTGGTCGATAAATTATAATTAAAATCATACGAAAAACTGGCTAATACATTATGTGAACTGCGGGATATCACGCCATCTTCAACCAAATCAACATCAACAGTGCGATAACCAAAAATATAATCTAACCGAGCATGAGAAGAATCAAATTTAAACTTACGAGAGAACATTAAATCAGCCCCCATTTCTTCGTCGAAATACACCTTATTACTGCCTTTATCCCGGTATTTATCGCCACCATAATAATAGTCAAAGCCTAGGGTATAAGCCTGACCTAAATCGTACTCAACAAATAACTCAGTTAACGACTTGCTTCGTTGATACTTAACCGGCACTTCATAAAAACCATCCACATTGCCAGTCAATTGATATCGATTTAAAGTTAAGTCAAGATTAAAAGACATTCTACTGAAAAGATTGCCACCGGCAGTTAAAGATACTGCTGTCGCACTGTACGTCCCTCTCAAGCTCTCCTCATTAAGATCTGGAGCATCTACTTTTCGAGTGATATTAATATCACGAATATCTTGCTTCACGGCCATGAAGTAGTTCAATTTTGAATACCATGGCTTATAACGCCTTAGCTTAGTTATCGAGCGAGCCTTCGGTTTAATGTAAGGAATAGCCAAATTTCTTTGTTGTTTGATTACGACAGGACGTTTTATTACTTCAGAAAGCTTTATTACTTCAGGAAGCTTTATTACTTCAGGAAGCTTTATCACTTCAAAAACCTCAGCTTCGACAACCTTAACGTCTAAAAAATTTAATTCATGTCGATTACGACTAATTATACTCCCCTTACTCTCTGGCAAAGGATTTACAACGGGCACGTCGGCGACTTCATCGATAGAATTATTTTCAATCGATAAATTGATTTCATCGCCGATAATAAAAGGTTTTGATAATGATTTCTCAGGCTCTGAAACATTGCTTTCAACTTCAACTTTGGAATAAATTTTAGAATCAACTTCATTAATATTACGTTCGAAAATCGACCAACAAATTGCGCTCAATGTAACAATAAGAAAGAATACTTTAATCCATTTCATACAAAGCCTTTAAATTCGAGATTAAATAAGTGAATTCCTTACTTAGCGCCAGGTGCAACATTGTCATTTTTCGTCGCTGATTTATCCACTGCCTGTCGGATATTATCAATAACTCTATCCATAATAGAAAATAACAATTCAATGTTGTAACCCATTAAAAATGCTAACGCCATGGGTGAAAGTGATGCAATAGCATCTGCTTCATCTGGCTGAAAGAACCACCCAATAATCATTCCTCCTAACGCACCTAAAGTCAGTCGCAGTCGGTATTTAACTTCACAATCATAACTATAGGTTCGCTGTTTTATTTCAATCATAAGATTGCGTAATACATAAATAAAAGCGCCGAACAAACCGTATAATAAAGGCAAAAAGTATTCCTGAAAGGCTTTCAATATATAGTCAGTCGCTAAAATATACTCAAATAAGACCATTCGCACTTGGTGTAAATTCCTATCTAAATCAAGCTGTTCAAGTTGCTGAGTATTGCCATCTCCAGATCGCTCTAGAACACGCCTCTGCTGTTCATACTTGGCTTGAAAATATTTTGGCATGCTATCACTAAATACTCCGCCCATAAGCCAAACCTGATTCCATAGCATAAGTAACTTATAATTTGCGTCCAACTTCTGATTTTGTAAACTTAATTGTTTCGCCAGCAGAGGCTGATCCATATCGAGGCTCCCACCTACCGCTATGGCATCCAGTGTTATTTCTCTCTGATCAAAAAGCCCCTGTAAATTAGAACGTAAATCATGGCCTACCAACCAATACACCTGTGTTATTAGCAGTACCAATAAAGTGATCATGGTATAGCGTCGATACCAAGCAACTGCTTTATCCGCCTGGCTTTTACTACTTACCTTTTTATCATTCTTATTAGGTGATGTAGGTACCACAATAGCGTTAAGGCTATCGATCGTAACCGGGTATGCCTGACTGGTAAGCTTATCAAAACTCAATAAAAATTCGTTTTCTTCGTAAATTGTCCAGTCTTTTTTCTCAAGCTTGAATTTTGCGGAGATTAGCACTTGCGTGATTTCTGGATTTAATTCAACCGTTCCACTTTTAGATAAATGGCTTATTAGTTGCTGACTATCTAAAATAGCCCGCTCTATATCCTTAGATATAGTGAGTGATTCTTTAGGGGAGTCAGTAAAAGAATCACTAGAAGAGTTATTAATCATAATGATAAATTCCGAAAATTATTATGGGGATGTGAATTACATCAAATTAAAGAATTATGCCTAATGACAAACCTAATAGAGTTCCGCCTAGTGCAGGCCATAACGAGGGTGCTTTTATCTCTACTTTAGGTGGAGTTTTTAATAACTTAATATAATCATGGTTAAGCTGTTCATATTTATCAAAAGCGTTCTCATAACCCTCCTGATAAGCAACTGACTTTTCACTTTGCAACTGAACAACAGATTCTTTCAGATCTATTACATTGCCATAAAGCGCTTCATTTGTTTTGTATTGCGTAATTTCTTCTTCATATAGCAGCATATTGTTATGCTCTATGATAAAAGTTTCAGCAAACCAAGCAGGAATCACATAATAAGGCAACGTAAGAGGTGACCCTTCTTCTATCGGCATTTTTATAATACCAAAGTTCTTTGCGTTAATAACCTGAGGAAAAGTAACCGAAAAACGTTTTTCTAATTCATTCTCAGTTCGCAACCCTCGAACCTGCCAAGTTTTATCAATACGTTCTTGTTCAAGTTTTTTTATCGTCAGTTTATTTTGAGAAATCTGATTACTTTTTTCTACTACTACTTTTTCTAACCTTGCCTGCTCTTCATCCAATGTAGTAACAAGAGCGGTAAGATCATCTTTTTCTTTCTTCAAGGCAGTCATTTCAGTTTCAACCCGGCGCAACTCCTCCTTGTCTAAATTACGCTGGGTAATAATGACTAAGCTAATCAAGGTAGTCACTACCAGAAGTAAAATACCCACAACTGCTTTTTTAAGCATGATTTACTTCCAATGTATCGCCAGCCACTACTACACCCAAAGCAGTAGCAAAAACTTCTATCATCGCTTGATTACCCGCAACATAACTAAATGAAACAGCATGACCACCCGCCACAGCGCCCTCTAAACGAATATAAACATTGCCATTTTCTTCCAACGCTTGCACTAACGCCTTAAGCATAGAGGCTGAAGCAATGTCTAATTTATTTAGTTGATTCATATTTCCAATAAACAATTCTTCTATATCTTGCGATGTCATGACGTACTTCCTGAATAAGCTCCGCCACACGAGCCACAAAAAAGCTCATATTTAAGAGATAAATTAAGTTGACTTTATTCATATAAGATTATCAGTTTTATTATTCGAAACTTTCATATGCGTAAGTAACTTAATAAAATATACGAATACATATTTTTTTACTTAGCAAGAAAGCAGCCTAGCTTGACCTGCACCTTTTACCAGGATGGTAAGAGGCATAGCGGCCGTACTGCCATCGGGCATTATACCTTGGCAATTAAGCATGATTTTATCGCCTTCACGTACGGGCTTTAAATTATTCACCATCATCTTCATGCTACTCACAATGGCTTTAGCGGGCGCAATAGAGGCAATATTTTTCATTGCCGCCGATCTGCCACCACTAAATTCGAACATAACGTCTTCGGTAATGACTGTGCCACCATCAGCCGTCATCGTGACCGTTGGGGCAAAATCAACCTTGCCCCCACTGACGCCACTGGCAGGGTCGGGAATCAGTTCACCTTTATCGATTAATACAGGAATAGCCGCCATAGGATTCTCTCAGAATAATTTATCGAATGTATATTCGCGGTTTATTTTTATTTTGGACTTAATGCTACTTCGGAATAGACGGCAGCTTACTTTTAGATATGAAGTTTCCGCGCTTACGCAGTTAACCGTATTACGACTTGACCGTGCCCAGCATCAGCACCACCCACTTCATTAACTTGGTCCTCACCCGTATTAATAGAACCTCCGCCACCGCCGGCAAACGTCCAGCCATTCGTAGAATCACTGGCACCGCCGCCTGAATAGCCACCACCGCCAGCAGCCGTGGCATAACCTTCGTTAGACCTAAGGGCACCGCCGCCGCCAAAGCCACCGTCGCCTCCCTTCGTCGCTAATGACCCCAGGCCACCGGTTAGAAAACTTTGAGAAGTAATACCACTTCCCGACCAACCAGAGGCGGCATCCATTCCCATATCATCACTATCTTGAAAACCCTTACCACCTCGGGAGCCAGCCCCTCCAGAAACACCGCCGCCGTTATTATCGCTTTCATCGTCAGCGTTTTGCTTATAGCCACTAGCACCTGCAGTAGTAATTTGCCCTTGGGCGAGATAATTTTTACCGCCATTTCCTATAGCGCCTCCACCACCTGCCACGATCAAAGGCGCGCTACCCAATTGATCTGTGCCGGTACCGACAAAAGAACCCCCACCCCCACCGCCATGTCCATAAGTGCCGACCGTACCTTCACCCTGCTGCCCCACCAAAATCCATAAAACCTGGCCTTCCGTTAGCATAAAATATGCACTCATTTTAGCGCCACGCCCCAAGTCATTGGGAGTACCGCCTTGAGCCTCGTTAACACAGCCTTGCGCCCCTTGCGCCGTTATTGAATATTTACCCGACTGCGGCACAACCCATTTCTGAACCCCTTGGCCAACCACAGTCACCATGGATACCAGATCGGTCCCTGCATACGCATCGTTGACTTGTAATTGACTCGGGCCGACTCTTCCCATGGCATTCGCATTGGTAAATGTGAAATTAAGAGCGACCGCTATTTGTGGCAGTACGGTAACTGGCGGCGCTGACATCATGGCCACAGGGGCTGCCATCATAATAGCGGGCGGCTCCGAAATTATCGCAACCTCAGGTTGTGGTACTACGACAGCCGCGTTAACCGCCTCATCAACAATTGATTGAATTCGTGCATCTAGCCAAGCCGTATCAAAACCAATAGAAACGCCATTTTGGATCAAGCCTGTGCCAAAATCGTAGTCGTTGATATCCGTTCGTTTTTTCCAAACCGTATTGACTTGATCGTCAATCACACTCCAATAGCTATTGGCGTATTCTTCGCCATGAGTCACTTCTACCGAAATTCCGATGGCCATTTCACCAGCAACATCGTTATCCAGATCTTTGGCTATTTCCCAAGCACTGTTCAGCTTCGCCACCCACACGGTATTTTGGCTGCCATCATCTTGCTGGGTTAGCAACACACGGTCGTCATGTTGCAGCTGATGCTCATCAACAATAACAAGAGTATCGAGTGCGGCTGTTGTATCAACATGACTCGTGGCCACCGCCACGACATTTTCTTTAAATTTTAAGCCAGCCTTCACTTCGGAAATTGTTTTATTAATCTCGACCTTATAATCGGCCAACACATTGGCTAAGTGCTTGGGTGAAACGGCGCGATCAAATGAAGAACCTTGTTGCGTTTCAGCCAAGCTAGAAAACTGTGTAAGCCCTCGCTGAATTTCAGTGGCCAATGGAAGCCGTGCAGTTGATATTTGTCCCGATGCAATATTATCAGCATTGAGTTGGGTTAAACCTGCACCATCACCGGTATAAGAACCGACAGAAATATTGGTCGGCAAGCGGGCATTATCGAATTGCCCTACGGCTATTTTGTTCGCGTCTAGATTAGGAACCACCTCTTCCAGCAACTCCCCGATAATACTCGCCGCAGGAATTTCCCCGTATCGCGCCACTGGAATAGTGCCTTTGTACAATTCTGAGGCATCTGCTGAAAACTCGATTAGCTGCGAGAATTGATCGCCAGTAGGGGTTTTTCCCCGCGAAAAGTATTCTTTAAGTTTTGACATTAAAATCATATTTTTTACCTAGGTTTAATTTTTACTGAATAATAGGAATAGCAACGTTGATTAAAGTTTTGCGGATCGAGGTAAAAGAAAGCCTGATAGACTTCCTAATTATTTTTTAGAAATAAGAAATAGCCTTCTGGATATAAGCCCGAATTAAAAGCCGCCTGCATGGCCGTGTTTCTATACGCTTCTTGCGCAGCATACTGCTCTAGGTTTTTTGCTATAGATGTTCGTTGTGCCGCAGGAATGTCACACAGGTTTAGCGAGCAATCATATTATTAACAAATCCAGCGTACTTTTTCCGCGCGCAGGATATAGCTCCGCCATGCCACCCCCTAGGACAGCCCTTGGAAAAGGTAGTGACAAAGAATCGCGTATCAGAATAATAACTCAACAACATATTTTAATTTAAGGTCTCACCCTCATTGTAATGAACGTTGAAAACAGAATATTTGATTAGGTAAGAAATTCTTTTGAATGCGGTTTTTTAACGGTACAACAGACGCAATAATTCGAACTAGGTTAAGGTTAGAGTCCGAAAAACTAAATAAAAGAAATAAGAAGAAGGTGAAGTGACTTAAATATATCGGCTAGAATTCACGGGTTACGCATAGAAGCCAGTATCTTACTTACCCGCGAATAATGCAGCCCATAAAAATCGGCGATGGCCTTCTGGGTATAAGCCCCAGAATTAAAAGCCGCCAGCATGGCCGTGTTTCTGTCGCCTTTTTGCGCATTATATTCTTCTAGGGATTTTGCCATGGGTGTTCGTTGTGCTACGGGAATCTCGCTTAGATCACGCTGATTAACTGGGTTTAAATTCGATGGAATTTTATTAATCATATTATTAACAAATACATCACTGCCCAGATAGGCCTGATGTTTAACGTTTTCAAACGGCGAAGGCTGACCCTTGCCGGCAGAAACAAATTCAGCGTACTTTTTTTGTGCGCTGGATGTGCGTTTACCAAATTGGCTGAACAGCCAATCTGTAAACAAACCGCCCTGCGCCTCAGCCAGCCCTGCCGTCGCACTATAACTGCTCCAGCCATAGTTTTTAGCATCACGCACCATGCGCGCCCGCACTGGGTTAAGCACAATGTAACGCGCCACCTCTAACAGGTAATCGTTTTGATCAACCAGAACCGCTTTATAACGCCCCTGGAAAACATGACCTGAGCGCCCACGACAGCGATTAAAGTTTTGTGTGTACACCCCATTAAGCTGGCGCATACCACGGGATAAATTCGCATCAGGGGTTTCTATCAATAGATGGTAGTGATTATCCATCAGGCAATAAGCGTGACAGCGCCAGTTTAACTGGGTCACCACCTCGGTTAGTACCTCAAGAAAATTCAACCTATCGCTATCATCAAGATAAATAGTCTGACGATCATTACCCCGCGCGGTTACATGATACAACGCACCCGGAAACTCTAACCTTAATGGACGTGACATAATTGTTTTCCTATTAATGCTTTATGGATAAAGATTAGTAGGAAGGGTTGGAGGGTCAAGAGTAAAGACCTGACCCCGCACCAGCTACAGCCCGCCTTTCCTATGTTCCCGTAAATAACGCCCACGAGAAATATTCACAAAGGTGTCGGGACGAACCCCCATAGGGCCTTCCGGTCTAATTCCCCGAACACGTTCATGAGGGACTATGTCGCCAATTATAGAAATTGCCTGGTCTTTATCGTCTTTCTGTTGAGCAACCACCTCCCGTAGCAACTTAATTCGATTTTCAACCTGAACTAAATAGCTCCCCGTTAGAGTGTTAATGTTGTATTTATACTTTTTCATAAATTCAGACATTACGCCGGGATCATCTTCACTATTATGCCGATTTTTGTCTGTATTGGCCCAATGCCACTGAGCATCTTTAATAACACTGTCGGCGACCCCTTTGGTCAATGCCTTTTCAAAGGCATTTAATAAATGCAGGGCTTGATCTTTATCCAAATCCCCCACCGCCTGCTCCCAGGAAACCTTGTAATAGGTTTTAAAGCGATCTTTATAATTGGAGTCGTAATTGCTGACATTTATGATGTCGTCTCCTAAAAATTCATCCGCGTTAAAGTCTTCTTCTGTTTCGGAACCGCCGTATTTTAAGCCATCGTTAAAATTAAACTTCTTCACAGCTTCTTTTAAACTCAGGTAGGGCGCAAAAATAGCGCCGTTTACCGAAGAGTCTAAAAATTGTCGAATCGCTATATCCCGTATGCCGTCATTACCTTCCGGCCAACCCTCTGTAGTCAATGCCGCAATACTTTTATTCAAGGTTATAATAGCAGCTTTGCCGGCGTCCTCTCTTCCAACTACAGTGTCTATATACGACGACAAAAGGTCCACTTCTTCATTGGCATTAAAGGCTTCATTAAAATGCACATTGGTTTTTGGCAATAAGGTTTCTTTGTTGATGATGGCACCAATGGGTAAATTCTTGAGGCCAGCTTCTGTTATTTCTGTATTGTTATTGAAGCCCATCTTATAAGGCCCTGCCGACCCGGTACCCTGCTTATAGTTAGATACCGATTCCTTGATTTTCCCCATCTTGAATTCAAACGTCCAGGGTTTATTTCCCTGTACCTTGTCACTAGTTGACAGGCTATTTAACCGGGTCAACACTTCCCCGAGGTTTTTCGAGAAGGCTAAATACTTGCCTGCATCATTCCAATGATTCTGCAACACCTTTTCATCACCAGATCGATATTCTATGGGCGGGCTCACCAGCTCAATTTTGCCTGCAGCATCCCCTTCAATTTTCAAGGGTGCATTAAGCAGGGTTTGATTGGAATTGATGTATTCAAGGTGTGTCGTTCCTGCCAGCCGCTCTCTCATACTATACTGTTTATCGCTTTCCTTTAGCTCTTTTAGCCTTGAGAACTCCACCTCAATTCCACCCGTGGTGACCGAGGGGTCTTCATCTTGGAGCGAGGGTGGATAATATAGTGAGCCCGTGGCCAGCATATAAGGAATGGCATCGCGGTAACTTTTTATCTCATCTGAAGCAGGGCGCTTGGCGGGATTATCCAAATCCATTTTTTTCTGTTTGAGGAGTGCTACCTTGCCCAATTTCTTCAAAGTGGGGGCAAATGACTTCGATTTAAACTCTTTAATTCGAAAAAGCAAATCGACATGCAGCTCGGTCAGTTTGACCTCCGTCCTTATAAGGTAGTCTTGAAAATGCTTTGCTTGCTGCATCATCTCATCCGGAATATTTGATAAATTCGTAAGCGTTTCCTTCAGCGAAGAGGGCATTATAAGGCCAGGGCCAAAAGACGCCTCTTTAGCCGCGGATACCTGATTCCATTGGTCACTTAGATTTTTCAACGCATATTCTTCGCCTGCCTTTTCGTCGGCCCCTTGATAAAATAAATCAATATCGCTGATTAATAATTGTGCGAATTCGGAAGTCGGAGCTGCAGTTACTATATCTGAATATACCCCCTTGTATTTTTCAAGCGAACCCTGCAATGACTTCGTATTATGAACAAATAATGAATAGGCCGATCTTATAATACCGTCCGATTCCTGAGCCGTTACCTTACTGCGATCCAGTTCCTGGCTGATTAGTAACTGATATTCTTTTCGCTGTTCATTTATTTTCCTCAAAGCCATTTGTCTTTTTAAACTCGCTTTCCGTTTTTCTGCTAGCACCTGCAGCGGGTCTTTCTTTTCATTGGGCTGGTTAATATCCGGAAACTGACTACGGTTCATAGAGGTATCATTCAGAAACGACCTATCATGTTTCGAAGGTTCGGTTTCCAGAGGTTTGGAAAGAAAGGAACGATTTCTGGAACGCTGATTGGCCAGTGTAGATTGTTTATCGCGGGTAAACGATCGCTCCTGACGACTGGCTTCATTACGACTCTTGTTCTGGCGAGAAGGGACAAAGGTAATATTAGAGTTGGGGTTATAAGGGTTATCTTGATCCGGCTCATTCATCAACTGATTGACCTGCACAACAGGTTTATACTTGCGCTGTGGCTGTTTAAATTTCGGGGTAACCCCACGAAAGGGGCTTTTGTCTTGTGTTCGAGTCAGAGGTGTTAACTGGAGATCTAGAATATTTACCTTATTTTTTTTATCCGACAAAGGAATTTTTTGAAGCTTTTGCATAGTATTACCTTTTAAGTCACGAAGATCCTCTGGGTTTTAAAAACCAAAGACAGAAAATAATAGAAACTCAGTTAAGTTTCTCCCAATATCAGAATGCACTAGAGTTTATGAATTCATAAATACACGTCGTTAATTTCAACTGATGTCCTTTATCAAACCCCCTATGACTTTATTTTTATCCCAGTGCCACTAAGATTGGGCTCAACTCCATACTCTAGAACCACTGCATAACTGTCACATCGCCTTAAGCTACTCACAGTTGGGTGACGAACTTTTTTTATTTTTTTAAATTATGCTTTCATCTGTGCCCGTAAGTTTAATTATCTTATTATGGCTTTAAGTAGAAAGAACTGGTATCAAAAGTAAAGACCTGACCCCGGTGGTGGTGGTTAATCGTTAAAAATGTCAATTGCTATGTCAGTTAATTCCTCAGGCCCAGCTTCTGCTTTATCGAAGGCTTTCTGCATCGATTCCTTCATCTTTACAATTAACCCTACACGAAGTGCGTCCTCACTCTTACCTCTGTCGTCGCTAGATAGTTGGTATATTCCTTTTTCTCCTTTTCTTATTGTGAAATGGTATTGTTCATATTGAGTCAGAACTTTTCGTTGTCCCGCAGTTTGCACCGCATAACTTTCATATAGCTCATTGGCTCTACCAATAATGGCTCCAGCCAGATTATCCGTATCCATATAGTACCCTTTTGCTTGCTTGTCATGTACTAAGTCGGATAGCTGTGTACCAATTGTTTCAACCAGCGTTGCTTTTTCTTGCCTTACGCTGTCAAGTTTCTGTTGGGTTTGAACCTTTTGTAGGTTTTGAAACTCTATCGCAGATTGTATGTCCTTCTTTCGTTGCTCTATGACTCGGTCCGCACTTGTCATCGGTCTAAATCCATTCTCACTAAGGCTACTGGCAAAGTTTTTTAAGCCGTTAATCAATAATGATAAGAATTTAGCGCAATGCTCGGTACAGGAAGCCATTGGTTGTTCTTGTTTCCAGGGAGATTTATCAGCCCCAAACCAAACTTCACTCATAAAAAATGGCCCTGAAATATCATTTTCTACAGCTTCAACCACTAATTTTGGTGCTGCGCAAGTCCAGTCCTCTGTCTCAAATGTTTCCGTTACTGCCTTCTCCGCAATCACATTCTCCTCTGGGGTTTCAAGCTTTAATTTGTCACTTAACAAAGATAAAAATTTGTCTTTAGTAATAGGATCACGACTCACGGATACCAGTCCTAGAGGCATAGCAACGGTGTTTTTAAAAGTCTGTGCTTTCACTGAGGATTTTTCACCTGATACAGCTCCCAAAGACAAGGAGCCCGCAAACATAACGCCCATTGCACCACTTTCGTTATTTGGTACTTCTTTACGCATGTTGCGTGCCGCATCTTTAGCAACAGTTAAAGTGGAGGCACTTTGGTAGATGGTTTTACCTTTTTTCACTAGCTGAGAATCTTCCCAGCCATAATGGACGTCATCATTAGCGCCTAGTCGCTTATCCCGTATTAGTTGCTCCATAAAATTCCTTAAATTGATATAAATCATAAAAAACAGGGACAGGCACAGTTTAAAAAACACTGACAACTATCCAACCAAAAATTTTACACCTGAATATTTCTCGGCTAATTCCAGATCATTCTAAAATCTCAACCGAAAATCATCCATTGACAAAAGAAAACAAAATTCAAAACAAAGCTAACCATCAAATGATTGTTTTACTCTTAAAATTATAAACTTAAGAATGATTTAAGCTGCGTTACGCAATATTTTAGAAATAATTGTCTTCGGACACCCATAATAACCCCGTGGCCAGGCCTTTACTTAGACTCACACGGCTATTCAGAGCGATTCAATTTATGCGGACGCCTTAAGTACTCTACGCCCGGTGGTCTATTAGTTATGTTTCTTATCCAATTTTTCCATGTACTGATCCCATGACTTATGACGACCTATGTAATCCCATGGAGGACATTTTTCTTTAAAGTTTTCATCTACAAATTTAACATGGGAAATATCTTCTCCTTTGTATTTCGACCTTAAAACGCTACGAGCTTCAGCACTCGTTATATTCAACTTGCTGCCATTTTCCCTTGTTTTTTCTGCTGACAACTCATTGTCATACATAAAATATACATTTCGCCCGACAGTAGCAGCATAGTCTATACCTGCCTTGCACATTTTCGCCCACATTTCATTTTCAAGAACTGACTTAACATCAGATTTCACTTCATTTCTATAAACTTCTATTGCCTTTTTTACTTTTTCTGCTCGTGGGTTATTATTCAGCATCCAAGATGCATATCGTTCCTTGACTGTAGATTCCGATCCACCCTCCCATTTTTGAGCAAATACATTAAACTCATCAACATCTTGCGACTTCATTTCATGGTCTTTATCTGCATTTACCTTTAGCTTCGCCATTCCATAAGTGAGATTTGGAAACGTTTCCTCTGTTTTTTTAGTTCCCGCCTTAAAGGGCTGAATTTTAAGCCCTCCCATTTTTCCTCGCATCTTTTCCATTTTATTTTCCATTTTTCACACCAATAAATTCACGACATTTATAAGAAAACATACTTCAATTCCCCCGCAAATATAGTGCTTGACCCTAAACTATCGCCGGGAATCTACTTACGTATTGGACATGAAATTTAAATTTTCTAGTTAAGAATATTTACATGAAGATCAAAGGGTAAGCTCTCGTGTTTTAATTTTAAAAAACTATATAGGGCGGAGATTTTTAGTTAAAAAAGTTTAAAAAAAAACAAAAATAAAATAACGAATTAAAAATAAAAAACTTATAAAAAGTCAAAAAACAAGACCTGACCCCGCTATCTTAGTAGTGTTAATGCTTTATGAATAAAGACTAGTAGGAAGGATTGGGTGTCAAGAGTAAAGACCTGACCCCGGTGTGTATAAGGAATGGCATCGCGGTAACTTTTTATCTCATCTGAAGCAGGGCGCTTGACGGGATTCTCCAAATCCATTTTTTTCTGTTTTAGGAGTGCTGCCTTGCTCAATTTCTTCAAAGTGGGGGCAAATAACTTCGATTTGAACTCTTTAATTCGAAAAAACAAATCGACATGCAACTCGGTCAGTTTGACCTCCGTCCTTCTAAGGTATTCTTGAAAATGCTTTGCTTGCTGCATCATCTCATCCGGAATATTTGATAAATTCGTAAGCGCTTCCTTCAGCGAAGAGGGCATTATAAGACCAGGGCCAAAAATTAGTTGATTAGAATCATGTAGCTTCATATATTTAGCATCACTACCCTGATTTTTCACATAATTCCTAATTACTGATTCGTCACCATGTTTGCTAACTGTATTTGCAAAGAAACCATCCGACCAAAACTCACCACCCCACAGCTGCTTTTTAATTTCAGGGCATTCTTTGAAAATATGCCTCGCAGTCAGGCTTTTGATCATTGTTACTAATTTTTTAACACTATAAGTTGGGACTGACTGAATCAGGAAGTGAACATGATCAATATCAGTTCCAATCTCAATGAATTTGATCTCATACCGTTTTTCGATCACTAAACAAATGTCTTTTAATTTCTCGCCTACCTTTTCATCAAATACAGCTTTCCTGTATTTCGCGGGAAAAACTAAATGATACATCAAGACTGTTACATTATGCCGCTTGTGAATATATTCGCTCATGCGAATACTCTACAAGATTACGCCGCAAGCGGCGAGGAATTAGACCCGAAGAGATTAAACGACTTGAAAAAAGTATCATGAGCCAAGTAAAAGAATGTAGTGAATTTAACCTTTTAAAAACCACTAATGGCATTGGTGATGTACTTGCCGAAACCATTTTATTAGAAACAGGCGATATCAATCGCTTTAATAGTCCGGGGAATTACGCGTCATACTGCCGCTGCGTTGATAGCTGTAAATCCAGTAACGGTAAAAAGAAAGGCGTTGAAAATAGAAAAAATGGCAACAAGTATTTAGCATGGCCTTTATTGAGGCGACTAACTTTTCCATTAGATACAATGCTAAAGCCAAGAAGTTCTACGAATGTAAAAAGCGTAAAACAAATAACGTGATCGCACTAAAAGCGTTAGCACACAAATTATCTAGGGCTTGCTACTACATTATGAAACAAGGCGTACCTTTTGATGAGAACAAAATATTTGGAAAGGCTTGAGTGGCTCGGTTAACCAGCCAAAGGGTTGGCCAATAACCAATAGACCTGATTGGCCCGAGCCATTCATTTTCATTTGAGTAAAAATGTACGCTACTACACTGAGCCGACTAAGGGGTTGGATGTGAAAGCAAGCCATAGATCTGTAACAAGTATTTTGGACAGTGTACTAAACCGATGTTGAATTCGGGGGATGGGTCAAGAGTAAAGACCTGACTCCCCGCCTGCAGCGACATACAACATCCTTTTCTAATAAGTTGTATAAACAAACCGAATGGAAAGGATTAAAGTGTCAATAATTAAACCGATTCCTGTGTTTGTCAATCCCCTCTCTTCGTTCCTTGGTATGCTCCGACATATTTCTTTTTTTGCTGCCGATCCTGCCATTTAACTGGCGTTAAATTCATTATTTTTAATGGATCCAGAATTTTTGAATTATCTATGAATCTTATTTTTCCATCTTCTAATAACTTTGGATTATGGAACGCAACCTTTAACAAATGTTTGAATTCTGTTGATGTTGCCTTCCATGATTTACCTTGTTTACTCGTTCCTTTTCTTGCCTTCCTCTGCTCCCATGTTTCTTTCATTTTCTTATATGGAGGCTTGAATCCGTCTAAGTTAAAGAAAATTGTTTTTCCATTTTTAAGGGTTAAATCAATACCACGCTTCATACCTCTAACACCACTCCCATAGTTTTGAAAATCATCATTCTCAAAATGACGCGACCAGCCCATTAACTTGTATCTTTCATACATCGCTCCATCATCGATCGGTTTCCATTCTTTGAACTTTATAATTTTATTTTGTGCTTCTACTAAGCGGTGACCTTTACCAGGAGTTTTTCTTTTGTCATTCACTCCCCATATGGTATCACCATCTACAAATACCCTTTTCGCTTTTTCATCAATTTTCATATCCTTTGTTAAATTTATATCGCCTTTTACTTCAGACCACGTACTTCGTCTTTCTTGCATACAAGCCCCATATGTTTTGTTTTTTAGAAACACAATAATTCTTACGATAATTTTTTTACAATCATCTATCTACTTAGAATAAAATTTAAGCCAATAACCAATATCTCCATTAAATATTAAAAGGTGTAACAAATCACCAGTGGCAGCATGAATCATAAAAATTTAATAATCCCTTAATGTTTTTTTCATTATTTTTTCCTTTATTGACAAAAAATATAGAAAGGCAATTTATTGACCTGAGGTCACCACCTCCCCACACAGTATCTCCGGTTCCAGCAAAGGTTATTTTCACAGAATGCGCGGGACTTAGTCTCTGTGATCGTTCTCTTATTCTCTCTTCTTCCATAACAAATCTCCGTTTAACACTTGAAATGGCCCTATCTCTAGTCATGGTAGAACGGCCAGTTACCTGAACCGCCCCCACACAGATCCGGACGTGCGGAACTACCGCATCCGGCTCCTCAGTTATATATTCGCTCGTGTAATTCACAAGTCCCTTCTCCATCAGCTCAGTACCAGTCAACCGGAATCGACCGTTTACTAACCTTCAATGGCTCAATTTTAAAATATCCTAACATATCCTTGAAGCTACTCCAGTTATAACTTCTGCGCTGACTTCGTCGGTTCAGCCACTTATACAAACTGCGTATAACATAGTTTGATAAACGCGATAAACTACGACTATTATCAGGCAATCCAAAGTAATTCTGAAAACCCATAAGCTTACGTTTAAGGATCGGCATTGTATCTTTGAGGGGTCGAGAGCGATTGAGTTTTATCCATTGATAAAATTCACTCATCGCCGCCTTCAATTTCTTTGGTGCTGTATATCGCCGAACTCTCGGCTTACGATTAGCATCCAGACTCCAATAAAACTCAAAGCCAAGAAATTGAAAACTGCGTTTACGCCCAGGATGAAAACGACTAAATCGCTTTAGATGAGTTTTCTCTGGTGCAACACTCAAACCGAACTTATTCAGGCGCTTAGGTAGCACACGATAAAAGGCCTCTGCTTCATGCCTATACTGAAAGGCGACAACAAAATCATCCGCATAGCGAATCAACATTGCCCTGCCTTCCATTCTTGGTTTCACCGTCTTTTCAAACCATAAATCCAAAGCATAATGCAGATAGATGTTTGCCAAGACCGGACTGATCACACCACCTTGTGGTGTTCCAGATTCCGGTTTATTAAAGCAACCATCTGGGGATTTTATCCGTGCTTTCAACCACTGTTTGATCAAGCCTAAAAGTGATTTATCGTCGATACGTTGTTCGAGCATCTTCATCAACCAGTCATGATTCATATTATCAAAGAAGCCTTTAATATCAGCCTCTACAATATATCCATAACCTTTAAATTGAAGATTCAGCCCTAAACTGTGCACCGCTTTATGCGCACTTTTATTCGGACGATAGCCGTAACTGTTTGGCAAGAAATCTTGCTCCCAGATATTTTGAAGTATCTGACTTACGCCTTGCTGTACCAGTTTGTCATCAACCGTTGGCAGACCCAGTGGTCGTTGTTTACCATTCGCTTTAGGAATAAAGACACGTTTAATATCATTAGCTCGGAAAGATTTATTTCTTAGCTGATGAGTTAAACGCTGAATATTTTCAGGCAGTTTTGATTTGTATTTTGCAATGGATATTCCATCAATACCCGCCGCTGCCTGTTTATTGAGTTGGCCCCAGCTTTGAGTCAGAAATTCAGAATCGAGCATTCCATAAAGATTTTGAAATCTGTGCTTGGGGTGGCTCTGTGCTTTAATTGCGATTGAAAGCAAGGTAGTTTTCATAGTGATTCCAGCCCGACATTGTCCGGACTATGTGTCTGTTGCTTTCATTATATAACTGTCAGCCCCTTCGCCATGTAGACGGCTTTCCCGCCCTCAGACTACTATGAGCTGATCCGACTTCCGAGCAGCCTTCGTTCGTCTCACCATTAGGTTAAACATCCCTACCTGATCCTTCAGGAGCACACTCGGATCTCTCAAGTTCCTGATGCATCTCTATATACATGCCACGGCTTGATAACTCCGCTGACTCGCCACAATCTAACCATTACGATTGCTTTGCATGGACTTCGATGGCGTTACAAACCTCGTCAGTCAAAATTCACAATTCTCGGAGCGATACCAGCACTGCAGGACCACGACAGTCCCTATGGCCTATATATTTCTCTGTGTACGCTTCACCTGTTTTGTTCGCTTGCTGTATTTAATTTTAAGAAAAAAAAAAAATCAAATGCGGGAAAGTACTTTCGATCCACAAACTCCGCCACAGGCGCAACACTCGATACGGGTGATGGGTTAAATCTTACCCGACAGGGACTTGCACCCTGCAAGATGCATCAA
>Ga0209395_1001369_pt1 | contig 34238 bp, 32 predicted proteins | sample GOMGulsemesocosm_3_FD_184635 | JGI IMG/M metagenome (GOLD analysis project Ga0209395, IMG submission 184635) | Methane-oxidizing microbial communities from mesocosms in the Gulf of Mexico - GOM9D Gulf of Mexico (SPAdes) (version 2) | ecosystem: Environmental > Aquatic > Marine > Cold seeps...
GGTCAACTATTGTCAATGGTACTGAGGTGTTTAGCTCTAGTGTTGTAGTGCCCCAAACAGAAGTAACAGAAATAGGTAATACATTATTAATAACGCCTTATATTGACATGACCACCGGTAAAGTAACTTTGAATATAGAACAAGAAAATTCAAGTTTACGAGTAGGAGGAGGATCACTCGATCTAATCAATTCAAATGGGAATGTTAATAATGTATCTATTGATACGATTAATACGGCAAAAATTGAAGGTACGGTGATTGTAAAAGATAACCACACAATTGCCGTAGGCGGTTTAATTAGAGAAACAGAAAGTGATGATGAAAGTAAGGTACCTATTTTAGGCGATCTACCCATTATAGGTGATTTATTTACGTCTAAAGCAGATAGCGCACAACGTAGTGAACTGATTTTATTAATTACTCCTAGAGTATTACGCGAACCAGAAGACGGGGAGTTTAATAAAAACGATTTAACCCAAAACGGTAAAGAGTTAACACTAGAAGAGCTCTATTTACAGTGTATGCAACTTTGTAGGTAACCATAAAATGAATATTGTTAAAGCATCGATCATAATAACAAGCTTTTTAGGTCTTTTAGGCTGTGAAAGTACTACAGGCGAATCTGTTGGATTTGATGATACATTAAATAAAAAAATGACACATTCGTATTGCTACCAATATATGTATGGTGGTTATAGCTCTAGTATTGATTACGATAAAGCCTCATTTTGGTGTGGTAAAGCAATTATGGATGCTAACCCTAAAGCGATGTCGTTAATGGCTGAAATATATTTTTTAGGGTTAGGGCAAACAGTCGATCACAACAAAGCTTTTTATTGGTACGAACAAGCTGCAGAATTAGGCCATAGCCACGCACAATTTATGTTGGCTCATATGTATCATAACGGGCTAGGTGTTATGCAATCAACAGAACTTGCTACACAATGGAACGACAAAGCACGCTTTAACAACCACCCTCATGCTGAGCGTCAAAAAAGACTATGGACAAAAACTAAAGCTAAAAACATCTAATTCCGTGCATTAGAGCTCCCTCTTACATCATGCTTTTGTTACTTAGCTATTGTTTTTGAGAGCCTTAGTTTCTTGATGGTTTGCCTAATGGTTTTAGCATTTATGTGATTACCTTGCTTACTGTAACGTAATTGCATAATTTGCTGGCAAATAGAGTGAATTTTAGTTTGTTGCTCAGGAAAAGCTTGGCTTGCTCGCTCACTATAAGCGATGATCCCTTCACTATGGTTAATTGTTAGCCCTGACAGGTGTAGTTTATATTGCAACTGCTGAAAACAAATAAGCCCTTTGTCGGTTGCAGAAAAAGCCTGTTTAACGCTCAAGCTTTTTCCGAGAAACCACCAAAACAAGAAAGCACCTGCAAGACATAATATTAACAAAGATAAAGCTGATAACTTACCAAAACCAATACTTTGTAATAGCTGCTGCTGTAATTGCGTATTGTAATAATAAAGTCCCATTTCGAACGCTTCATCAAAAGCTGATAATGTAGCTGTTTTGGCTTCAACATTACTTTCGTCAATCGTTAATTCATTATAATCTGTACCGTTTGTGGGTAATGAATGTAAGTTTTGTCCTTTAATCGCAAGTGTTGGATCTACGCGTATCCATCTTTCCCCATTCCAATATTCTGCCCATGCATGAGCCATTTTTTGTGTAACAATAACACGATTATTATCGGTACGATGCCCACCTCTGAACCCTGTAACAAAGCGCGCAGGAAAACCAGCCGCACGCATTAATAACACAAAACTACTTGCATAATGGCCACATTGACCAGAACGAACGTCATACAAAAAATCATCTAATGTCATTTGGCTTTCATCAAAACCTTCATTCAAACTGTATTGATAGCCTTGTGTTTGAAAATGCATAAGAAAAGAAGCGGCTGCAACTTCAGCATTTTTTTTACGTGCTGAACGCCCTAAAGAATAGGTAAAAGGTAAACCTTTTGGAAAACGCATCGCCTGTTTTATTTCTGTTCGTGTTGGCGCAACATTGTTAATAACAACACCCGTTTTTAATGCACTTGCACTATAACTATAAGCTTTAGAAACAATTTTTGGTGAAATAAGCTGATTTTCTGGCGTAAACAGCGATCCTTTTATCGGCCCTAAGGTGTTGTCGAGTGCATAAAGCCAATGTTTACTGTGAGGTTTCAGTTGCATGTTATATTGCACCAATGATGAGTCATCGATAGCTTGTAAACTATCAAGTTGAAAAGGTGCTGTAGCCATTGTCGACTTTTTCCAGTTTTTTCGTTGGTGCCAAGTACGCTGCTGATACTTCCAAAAAACTCCTGCTCGCCAATACAATTCTTCCGGTATGCCACCGATAAACTGCGCTTCAAATACTTTTTTATTACTGGTAGCAAGTTCTGATAATTTAGATAGATTTAGCGTTTCACCTAATGCACTACCAGTCGCTTTATGTGAAGCTTGGTGCTGAACGTCCATTGCTTCACGTGTATCAAATGCCTCTGCTTGTGTAGCGAACCAATTATTTATACCCTCAGCTTGCCAATCAAACAATGTACCGGGTAAGCGAGGGAAAAACAGATAAAAAATAACAACAAGTGGTAACGACATTGCTAATAAGGTGACATTTGTGGCGATAAATCGTTTGCTCAATATTTTCACATTTTCATCGTTTACACTGACCAAGCTGGTTAGGACTAAAGCTAAGCAACTAAAAAGATAGATGGGATTTTGGAACCCTGACACCATAGTTTGCGCTAACAACACTATGCTTATCATCAATATACTGGTGCTGTCTTGATAAGGGCGACCATCACTATACTTAAGCCATGCAATTAAAATAACTAAGCCATTAATAAACATTGGATGATAAAGATCGTACTGATTGTACAAATACCAAGTTGCACACAGTATAAGTACCACGCGAATGGTATTCAGCACTGTTTTAGAAAGAATGGCATGGATTAAGGAGATTATTGCGGCAGCCCCAATAAGTGCCACAAAATAACCATTGATAGCGGATAAATAGGGAAGACTAGCAAGGGAAAGCGTAATCAGTACTAAACAAAGTGCTGACTTAGAAATATAACGTTCGGTATTAGAGCTAAAATCGTTTGGTGAGACAAATAACATATTATTCTTTACCTCGAATAAAGCCACTTGCAATCATTTGCTCTGGAGTGCGATAACAAGAAAGTAACTTTAAACAGCGAATATAATGACTAGTACCACTCGCATGCGGCTGTTTTTGTTCTTCCAATTCAAGTGAATAGTTCAATTTTTTTTGTTCTGCTTGTGCGATAAGAGCAGACAAAGTTTGAATACGCTGTTCAGTACTTCCTTGAGTATCTTTCCATCGAATAGTTATACGCGTTTCGCTTTCATTGTTACTACTGGCATGGCGCGTGATCAGCTTTTGGTGCTTAGCGTAGCTTTTCCAATGAATTGTTTTGTAGCCATCACCTGCTTGATATTCCCTTAGGGTGTCTATGTCTTCATCATGATTAACGGTTTTATCATTTAAAATAGCTGTATCGTCTTTACTCACTTTAACAAGTTGCCATGCGACAGCTTTTACGTTTACCGGAAGTTTCGCCTGAAAAATCCCCAGCGGGTAATCGGTGCTTAACCAAAGATCTTCTAAAGTATACCGCCCGCGTTGTTGTGCTGGTAGCGTGATACTTAGCGTTTTCTGAACGTTTGGCCCCAGCTCAAAATGATTATGTGCTTTTCTATGTTGTCCCAAAATAAGTGATGGCGATGCATGACTAGCAATGTTTTTTATGTTTAAGGTAAAGTGCAATACTTGCCCTGAATAGCTAATACTTTCTCCATGTATACTCACCTGTAAATCTCTAATATTTCGTGAAGTTAACCATAAACTGATCAAACATACACCACACAAACTAAAGGTAAAAAACAGCGCAAAGTTACTATTACTTGGGCTACTTACTGCAAGTAATAAATTCGTTATGACAATGGCAAATACAAGACCCCCTGTTAATGTGGGTCGCCATTGAATTTTTTCACTGTGCCTTTTCATTAGTTAATTGCCACGTGCTCGATAATAAAGTCTGCCGGTGTAGTGTTACTTGCCATAACAAAATTTAAACGATGGTTTACCACCGCAGGAACTACTTTTTGAATATCCTCAGGAATTAAAAAGTCTCGATTATTTATTAATGCATAAGCTCTGGCAGCACTTAACAATCCTCGCCCTGCTCTGGTTGATAATCCCTGCACGAAGTTACTCTTTCGGCTAAAGTCGATTAAATCTTGTAAGTAATCTACTACCAGACCTGAGCAATGAACTCCTGCGCTTAGGGCTTGTAAATCAGTTAACTGCTCGGGTGTAATCACACCTCGACAAGCTTGAATAATATTTTGGCGATCTTCACCTATCAATAAAGCTCGTTCATGCTCTCTTGCGGCAAAACCCATTTCAAATTTCATTAGAAAGCGATCGAGCTGAGCATCTGGTAACGGAAAAGTGCCTGCGCTTTCTAAACTATTTTGAGTAGCGATAACGGTAAATAGCTCAGGAAGATCCATGGTTTCTCCTTCAATCGAGACCTTTCGTTCAGACATCGCTTCTAATAAACCACTTTGTGTTTTTGAGTTACTTCGATTAATTTCATCAGCAAGTAATAATTGTGTAAACACAGGCCCTTGATGAAAGGTAAACTGCTGTTGTTCTCGTTGATAAACAAAAGCACCAAGTAAGTCGCTAGGTAATAAATCATTAGTAAATTGCAATCGACGACTTTCTATCCCTAATGTTGCCGCAAGTGCTTTACTCAATGTTGTTTTACCCTGTCCCGGCGCCCCTTCAATAAGCAAGTGCCCGCGCGCAAGAATACAACAAACGGCTAATTCTATCTGACTTGTTTTGCCGGTAATAATTTCATTTAATGTAGATTGTAAACGTTGCAGTAAATCGACACCTTGAGGAAAAGTGATTGAAGAATTCATAGCCAAAAAAGTCCTGTAATACGATGAATGAAGTAAACCCTCGACACATACGAACGAGAATGATTATCATTATACTTTTGATGGCGAAATTGTCACGTCAATATAGATATTAATTTAAAAGGATATGGAACAAAGATAAGTGTTTTCGAATAAGAAAGATGAAAATAACGAAATGAAAAAATGGTCAAATAAAAATGTAACTATTCAACCAAAAAAATAACGCACCACAGAGGGCACCGAGAAAAAATGTTGCGCTTTATTTTCTCGGTGTAGCGCAGCACCTCGTTGCTCTCGGTGGTGAATTATCTAAGCACTGAATAGTTACATAAAAATAACAGATAAAGCGACCTTAACTAATTCCTGTTAGATCGCCAATCTGTTATAAGTAATTAACTTCTTACTTGCCCGTCACCATATACAACAAACTTTTCCGTCGTCAATGAGGCAAGTCCCATTGGCCCGTAAGCATGTAATTTACTGGTAGAAATACCAATTTCAGAGCCAAGACCCAGCTGCCCACCGTCAGAAAAACGCGATGACGCATTCACCATTACAACCGACGAGTTAATTTGTCTAATAAACTGCTGACTTCGACTAACATCTTGCGTAACAATCACTTCAGTATGGTCTGAGGTGTATTGATTAATATGTGAAATTGCCGAATCGAAGCTATCAACCACTTTAATTGCCACTTCTTGCGCTAAATATTCCGCATGAAAGTCGTCAGTCGTCGCCAATTCACCTTGTTCAAAATATGGTAGGCTGTTTTCACATGCATGTACTTTTACGTTAGCTGGCTTTAACGCTTCTGCTGCTAACGGTAGAAATGTTTCAGCAATATCTTGATGAACCAATACGGTTTCAATAGCATTACAAGCACTTGGACGCTGAGTTTTACCGTTCACAAGTATATTCACCGCTTTAGTATTGTCGGCAAACTTATCGATAAATAAATGACAAACACCTTTAAAGTGTTGGATCACTGGAATTTGGCTGTTTTCAGTTACGTAGCGGATAAGACCTTCACCACCACGAGGAATAACTAAATCAATTGATTCTTTTTGCTTTAATAACTGCTCAATAACTTCTCGGCTGGTATCTGGAATTACCGAAACAATATTTTTATCTATACCGTAATGTTCGATGGTTTTATGTAAGCAGCTAGCTAGTGCTAAATTACTATGAATAGCTTCAGAACCACCCCGTAAAATTACCGCATTGCCTGACTTAATACATAATGCTGCAGATTCAGCTGTTACATTAGGTCGAGCTTCATAAATCATTGAAATTACGCCTAATGGTATACGCATTTTTCCGACCTGCATACCATTTGGACGCAACGATAAGTTACTGATATCACCAACAGGATCTTGTAACGTAACGATTTCTCGAATAGCATTGGCTATCTCAGTAATACGCTGAGGCGTAAGTAATAAACGATCAAGCATGGCTTCTGTTAAGCCTTTTTCTCGGCCACTATCGATATCTTTTTTGTTCTCTTCAATGATCGATTGACTGTTAATTTCAATTTCAGACGCAATCGCGGTTAATAATTCGTTTTTTTGCGTAGTAGACAATTGTGCAACGACACGGCTCGCAATTTTTGCATTAACGGCCATTTCGTTCATGTTAAATGTTGATGAGTTCATATTACTTTCTCTTACTTGGATAGTACGACCATGTCGTCTCGATGAATAATAACTTTACTTGGGCGGAAACCTAAAACGTCCTGAATTTGATCACTGCTCTTACCTTGAATTCGTGACAAATCATTATAACTATATTGGCAGATACCTTTAGCAACTACTTTTTTGCTTTGATGATCGACTATATCAACCGAATCACCAGCAGAAAAGTCACCCGAAAGAGACTTAATACCTGAAGGTAATAAGGATGCACCTTTATTAACTACGGCATTGATAGCACCTTTATCTAAAAATACTTGACCATTGCTTTTAAGGATATGCTTTAACCAATGTTTTTTAGCTTTTGTTGCTTCTTCGCTCGCGACAAAACGTGTACCAGCATTTTCACCGGTTAATAGTTTGTCGAATATCCGGCTATCGCTACCGTTAAGAATATATGTTTCAATACCATTTTCTACTGCTTTTTCAGCAGCTTGTATTTTGGTTTTCATCCCCCCCGTAGCAATAACATTCTTGGTACTGCCTGCCATTGCATAAATTTCAGGGGTGATTTTTTCAATAACAGGAATAAGCTGCGCATCAGGGTTACTACGAGGATCCGCGTCGTATACACCATTAACATCACTTAAAATAAATAAACAATCAGCTTCGCTTACTAAAGCCACTAATGCAGCTAAGTTATCGTTATCGCCAACTTTAAGCTCGTCAGTAGCTACGGTATCGTTTTCATTAACAATAGGGATCACATTATTTTCTAATAAAATACGTAACGTATTTTTAATGTTGATATAACGCTCTCTATCTTTTAAATCACCATGTGTGATCAGTAATTGACTACAAGGAACATCAAAAAATCGCTGCCAATTCGCCATCATTTGCATTTGCCCAACAGAGGCCATAGCTTGTTTGGTGGGAATTGAGGGAACGGGGGAACCATGCTTAATTAGCTGACGTCCTGCAGCTACGCTACCAGACGATACTAAAATAATTTCTTTACCAGCATGTTGGCATTCAGTAATAAAGCGAGCAATGGCAAGTAAATATTTACCACTACAGCCTTCATTATCTGGCGCTACCAGCGCACTTCCAACCTTAATTACAGCACGATTAAATTTCATCAGTTCTCCTATATATACACACCGAATAGAATGACGAAAAGGCAGTAAATATGCAACGAACTTTTTCTCAATTTTTAGACAAGAATGCTATTTTTAATACGTTTAATCCATATCAGATGTTTTATTGCTGTTTTACCACGATGAGTAACGATTTTAAGGAAGGATTTTAGAGGTATATTAATATTTGTTTGTTTTTACCCCAACCAATATCTTAGCTGTAAGCCGTTATTGTTGGTCAATAATGTTAAATTTAGGTAGACTATCTGCACATTGTATAGGCATTTAGCTTACTAGAAACCTTTTTAAGGTTAATAGCTCAATATACGGAAGTTTAGTGAACCTTTACAATAGTGGTTGTTGATCTTTCATCATTAAGCTTGATCTCGTAAAAGCTCAACGCAACTAAAACAATGATGGAATATAATACTGGGGCCTAGAGCCTTGGTTAAACAGTGAGTCGAATATATAGAGTACGTTTATGTTAAATTTTTTACCTTCATGGTTTATCGGTTTTATTTCCTTTTCTTTGTATTTGCTAAATACCATTTTTTGGCTGATACCTATTATTGTTTTCTCATTTTTGAAAGCAATTATCCCATTAAAGTTTTCCCGTACATTTTTTAGTTATTTATTAGATCAAATGGCAAGTAATTGGGTAGCTATCAATACATTAACGCAAAAACTATTTTGTAAAACTGATATCAAAGTTAATGGCTTGAATAATCTCAGTATGAAGGAGTGGTATTTAGTTTTATGTAACCACCAAAGCTGGGTCGATATTTTAATTTTACAACGTGTATTACATGGAAAAATTCCATTTTTGAAATTTTTTCTTAAAAAAGAACTAATTTATGTACCCTTTTTGGGGCTAGCTTGGTGGGCATTAGATTTTCCGTTTATGAAGCGACATAGCCAAGCATTTTTAAAGAAAAACCCTCACTTAAGAGGCGAAGATATAAAAACCACCAGAAAGTCATGTGAAAAATTTAAGTATAAACCTGTCAGTGTAATGAGTTTTATTGAAGGAACAAGATTTACACCTAAGAAACATAAAAAACAAAACTCTCCTTTCCAGTATTTATTAAAACCAAAAGCTGGCGGTATAGGCTTTGTTTTAGATGCGATGGGCGAGCATTTAACCAAAATTGTTAATATTACCATTTTTTACCCAAACGGCATTCCTACTTTCTCAGATTTCGTCTGTGGGAGAGTAGATGACGTAAGAGTTCATATTGAAACCTCTGACGTTGATCCTGAATTAAAAGGCGATTACTTTAACGATAGAGCATTTAAAATTAACTTCCAAAAACATGTAAATCACATGTGGGAAGAGAAAAACACTACGCTTAAATCACTTCACGAAGAATACAAGGATTAGTTTATGATCGAAACAATAAAGGCTTGGTTAATCGAATTGAATATTGGCATAGAATATTTACCATTAGTTAATGCGAGTATTATTGTTTTACTGTGTGGGATAAGCTATTACATCTCAAAGCACCAGCTGTTAGTTTTGATAAATAAAATTGTAACTCGATCTAAAAACACATGGGACGATGTATTACTTGAGCATCATGTATTCTCTCGAATAGCCTTACTTACACCTTTCTTATTTCTGTGGTTTTTAACACCTCACTTTATCGACTCGGAAAGCCTATTAGGTCATTTTCTTTTAACTCTAGCTAAAATAGCCATTAGCTTTCAGGTTGCTCGATGTGTTGATGCGCTATTAAATGTTATTAAAAGCTTTTACAAACGTACCGCTAGAGAAAGATACATACCTTTAAATGCTGCAATACAGGTCATAAAACTGATTGTGTATTTAATAGCAAGTATTCTCGCCATTTCATATGTTTTGGGTAAATCTCCATTTTACTTACTCAGTGGTTTAGGTGCCTTAACTGCCGTGTTGTTATTAGTATTTCAAGATACTATTAAAGGGCTTGTTGCGAGTATTCAAATTTCAGCCAATAAAATGGTAGCACCAGGAGACTGGATTGAATTACCCAAATATGGTGCCGATGGCGATGTATTAGAGATTGGTTTAAATACAGTAAAAGTTAAAAACTTTGATAATACCATTACTACTGTCCCGACTTACGCACTGATCAGTGGTTCATTTAGAAACTGGCGGGGCATGCTAAACTCAGGCGGCAGACGTATAAAACGTTCATTAATTATTGATGTTGCTAGTATTGCCTTTTATAACGATGACGATTTAGAACGACTATCTGATATAAAACTACTGACCGATTACATTACCAGCAAAAAGGTCGGTATTAATGAAGATAAAGCTAAAGCGGGACTAGCATCAAATGATGTATTAAATGGCAGGCAGTTGACCAATATAGGTACTTTTAGAGCATATATAGAAGCTTATCTTCGTCAGCATCCCAAAATTCATACCGAAATGACATGCATGGTGAGGCAATTAGCTTCAACAGAATCAGGAGTTCCATTAGAATTATATTGCTTTAGTAATGATCAGAACTGGGCAAATTATGAAACCATCCAAGCCGATATTTTTGATCATATTTTTGCAATGGCGCCTGTATTTAATCTTAGAATTTTCCAGCACCCGACTGGCTTAGATTGGCAAGCATTAAAAACGAACAAGTAATGTAATGCCAAATCTATGGCGTGAGTAGTATTTTTAAAAATGTCGGTTAAAATCTACTCGCCGCGATTAAAGCGATTTTATCTCGAATAAAATCTAGTCGTGAAAATCAACAGCCCTTAGTATAGCGACTCTCGATTAGGCATTAACGTTGTCTAATCACTCCTTCTTGCATAGTTGATGCAACAAGCTCTCCTTTTTGATTGAATATTTGCCCTTTCACTAAACCACGTCCACCACATGCTGTTGGGCTGTCAGTAGAATATAATAACCATTCGTCAATTTTAAATGGACGGTGAAACCACATCGCGTGATCTACTGTCGCTATTTGAAAGTTAGGGTCCCAATTTGTAACACCATGCGGCATTAAAGATGTTGTTAAAAATTGAAAGTCAGAGCAATAAGATAACATGCAAAAATGCGCATTACGCTCATCCGGCAATGATCCATTAGCTTTTATCCACATCTGGCATAATGGATCTGATTTTTCAGGATGAACCCAGTTATATTTTTGGATCGGACGTACTTCAATGGGTTTTTCTGCGAGGAATTTACCTCTAATATCTTCTGGCAAAAATTCATGATGATCAAAAATAAAATCGCTATATGAAGCCACGTCCTCAGGTAAAGGTACGCTTGGCATAACATCTTGGTGTTCAAAACCTTTCTCTTCTCGTTGAAAAGAGGCTGTCATATAGAAAATTGGCTTGCCATTTTGTATTGCTTTTACTCGACGAGTATTAAAACTTCGTCCATCACGTATATTTTCAACTTCATATACCACTGGTTTTGCAGCATCACCAGGTCTTAAAAAATAGGAATGTAAAGAATGAATAATGCGTTCTTGGTCAACCGTTTCAAGCGCTGCGGATACTGCTTGCCCCATAACTTGACCACCAAACAGTGCTTTAAAACCTAAATCTTGAGATTGGCCTCGATAAATACCGTGTTCAATCTTTTCTAATTTTAGCAAGGATAATAAATCAGTTAACACTTGGCTCATTTGAATTCTTCAATAAAAAGGTAACGATAATATAATTATACTAACAGGTTGAAAAATTTGTAATAAAATTAACGAAATATATCAAAATACAGCAACTGATCCGATTAGTATTACAACCTTAAATAGTTGCATTAACTTTATTCGTGAGGTAATGTGCATAATATATACTATACTTTTCTAACTTTTAATCGTACAGGAGCAGTAATCTATGCAAGCGATTTTAGAAAGGGAGGCACTATTGGAAAGGAGGCTACATGTTTCAGATCCATCCACTTTGTGGGACAAATTATCTCTCGCACAAAAATTTGCGGCAAGCAGTTTAACCCAATTTGGTTATGACTTAGCTTACGTTAGAGAACAAAAAGAGGGAAGTTTAGCGATATTACTTTGTGATAATAACGCAGCAACAATCTCATCGGACGGTGAAATAAATACCGCTCCTAAAATTTCGGTTCGATAGCGACACAACAAAATACAAAAAAGCGAGTTAACTTTTAGTTAACTCGCTTTTTTGTTTTCAGGATCAGTCTTTATTGTGAGCTCTTCTAACAATACAAATAATGTATCCACTAACGAGATGTAACCCGGCATATTATTGCTAGACCATAAACGTCGAACGGAAGCTTCTTGTTGGTTAATGTAATTGACAAACTCCTTGTAGGCATTCTTATCAACACCGTCGTATAATTTTTTCACCACGGGAGTTAACTGACCATTTCCTTTAATAGTTTCTCTGATGATCAGGGAATAATTTTTAATAAAAGGTGTCACTATCACGACCATATCTGATAATTCGGTATTTTTTTCAGTAATTGATTGCAGTCTCTTGTTCGCTATTTCTTCATTTTTTAGCGTTATAATGGCAATAGTATCAATAAGGTTTTGATTATCTATATTGGTTGATTTTATTTCTCTTTGAAATAATGATACTTGCTTTTGAAGACTTTCTGCTCGATAGAACATATAAATACAAATACCGAGAATAAACGTAATAATTGCACTTATTACAATCATAAAATACCTACTTCTTTTCAGGTTTAAAACAAACGATTTAATTCGTCCGACTGGTATTACTTAAATAACTTTCACTTAGTCTAGATAAAAATAAATAAGGATCAATGTCTTGCACTGATGGCATATCACAACTGTACTTAATTTTTACTGAAAAGTCGCCGATATTCGCGAAGAATCGTGCTTTAAGTGCTGCAGCCAATCGTTCTAAGCTAATTTGTATAATCTCACTACTTTGATGAGGGCACATTAATATATATTCACCATCATTAATTTTGCCTGCATGGTCAAACTCCCCAACATATTCTCGGATCAACGAAGAGATAGTTTGATGAACTTCCTTTACTGTTTTTTTATCAAAATGAAAAACCAGCTCGTTCCAGTTTTCTACCACAATATAACTAATAGTTAATGGATACTGATACTTACGGGCCATTTTAAAAGTAAATTGATAAAGTTGTTTGGTTTGTTGTGGTGAAGCTAATTCGCCATCATCATAATTAGCTTTGTCGTAGCTAAAGCCACCAATTTTTTTAGCGCGTCTAATACTCCAGACAAAAAATACCGTCAATAAAACAATAATGAGCACAGACAATAAAAAAATAATCGTTTCTTGTCTCTTAAACTTTGTATCGTAATTTGAGCTTAAATCACTTTCGTTAGATAACTTCATTACTAACTTTCTGTTATTAATGACTGAAATATCTAGCCCTCGATTAGAGACAACCTCTGTTTGGAGCGAGACATTAAATTTTTTATATTGCTCAAGATATTTTTTTTGTTGTTGGTAAGCTTGATTAGGTTGTTTCTTTTCATTATACATTTGAGCAAGTAATTCAAAGAGTTTAATGTGTTCAAATAACAAAGGAAGTCCATCGGCAACGTCACTAGCAATAATTAGCCACTGCTCGGCTTTTTTATCTTTTTTTAGTTCCTTGGCAGAAATGGCCAACGAAATAAGTACATCAAGATAAGGATAGATTAGATCTTTATCAGACAATACCGAATATGCTTCAAGTAAGGCTTGATAAGACTTTTCAAGTTGTCCTTGGGCAAACAATATTTGCCCTAATCCAAGTTGGGCTAACGATGCTTGTATTACCAAATCATGCTGCTCAGCGTGAACCCGACTCTCCCAGAAAGCATTGTAAGCATCATCAAATTTATTACTTCGTTGGTACGCCTTAGCAAGACTTAAATACGTTTGTCCTAAGTTTGTTAATTGATTGAAATCAAACCTTAATGTGATGGCTTTATTATAAAGCGATATAGCCGTTTTATAATCACGTTGGAAAAGGTATGCATCTGCTAAGATCTCAAGCACTCTAATATGCTCAGAAAAGTGATTGTTTTTTATCAACAATTCAATTTTATTGAGTATAGCAAAAGCCTTTTTTGAATTACCAAGGGAAGACAATGCCATTGCTTTATAGCTCAAGGCAATAATTCGTGTTTGCGTTTGTTCTTTACCGTACGCTAACTTTAACAATTGTTCGGCATTTTCTAGCACATCTTCAAATCGAGATTCTTTATAATGTGCCTTGGTAAGGTTTAATAAAAGATTCAGTTTTACGTCAATACTAATGCCCAATAAAGATAAGCCATCATTTACAAATTGAAATGCCTTTCCACTTTCACCTTTGTTGTAGGCTATATTTGTTAACACGATAAAAGCTTTTGCGATAGAATTATTAGAATAGTTACTACGGTGTTGAATAATTTCATGAGCGAGATCAATAGCCGATTTATCAGAACGAATTTCTTCGTTAAGCTGATATAGCTGTTCTATTCTCTGTGATTTCTTTTCAATAGGCGTAAAATCTTTAGACGTTTGGGCCGCCAAAGATACTGAAATAGATAGACATAATATGAAAAGTGAAATCCTATACACTATAGCCATACTTAATTAAGAACAGTTCGAAAACAGTATACAAGATTAAAATCATTTCAAATAGCGTTACTCGAGATAGAGACTTTAAAAATACCTTTACAAAGCTATTATCTTCATTGATAATAAAAATAGAACGAATGTTCTCTAAGGGCAAATCTAGCGAAAGCTAGAGACGCAAAGTTACCGGTCTAAAGGGCAACCTATGATAGCGGGACTGCAATAAGTAGATATGTGGGGGCTTGTCTAATTATTCAGTAACCTTTCTAAATTCCTCCGATAGCTTTGCGGCCTTCCTTAGCTCTGTAAATTAAATTCCAAAAATATTATAAAATTACTTTAATACTTTATTGTATATGTGATAATTTTGTCTTATACAGAATAATTTATGCAATAATCATTAATGTTGATGTATTTTTATGCCAAGTACACTAATTAATTGGTATGACCTAATAATAAAAAAAGGTGTTAGATGAAATATCAAGATTCCATCAAACAAGCCAATAATTTACTCTCTCTCACCATAAAGCAACTCGAACTTTGGCGTCTTGCCGCAACTCCTATTAATTATGCAGTTGGTTACGAATTCGTCGCTAATAATAATAAAGCACTGACTACCGCTATTAAATATCAATTATCCGTAGGTAAAAAGTTAGACAATTTCTATATTGAAGCGGTTTACCAACAATTTGTATTAGGCCAAAGTAAATTCAGAGATGATATGTTGACTGATTTTGATGAGTTAATATCGTCAGTTGAAGAAAATACACATCAATCAACGTCTTCTGTTGATGGTTTTATATCTGCGTTAGATATTAACATCAACGAATTGAAATCTCACAATGAAGAAAAAGTATCCGCAGCCTTCAATAATATCGCCAAAGCTTCTCTAAAATTCAAAACACAACAACAACAGCTAACTGAACAACTGCATGATTGTCAAAAACAAAGCAAAATACTGCGAGATGAATTAAAAGACGTAAGAAAAGAAATCTATTTGGATCCGCTAACCGGTTTACACAACCGAAAAGCAATGTCGAAACATATCGAGGCATGGTTTAAAGAAAACCCTAATAAAGACATTGCCGCTATCGTTATTAATATTGAACAATATAGCCAAGTCACTCAACGCTTCGGCTCATTAATTGGAGATGTACTGCTAACAAAAATAGCTTCTAAAATTGAAAGTTATGTTGATGACAGCGGGCTTCCTATTCGTACGGGTGGTGATGAATTCCTAATACTGTTACCTGAAATTGATAAAGAAATTGCCCGAGAAATAGGCGAAAAAATAAGGCAAGGTGTTGGTAAACTGAGGTTTATCAGTAGCAAATCAGGCATTAGACTTCCTCAAATGACCGTCGCTGTAGGTATTAACCAGTTTAAAGTCTCTCAGAATGTAAATGCCGTAATAGAAAAAACTCGCCGTACTCTGTAACTAAGTAGACATAAACTAGATATTAATCTCCAATAGCATGACTCAGTGCTTCTATTGTGTGTTCAGAAAAAACTTGAATTCCTTGTTCACGAAATAGCTTTGCTGTGATCCCTTCTCCTGATATTTTACTGTTTGAAAAATTTCCGTCGTATATATTATTGCTACCACATGACGGACTAGACTCTTTTAATAGTGCAAATTTAATTTTTTCACGTACACAAATAGCTAAAGAATATTTAGCTCCATCGATAAATTGCTTGGTAACATCTTCTCCAGATGTAGTTATAATTTTATCTGATTCAGGCTGTATTTCTGCGGGAGCTCTAGGCACTGGCAAGCCTCCTAAACATTCAGGACAACCGCCGACCAGCCGACCTTCCTCTTGCCATTTTTGAATTATCTGATGCGAAAGTTTCTGATGTTTTCCATCATAACGTACCATTTCCCCCAATAAGCAGGCACTAATAAATATTTTATTCATACGTCTTTATCTTTTAATAAGTTCATAGCATAACTTACGATTTATACTGATGACTAGCATTAGATTGAGCAACAACCGTACAATTCCTACCATTATGTTTGGCATTATATAATGCCGTATCAGCCTCTGCAATTAGGGTTTCAGTTGTTGAACCATGATTAGGAAATACAGATATACCAATAGACATGGAAATGGGACTTAGTGTTTTATTCTTGTAAATTAACGTTGCTTTATTGATTCTATTTCTTAATTTTTCAGCTAATAAATACGTTTCTTTTAATCCCGTATCAGGACAAATAATACAAAACTCTTCACCGCCATAACGACATGCAATATCTTCTAATCGTAAATTAGTTTGGAACAATTTTGCCACTTCGGTGAGCACCATGTCGCCAGCATCATGTCCAAATTCATCATTGAACCGTTTAAAGTGATCTAAATCTATTAATAATACCGCTAAGTTACCTTGATGACGCTCAGCACGGTGCAAAGATTGCTCAAAGGTTTCAAGCATAAAACGTCGGTTATATAAATTCGTTAAGGGATCTCGTGTTGCTTGGTTACGTAATCGTTCCTTTAAAATCAAATTTGAAAGTGCTTGGCTTATTTGATGAGCTATTTCATTTACGCTTTCATTGAATTTAACGTCAACATTTTCACCTGTTGTGATCAAATGTAAAGCGCCAAAACATTGTTCCTCATTAATTAATTTAATGCAGAACATTTTCCCGTCAGTTGAACATAATTCCGAAATAATCGAATCATCTTTTGATGAACTGGTTAACCAACTCATACTTGGTAGTAATGAAACTTCCTCTGGCCAATTTTTACCCCAGTGCGTTAATTCATAGACTCGTTGGTTACCATCAAGTAAAGAAACGGCACCACTATAGCTTGGCATTAACTTAGGCATGATATTACTAATGATGGATGAAGATTCTTTGAGTAGTTCGGCACCATTAAGTAAAGTAGTCATGGTTTGTATAAAGGTAATTTCACGTGTACGAGTAATAATACGATTTTCTTGTCTGTTCCTTTCTTTTTTAACTGACTTTTTTACTAGGTTAATCGTAAATATACCGAGTAAAACTATACAAGCGATAGTCGTTATTATGATAAATATAAAATTAATTCTTAAGTTAAAAATTATACTATCGAAAGAATTTTCAGGCATAGCAGCACGAGCAATAAAACCAGTTTGATTATTATAGATTGAATAATAGATCGTTTCTTTATTCGTTAAATAGCTAAAGCGTTTTGCTATACCCATGCCATTTGTTAACGCTTCGGTAATTTCTGTACGATCTGATAATGGTTTTGAGGAAAGAACTTCTGAAAATGTCAGTGCCGAATCACCTACCAACACTCCTTTATAGGTGAAGTAACTAATGCGGGCCTTACTTGCTTTGCTAATACGGTCAGCTAATAGATCAAACGACGAATCTAATGTTTTCACGTCAAAATCATAACTAACGAGATCAACTGCAGATAAAGAAAAGGCCGCAATAGTTCTCAGCTCATTTTTAAACCGTTTTTGTAGTAACTCTTTTAAATGATATTCAATACCGAGCATAAATATCATGAAAATAATCATGATAATGCCGATTGGCATAAAAATAATTTTTTGTTGCAACTTCATTGAAAGCTGCTTATTTTTATCATTGTTATATTCTATTTAGCTATAATTATGTCCGTGTAATTTCCAGCTACTTCTTGGGAATCATAAAAAGTATAGACAGTATTTCAAATAAAATGAACATTCTGTTCCTTGTATGACCTAACCGAGGTTAAATAACAACTTAAACAACTGATATATTTATATAATTTATTTTTAATATACGCCAATTTGATTATATTAATTTATTCATACGAATTGATGAATTGATAGCGAATAATTAAGTTTTATCCTGACTTTGTATTCCCATTAGTAATCTATTTTTTTCATATAGTTATGATATTCACTACGCCAGATTCATTTAATTAGTAATCTATTTTTTACTAACAATAACGGTTCCGCATTATTTTCAATTACTCCTTCATGTTCTATCCAACATGACTCGCTATAACATTCAAAATTTATGATAAACGCGTGACCATGCCAAATAAATCGAACGTATTCTTTATCTGCTCCCGATATTTTTTCTAAAATTTGACAATCTTCCAGTTTATCAAAAACGATTTCTGACAAATTAAGGGTATCTTCTTGATACCAATCAAGGTTAAACAATAGTTGCAAGCTATTACTATTCACTGTTTTTGCAGCTGTAATTATAAAGTTTTGTGTCATAGTTTTAGTCATTTATAGTATTGAATAATAAGCATTATCATTTTATATGTTGATAGCAGATAAATATACCCATACGTTTCCTATTGTTATTAAAAAATCGACGACAATAGATATATTTTTTCCTATAATAACTGTAGTCTTACGATCAGAAATAATAATTTAAGAGAGAAAAATCCATGAAAAGAATGACTATGGCTGTTGCCTTAACAGCATTAATGGCTTCTCCTGTTTTTGCAGGTGATATAGCTGCAGGTAAAGCTAAAACAGGTATGTGTGCTGCATGTCATGGCGCAATGGGTGTTTCAGCGGTTCCTATGTACCCTAACTTAGCTGGTCAAAAAGAAGCTTATATTGCTAAACAGCTACGAGATTTTAAATCTGGCGCACGTAAAGATCCGGTAATGGCACCTATGGCAATGGCTTTAACTGACGCTGATGTTGCTAACGTTGCTGCATATTACGCTAGTTTAAAATAATCGTTCGTCTGTAATAATTAAAAAAGCGCCAGTGGGCGCTTTTTCTATTTATGGCTATGAAATAGTTAGCCATTATGCTGCTGAATCAACTCTAAAAATGGCTTTCCGTAACGAGCCAATTTTGTATCCCCAATACCACTAACTGATAACATTTGTCGATCGTTAGTCGGTTTCATTCTCGCTAATTCAGACAGAGTTGCATCACTAAAAACAATAAACGGGGCAATGTCGTCAGCGTCTGCAATTTCTTTACGTAACGTTCGGAGTTTAGCGAAAAGTGCTCGGTCATAAGATTGTGTCACTTTTTCTCGTTTCCAGTAACTCGCGTTTTGCAATCGAGGAGTTGCCAGCATCAATGCTTCTTCAGCTTTTAATACCGAACGTGAGGCTTGTGTTAAGCATAAGCTGGACTGTTGCGATATATCTTGCTGTAAATAGCCTAGATGAATAAGTTGCCTGATAATGGCAAACCAATAACCTGGGGTTTTATCTTTCCCTATTCCAAAAGTAGACACGTCATCGTGCTTCTTCTGTTTAATGGCAATAGTATGCTCGCCTCTAAGCACATCGATCACGTATTCAATATCACCTTGCTGTTGAATACGATAAACACACGACAATACTTTTTGGGCCGCAATAGAGCCATCAAAAAGACTAGGTGGATCTAAACAAATATCACAATTACCACAACGCGTTTCAGTAAATTCAGCAAAATAGTTAAGCACAACTTGTCGTCGGCAGGTTTGTGCATCAATAAAGCCCACCATCGCTTGAAATCGCTGTAACTCTACATTAACACGCGTTTCGTTGTCTCCTGAACTGATCCGCTTTTTAATCCGATCGGCATCTTTACTGTCGTACAAAAACAAAGCTTCGGCTTCTAAGCCATCTCGGCCGGCACGACCTATTTCTTGGTAATATGATTCTAATGTTTTAGGCGGCTCAAAGTGGATAACATACCGTATATTTGATTTATTGATCCCTAAACCAAAAGCAATGGTGGCTATAACAACCTGAATATTATCTTTTGCGAAGGAGTCTTGGATCGTATTCCTAATATCTACTTCCATCCCTGCATGGTAGGCAGCACAATTAACGCCAGCTCCCGCGAGGTATTTCGATAGTTTTTCAACTTGCCAACGACTATTACAATATATTATTCCGTTTTCATCTTTACGTTTCTTTATATAGCCAATTAACTGCTGCTCGCCGTTATATTTTTCTGCCATGGTTAAACGAATATTAGGGCGATCGAAGCTATCAAGGTGAATGTAAGGATCATACAAGTCTAATTGTGCCAGTATATCTTTGCGGGTTGTGACATCCGCTGTAGCGGTTAATGCCATCACAGGCACATGCGGGAAGTTCTGTTTAATGGTGTTTAACTTGGTATAAGCAGGTCGAAAATCGTGTCCCCACTGTGAAATACAATGCGCTTCATCAATGGCAAACAAGCTGATATTTAACTGCATAAGTTCTTGAACAAAGTAATAGCTACTTAAGCGCTCTGGTGCAATATACAGTAATTTCACTTCACCTTGAAAAGCCGCTTGCATTGTTTGTGCTATTTTATCCTTATCAATACTAGAATTTATATACGCGGCGTGAATCCCTTGTAAAGTCAAACTATCAACCTGATCTTTCATTAATGCGATTAAGGGTGATACAACAATCGTCACACCTGGTAACAATACCGCAGGAAGCTGATAACACATCGACTTACCTCCACCTGTTGGCATTAATACCAAGCTATCTTTACCTCTCAATAGGTTTTGAATAATCGCTTGTTGCCCCTGACGAAAAGAGCCATAACCAAAGTGATGTTTTAAAGTATCAATTAAGGTGTCAGTTGATATAGGTGATTCAGTTTCGTTTTGCAAAAGATTCTACGCATTAATATAAGTCGTTTTATTTTAACCCAGCTTCAAGTCTCGGTAGAGGATTATTTTGTTTATAACGAAATTAATTGCTACTCTTAAAAACAAACTAATTAAAAGGTCGGATGAGTTAATGGATAAATCAATAATATCTTCACATGTGGTTGATTTTTGGAATGCACAAATGCCATTTAATCAGCTATTAGGTCTCAATATCACCAGGTTTGATAGCGAAGTATCAGAAGTACGATTTTTGTGGCAAGACAAACTCATTGGCAATCCCATTCTAAAAATTTTGCACGGTGGTGTTACTGCGGCAGCATTAGATCTCGCTGGTGGTGCCGTTACAGCAGCTAATGTGCTTGAAGGAATCGACGAAATAACCCCTGAAAGCATGCAAAAACATTTAAGTAAAATGGGTACAATTGACCTAAGAACTGACTATTTACGACCAGGAAAAGGTGAAGAGTTTATTGTTACCGCCAGAATTATCCGACATGGTAAACGTGTAGCGGTTGCACGTATGGAAATGCACAATGAAAAAGGTGAGCATATCGCCTTTGGTACTGGTACTTATATTGTTGGGTAATATTTTTCTAATACTTAAAGTACTCATTAATGTAGATTAAAATTTATGAGTGCTACCATATCAAGTACTAAAATTTAGTCACTATTCAGTACTTAAATAATACACCACCGAGAACACCGAAACACTGCGCTACACAGAGAAAATACAGCGCGATATTTTTTCTCTGTGACCTCTGTGGTACCTGCTGTTTTTTTAGCTGAATAGTGACAAATTTATTCCTCAACTCCTGCAATACAAACTTGATTTCGTCCATTTTCTTTAGCTGAATACAGTGCAACATCTGCCTCAGCCATCTGCTTATCAATCGATTCTTTACTACTAAAAACAACACCAATACTGACCGTAAACATAATATGGTGCTCAGCATAATTAACTTGAGAGACTGAAATATCTCGTCTAAAATCATCAAGTTTATTGTAAAGTTGATCATCATCGACACCAGGTAAAAGAATACAAAACTCCTCCCCTCCCATACGAGCCATCAGTCCTGCTCCAAAGTGCTTTCTCAGATACAGAGCAAGTACTTTAAGAACATGATCTCCTACTTCATGCCCATAGTTATCATTCACGGCCTTAAAGAAGTCGATATCAATCATGGCTAAACAGTGAGGTACATTATTTTCAACATATTTTGCAATACGTTGCTCTACATTGGCAAAAAACGCACGACGATTTGGTAGCTCGGTTAAATAATCGGTATTAGCTGCTTTGTGAATTTGTGCAATGTTATGCAAGTTTTCAATATTTTGTGTAACTCGACAATAAAACTCTTCCGGACAAAACGGTTTACGTAGGAAATCATCGGCACCATTTTTTATAAATCGAGCGGAGTGCATACCATTTGATGCTCCAGATACTCCAATAATGGCCATTTGATCACGTGTATAGGTTTTACGTATTTCATTACTGAGTGTTACACCATCCATAATCGGCATTTCTAAGTCAGTAATGACCAATTTAATGTCATTATTTTTTCCTAAAATATCCAGCGCTTCTTGACCATTCTCGGCAATAAACACGGTAAAATTTCGTCGCTTTAAAAGCTCAACTAAATGATTACGTGCAGCCATAGAGTCATCTACAACCAAAACTTTATTATCGCTATTAGTCAGTTGCCAATGCAGGATACGTTTTAGATAAAGAAAAGCCTGACTATTTTCTTTGGTTATATAGTCAATAACAGGTTGACCTAATATATGTTGACGCGTCTTTTCATCCATTTTACCCGTTAAGACAACACTAGGAATTTTATGTGATAACACATACTCAATCGCTTCCCCATCTAAAGCATCGGGTAATGCATAATCAATAGTTGCCGCAAAAAAGTCATCATTATCAGTTAAAATATTTTTGACTTCTTCAAGGTTTACGGCAACCGTTACGTCATAGTTTAATGATACTGCAATTTGTTTAATAACACGCGCAATGGGCTTGCTATCTTCGACTACCAATAATTTTTTCGACATAAACGAAAACCTTTTAATTAAAGAGCTTGCAAATTAGCATAGGCAACAACGAGCCATTTACTACCAACTTCTGCAAAATTTACTTGAATACGACTTTGTGCTCCTGACCCTTCATAATTTAGTACTACACCTTCCCCAAATTTGGCATGAACAACGGATTGACCTAAAGAGAACCCGGTGTTATCAAATGTTTCTGTGGTAAAGGTATTAGAAAATCTACCTGATGTTGCAGGTCTAGTCACTTGATTTTGTAGACGAATTTCTTCAGTACACTCATTCGGCAGCTCTCTTAAAAAACGACTGGGTTTATGGTGTTTTTCCTGTCCGTATAAACGTCTACTTTCTGCATGACATAAGTATAGCTTATGCATGGCTCGAGTCATGCCGACATAACACAATCTGCGCTCCTCTTCTAAGCGTCCAATCTCTTCTAATGATTGCTGCGAAGGAAACATGCCCTCTTCAAGGCCTGCTATAAACACAAGAGGAAATTCCAACCCTTTGGCCGAATGCATTGTCATTAATTGTACTGCAGATTCGTAATCGTCTGCTTGAGATTCACCTGACTCCAGCGCCGCATGTGTTAAAAACGCCGTTAGTTTAGTTTGTTCTTCTTCGAGTTCGGGATCCATTTCGTAAGTTTGACAAGCCGTCACCAGCTCATTTAAGTTCTCTATTCTCGCTTCCGCTCGTTCGCCTTTTTCAGCCTGATACATAGCTTTTAAGCCACTGTGTTGAATCAAGTAATTGGCCTGCTGATCTAAATTTAGGTTATTGGAGTCATCTTCAAGCTGGTCAATCAAATCAACAAAGTTTTTGATCACTTTTGCGCTGCGGCCTTTCAGTTCTTCATTATTTAACATGTGCTGACAGGCTTGCCACAAGGTTAAATCCATACTGCGTGCTGCATCGCGTACTAATGAAATACTTTGATTTCCAATACCACGTGTTGGCGTATTAATAATACGTTCGAAGGCTGCGTCATCATCACGATTATTAATAATACGCATATACGCTAATGCATCTTTGATTTCTTGGCGTTCGAAAAATCGCTGACCACCATAGATACGATAAGGTAAATTACTTTGTAATAACGCTTCTTCTAATAAACGTGATTGTGCATTACTACGATACAATATGGATACATCGTCTAACGAACCATTTTTTTCTTTCCAGTCGGTAATTCTACCGGCAATAAATCGTGCTTCATCAATTTCGTTAAACGCAGTATAAATAGATATTTTCTCTCCCGACTTATCTTCGGTCCAAAGCTCTTTACCTAACCTGTTATTGTTATTTGAAATTAATTGGTTTGCCGCATTTAGAATATTAGCGGTTGAGCGGTAGTTTTGTTCTAACTTGATCGTTTTAGCTTTATCATAATCATTGAGAAAACGTTGAATATTTTCTATTTTGGCACCACGCCAACCATAAATAGATTGATCATCGTCACCAACAATCATCACTTTACTGCTCGCTTTACCTAAAAGAGTTAACCAAGCATATTGAATAGCATTAGTATCTTGAAATTCGTCCACTAAAATGTGTTTAAAGCGCTGCTGGTAGTGCTCTAACAACACAGGGTTATTCAACCAAAGTTCATGAGCACGCAATAACAGTTCGGCAAAATCAACCAAGCCAGAGCGATCACAAGCATCTTGATAACCTTTATAGACTTTAACAAAGGTTTGCTCGGTTGGGTCGTCATAAACTTCTATGTGCTGCGGGCGAATACCCTCATCTTTTTTACCATTGATATACCATTGCATTTGCTTTGGTGGAAATCGTTTTTCATCAATATTTAAGGAACGGACAATACGTTTAACCAGTCTTAACTGATCGTCTGAATCAAGTACCTGAAAAGCTTGTGGTAATTTAGCTTCTTGAAAATGCATACGTAATAAACGGTGTGCTAAACCATGGAAAGTTCCAATCCACATGCCATGGGTATTTCCGCCAACGGTTTCTTCAACACGGGCACGCATCTCAGCGGCAGCCTTATTGGTAAAAGTAACAGCTAAAACACTATGAGGCGAAGCGTTTTCAACCTGCATCAACCACGCAATACGTTGCACAAGCACACGTGTTTTACCACTGCCCGCTCCAGCTAAAACCAACATATTTTGTAAAGGGGCGGCAACAACATCACGTTGCTTTTCGTTTAACGAATCAAGTAATTGGGAAACATCCATAAAAGGGCCAAGCAGTCGAAGGAAATAAAGTGAAGATTATAGCAAGTGATGCAGCTCAGCTACATCAGATAATTCAATATTTGGTAAAATAGACAGCGGTTTACCCACATCGTAACAAGAAAGCCATGCGGTTTGGCATCCAGCTAATACGCCACCACGTATGTCTGAGCGCCCACAATCACCTACATGTAGCAACTCATGAGGAGCAATATTTAAGTTACTACAGGCTTGATCAAACATATCGCTATGAGGCTTTTGCTTATACGGTTCACCCGCATGATAAACCTGTGTAAAATACTGGTTAATACCAATTTTATGAGTATTAACGTTACCATTGCTGATAGCAATTAACGGCCATCTTTTACCAAGTTCAGCTAATAACTGATGAATATCTTCTGGCACCGTAAAATCACTACGGTGCATTTCAAATTCTTGTAGACCAAGCTTTGCCAATACTTGCGCTTTTGGTGCTGCAATGCCTAAATTAATCATACCTAAGGTATAACTTTCTACACGCCAAAGGGCAACATCATGAATCACATCAGGGTTATTGACTAATGCCTGTTTTTTATAAGGTAACCAAAAATGGTAATCAAAGCTTAACTGGCTATTTACCGATGTCGTAATGTGCTCTGGCAGTGTTCGAATAAAATAGGCCGCCATTTTTTTATCGGTTGCCAACATAACCGGATAATTACTATATAGCGTGTCATCTAAATCAAAGCTAATAGCTTTGAACGGTAATAAACGACGATAGAATTTCATTATACGTTTGACAGCAACAGGTGTTGATCGAGTAATTTAGCAATAAGTCTTCTAAATTGGCTCAATAATAATGTATCCATGCGCGGATCAAAATGATCGGCATCAACACTACTAATCGCCATAAATCCTAATACTTTTTCATTATGTTCTAGCTTCACTAAGACCACTGAGCCTGCTGTAACCTTAGAAAACACAAGCTGTTGTTCGCTTTGCTGTAAACGACCAAAATAGTAATCGTCTTTCATCAAACGGTTTTGCATTACACCGCCACAATCATTATCCGCTAGACTGTGATGACTCACAGTAACATCATCAAACAACCATAGTTTTAAATCAGAGAGTGATAACAACTCGGTTGTTGCTTGATATAAGCAGTCAAATAATTCAGTTGCCGATGTACAATCAAGTAACCGTAAATATAAATCGCTGTACAAGGTAAACAACTGCTCATTATTATTAGCAATAGACATAAGGTGCGTAATTTCTTCTTCTAAAGAATGCACTTTATTACGTAATTGCTGCTGCTGTCGCTCAACTAACGACACTGTTCCACGCTGGTGGTCAGCTAATCTCAAACTTCTTAATAGCTCAGGATGACGAGCGAATATTTCAGGGTTATCTTCTAAATAGCTCACGACAATTTCATCGGAAAGTATCAGCTCATCAGTTTGCATGCATACAGCCTTAGTTATTTTATTATTATTGTTTTCTTTTGTGTCTGAACTCACAAGTGTATCTGACCATCAAATACATGTGTGGCAGGGCCAGACATTTTAACGGGGTTGCCGGGACCTTTCCAAAAGATTTTAAGTGTTCCGCCTGGAAGCTCAACCGTTACTTCTTTTGCTAATTTTTTCTGCGTTTGTCCAATAACAACCGCAGCACAAGCGCCGCTACCACAAGCTAATGTTTCAGCTGCACCGCGTTCGTATACGCGTAATTTCACATATTCTGGCGACACAACTTCCATAAAACCAACATTAGCATCTTCAGTGAAACGCTCATGGAGCGAAAGGGCTTTACCCAATGTTTCGACTGGCGCGTCTTCAACAGAGTCAACCGTTAATACGCAATGAGGGTTTCCCATAGAAACTGCACCACATAATACCGTTTCTTCTTCACAACGCAGAATATAAGTACCTTCAGCTTTTTGTGCTGTAAATGGTATTTTAGCTGGCTCAAACTGAGGCACCGGCATACTTACGGTAATGTTACCATCACGCTCAACAAACAAAGTCATTTTTCCTGATTGAGTCGATACCTTAATTTTGTTTTTATTGGTTAGTTTTTTAAGTCGTACAAAGCGAGCAAAACAACGTGCACCATTGCCACACTGACTAACTTCACTCCCATCGGCATTAAAAATGCGGTAATGAAAATCTAAATCAGGATCATAAGGAGGCTCAACCACTAATAATTGATCAAAGCCAACACCAAAATTACGATCAGCAAGTTGCTTTATTTGTTCATTCGACAAATAAACATTTTGAGTAACGTTATCTAATACAAGAAAATCGTTACCTAAACCATGCATTTTTGAAAAGTTTACCAACATCTGTTTTGTCTTCTCACTCAGCTATTTTAACGAACTAGGGTAAAAGCGTTTCACCTTGCCAAAGCTGTTCTAATGTTTCACGTTGACGAATTAAATGTACGTCATCACCATCAACCATCACTTCAGCAGCTCGAGGACGACTGTTATAATTTGAACTCATGGTAAACCCATAAGCTCCAGCAGAACGTACCGCGAGTAAGTCACCTGCTTTAATTGCAAGCTCACGTTGTTTACCTAAAAAGTCACCGGTTTCACATACAGGACCAACAATATCATATAATGCTGTTGGTTCATCTCTTTGCTCAACAGGGATAATAGCTTGCCATGCTTGATAAAGTGCAGGTCTGATCAAATCATTCATCGCTGCATCGACAATAGCAAAGTTCAGGTTTTCGTTTGATTTTAAAAATTCAACTTCAGTAACTAAAATACCCGCATTGGCCATAATTGCGCGACCAGGTTCATAGAGCAATGTAATGTCACGATCAGCTAATTTATCAGCAATCGCTTTTGCATACTCATCAGGATGTGGCGGTTGTTCGTCGTCATAACAAACACCTAAGCCACCACCTACATCGATATGCGATAGTTCTATACCTTTTTCTGATAGGTTATCTACTAACAATAAAACGCGATCTAATGCATCTAAAAATGGTCGTATTTCAGTTAATTGCGACCCAATATGTGAATCGACACCTTTAATAGCCAAATGAGATAAACCAGCCGCATATTCATACAGGGCTGCGGCATCATCAATATTGATACCAAACTTATTATCTTTTAAGCCTGTAGAGATGTATGGGTGTGTACCTGCATCAACGTCTGGATTAACGCGTAAAGAGATAGGTGCTATTTTATCAACAGATTTCGCTACATTTTGAATACGATCAACTTCTGCAGCAGATTCAACATTAAAACAATAAATACCTTGCTCTAAAGCAAATGCGATTTCGTCAGATGTTTTACCGACTCCTGAAAAAACAACCTTTTTAGGGTCTCCACCTGCTTTTAACACACGGGCTAATTCACCTTTTGATACAATATCAAAACCTGAACCCAAACGAGCCATCACATTTAATACAGCTAAATTACTATTCGCTTTTACCGCATAACATACTAGATGAGGGCGATCACCTGCGGCATTATCAAAAGCTTTCCAATGTCTTTCTATGGTTGCTCTTGAATAAATAAATAATGGCGTACCATAACTTTTAGCCAATTCTGACACTTGAGAATTTTCGGCGTATAATGAGGTGTTTTTACGATTAAAAAAGTCCACAGCTAATTTTCCTGTTTTTTACTGATGCTGCTATTTACGCTAGCTTTTGATTTAACTTTATTCGGATCAACTTGTTCAGGTGGTGTTTGGTATAAAGGACCTTTAATTCCACACCCTGAAAATACGAACAAACACACAAAATAGGCGAAAATAATTGAAATTTGTTTATACATATTGATTTATTCGATTTTTTTCCCATGATAGACGTTTTATAATCAGATTGGTATAACAGCCATCCTAATTAATTTAGGTAATTCCACTTACAGGACAAATTATGAACGATAGTGAATATAACATTGCAACAGATGAGCTATTACTCGCTGTTGAAGAAGCCATTGAAGACTGTGGTATTGATATTGATTATGAAGGTGTTGGCGGCCTGCTTACCTTAAGTTTTAAGAACGGAACCAAAATCATTTTAAACAAACAAGCCCCGTTACACGAGGTGTGGGTAGCAACTAAGTTTAACGGCCACCATTTTCATTTCGAAAATGATCTATGGATAGATAAGCGTGCCGGCGACGAGTTTTGGGCATTTATCTCACAAGCTGTTAGTAAACAGGCTGAAGCTGACATTATTTTACAGCCCTAAATTTAGACATAAATATTACAACTAATACTGAATTAGTATTAAAGGAAACTCCCAATGAGTACACAAGTCGTACGCATAGCAACAAGAAAAAGCGCCTTGGCTTTATGGCAAGCTGAATATGTAAAAGCACAACTTGAAAAATTCCACCAAGGTATTCAAGTTGAATTAGTACCGATGACCACCAAAGGCGACATTATTCTTGATACGCCGCTCGCTAAAGTTGGTGGGAAAGGCCTTTTTGTTAAAGAACTTGAAGTGGCCATGTTAGACGATCGCGCAGATATTGCCGTACATTCAATGAAAGACGTACCTGTTGAGTTTCCTGAAGGTTTAGGACTAGAAGTTATTTGCCCAAGAGAAGACCCGCGTGATGCTTTTGTTTCCAATACCATTGAAAGTGTAGAAACATTACCTCAAGGTGCCATTGTTGGTACGTCTAGCTTACGTAGACAATGCCAACTTAAGGCATTACGACCTGATTTAGACATTCGAGATTTACGTGGCAATGTAAATACGCGTTTGAAAAAGCTCGATAACGGTGAATACGATGCCATTATATTAGCTGCTGCAGGACTGATTCGTTTAGAAATGCCAGAACGTATTAAAGAATACATAGCGCCAGAAGTGATGTTACCTGCAAACGGACAAGGTGCTGTCGGCATTGAATGTCGCTCTAACGACGCGGCAATTAAAGCTTTGCTTGCACCGTTAGAATGTAACGAAACACGTGTTCGTGTTTTAGCAGAACGTGCTATGAATAAAGCGCTTGAAGGTGGTTGTCAGGTTCCTATTGGGAGTTATGCCCTACTCGAATCAAACAACAACCAAGAAATGCTTTACATACGTGGGTTAGTTGGTGCTGTTGATGGCAGTGTTATTTTGCACAGCGACATCAAAGGTCCGGTAGAAAACGCCGAGCAATTAGGGCAACAACTTGCACAAGCATTACTTGATCAAGGTGCTGACAAAATCTTAAAACAGGTTTATGAACAACAATAAGCTTACCGCACTAATAACTCGCCCTGAATACGAAGGGCGAGTACTCGCCGAAAAATTAACAACATTAGGTGTTAATAGTTTTTGCCAGCCATTATTTGACTATCATTCAAATCAATGCCAAAAAGAATTATCTAAAATACTCAATGTAGTACACCAACCGATTATAATATTTATTAGTGTTGCTGCCGTAAGATTTGCTAACAAAGCATTACCACTTTCCCAATGGCCTATTAGTAAAATACTCGCCGTAGGCTCTGCAACCGCGAATGCCGTAAACAACTTAGGGCTTGAATGTACGTCACCCGAAGTACACCAAAGTGAAGGTTTATTGAGTTTACCCGTACTTCAAGCAGTGAAAAATCAAGATATTATCATTGTAAGAGGTGATGGCGGACGGGAACTGTTAGCAAAAACGCTAAAATCTAGAGGGGCGAAAACCCACTATTTTGAAGCTTATCAACGCATTTGGCGACAATTAACTCCTAATATTGCACAACATTGGCGACAAAATAATGTTAATTGTATAGTGATAACTAGTAACGCTTTACTTAAAAGCGTAGTACAATTAACCACTTCATCAGATAACTATTGGCAAAATATCTGTATTTGGGTGGTCGCAAGTGAACGAATTGCCCAACAAGCAAGAGAGTTTGGTTTAATTAATGTTATCAATGCCAATGGTGCAAATGATGACGCTATAACCAAAGCAATAATCAAAAATGGAACAAGATTATGACTGACAAACCGGCCGCTGGAAAAAATAGTAATAAGCCGCAAAACAATCAAGCCGCAAATACTATTACTAAATCCACTGAAAAATCAGCTAAAACGTCTACGCCGCCTTCTTCTGCCCCTATTCAATCAGCAAAAAAAGCTACTGAAACAAAAGCGGTAGAACCTAAAAAAGACGTTAAAAACACACCCTCTAAGCCTGCCGCAAGTAAGGCTAGTCAAACAGAAAAGAAAACTAACGTGAATAGTAAAGTATCCTCATCAGACAAAACACAAAAACCTATGAAACCAGCATCTTCATCAAAAATATCTAAGTTAGCTATTTTTTCTTTACTTATCGCACTCATCGCCGTAGGTGGTGTTGTCGCTATGTACTACTGGCACATGCAGCAACAACAAGCACTTGAAGCTCGTTTAAATGATGCAACAAATAAAAGCACGCTAGAAATAAAAGCACAAATGGCTAAGGTGCTTTCGCGCCAACAAGAAGCGTTAGCAGCACAAGTTGAAGAATCTGTTTACGCGATGGAAAACAACACCGCCGACCGTATCGCTCAACTTAACCAAATGGTTGAAAAGTTTAGCCAAAATCAACCAACCGACTGGTTAGTGCATGAAGCTGAATATTTAGTAAGAGTAGCAGCCCGTACTTTATGGCTTGAAAAAGACGCCACGGCCGCAGTTGGCTTACTACTTGATGCTAATGACCGCATAACCGAATTAAATAATCCTGAAGTATTACCAGTAAGACAACTTATTCACCAAGATATTGCTAACATCAAAGCATTACCCATTTTAGAAACTGAAGAAGTTATTTTGGCCCTTATTGCTTTAGGCGAACAAGTACCAAACCTTCCTTTAGTAACGTTAAGCGTTCCACAAGAAAATGCTGAAACTAATCAATTTGAACTATCTGAAGATGTTTCGAACTGGCGTGAAAACATTCAAAAAACATGGAATAGATTTTTAGATACCTTCGTTGTTGTACATAGCAGAATGGGTGATTTAGAACCTATACTTCCGGCTGATCAACGTGAAAACTTAAAAGAAAATTTAAGCTTAAAATTACAAATAGCTCAATGGGCTGCAAGTAAAGGTAAAGAAGCACTTTTTGTTAAATCATTAAACGACGTTCAAAGCTGGTTAGTACAATACTTTGATATGGAAAACACAAAAAACACTGCCTTCAGCGAAACTATTAACAACTTAAAAACCAAAACCATTACTATTGACGCTTCAAGCAAGCTCGCTTCGTTACAAGCCATTCGAAATATTTTAGCTGATAGAGAAATCACTCGTCCGGTCGTGGAAGTTGAATTAGCTGATAATATTACGGAAACTAATGTGCAAGAAGAGTCACCAACGGTTGAAACAAGTACTCCGGTAGAAGACGTTACTAAAATCGTCGAAGAAACAGCCAATGACACTGTAGAAAACACGTTAAATGAAACCGAAGAAAACATCGAAGACAAAGCTGACGAGATAGAAGAAACGATCAAATCAGTAACAAACGATGCTGAAAACGCCATTGAAGATAAAACTAATGAAATAAAAGAGGCTGTGTAATGAAAAAATTACTTCTGCTCGTACTTTTATTTTTTGCTTTTATATCCGTCACTCCTATGTTGATTGACGAACCTGGCTACATTTCAATTGCCATGAATGGGATGATTTACGAACTTACTGTTTACACAGCAATGTTTTGGATTTTATTCAGCTTTTTAATTGCCGTACTTATTTTTGTTGTACTACGTGATAGTTTCAACTTAAGTTTGGGTACTTGGAGAAAAGTGGCCTTTGCTGGTCAACGTCGTGGCCTAAAAGATTTTGATAGAGGCGTAGCCGCTTATATTTTAGAAGATTATGTACAAGCTGAACATTTGTTAGCAAAAAGCTCTGAGCCGTCAAAGCGTGAACGCATTGGCTATTTGTTAGCTTCTTCTGCGGCGTCAAAGCAAGATCTTCGTTCAAACGCTAAACATTATTTAGGTTTACTTGACGAGTTAGGTAATACAGCAAAAACGGGTAATATCGAATCCGTTATTGTTACCATTAAATTATTAATTACTCACCAAGAATACAATCAAGCTCGTTTGATGCTTGATGAACATCATAAATTTGTCGGTCACGATGCTCGTTTATTACGTTTAGAGATTGAACTATGCATGATCGAAAAACGCTATTTAGCCGCTGTTAAAAATATTGATCTGGCACGTAAACAAAAAACAATAACAGATGAAACCATTATTAGCTGGGAAACTCCTGCTTTTTATGGCGCTTTAAAACAGCTAATTACCGAGCAAAATGAAGAAGATTTAACCCGTTATTGGAGTAGCCTTTCTAACAAGGTAAAACAACGCGAGTCGGTAGTTGTTACTTATTGTAAAGTGTTAGCAGAACAAAACATTATTAAGCCTTTAAATAAAATTTTACTTCCTGCTGTTAAAAAAGGAAATAATGCCGCATTTTTAAAAGCAATACGTAGTTTACCTTTGCAAGCACCTGAAGAACTTATTAGCGTTGCACAAAAACACGTTGATAAGAACGCAGAAAACCCTATGTGGTTAAGTTGTTTAGGGCATTTAGCTATTGCTGACAAACAATGGGGCCTTGCTGAAAAGTCATTTAACAGCTTAGTTGAGCTACCTGACAAGCATTATGATGATGTTGATTTAATCGCTTTTGCGAAAGCGTTAGAGCAATTAGCACAACACGAAAAAGCAACTCAGATTTATAGAAAACTGCATAATTAAACGATAGTTCTATCTGTAAAGGAAGCCTTTATACCCGTTACCATTCAAAGTGCTCGATTTCAGTGGGAATTTAAATGGCTTTAGGCAAGGAAAAGAACCTAAGTATAGTATTCTATATTTTTGTTCTTTGACGCCGCTTAAAGTTATTTAAAACCCATCGTAGAAGCGCTTGAGCAACATCAATTCATCGTTACATCAATTTGAAATGGAATAACCATGACTACATTGATATGCCTTGAATTGAAATTGCTCAAGCACTCTGAAACATGCATCTTGAATGGTAACGGGTATATATGGCTTCCTTTTTTTATGCCTTGAATTGAAATTGCTCAAGCACTCTGAAACGTTCATCTTGAATAGTACGGGTATAAATCCCCGATAAGACACCTTTGCTAACATTATTTTTTTGATAAAAACAATCAAGGTAAGCTAAAGTAACTTAGGGGCTGTTTATCTTTGTTCATATTTTCTGCAATAGACTCTTTTTAATGC
>Ga0209395_1001373_pt1 | contig 34181 bp, 32 predicted proteins | sample GOMGulsemesocosm_3_FD_184635 | JGI IMG/M metagenome (GOLD analysis project Ga0209395, IMG submission 184635) | Methane-oxidizing microbial communities from mesocosms in the Gulf of Mexico - GOM9D Gulf of Mexico (SPAdes) (version 2) | ecosystem: Environmental > Aquatic > Marine > Cold seeps...
CATATTACTCAAGATAAAAGCACCTAGGACAAGGTGCTTTTTTTAAAAGCATTAACTTTCTTGCTGTTCAGCCATTAACCTTTGCATACGCTTTGACCACTGGCTCCAAGAGCCAACAAAAACCCGCTTATTGTCACCGCCGCTCAGCACATTCGCTAACACATTATGGCAAGCCGTAATCCCCGACCCACAATAATGAACAGATTCATTGTCAGACCCATATTCATCAAAACTGATAGCCAGTTCAGATGGTGCGACAAACAAACCGTCACTGTTTAAGTTTTTAGAAAAAGGTCGATTAAGCGCACCCGGAACATGGCCAGCAATGGCATCTATGGTTTCATTTTGGCCTTCAAACCTGTCGTTCGCTCTAGCATCTATTAGTTGAAAACCTTCTGTCTCCATATTTTCTAGTACCGCAGCCTCACTCACAGCCCAAGGAAAAGAAATAGACAAGGCTTCTTGAGCCCTGGTTGGGCTAACTATATCGGTAACCATTTCCCCTTCCAATGCTAACCAAGCTTTTAGCCCACCATCTAACACACGGGTTTTAATATTATTTTGGCTCAACATCCACCAGGCTCTAGCCGCTATTGCTCCAGACATATCATCATAAACAACCACGTTAGAATTTGATGTTATGCCAATACTTTTTAGATAATGACTAAAATCAGAGGCTAAAGGCAAAGGGTGCCGACCACTCAATGGCGTTTCTGGAGACGCTAGATGATGATGTACATCGACAAAAATTGCCCCTGGAATATGAGCGTTTTGATATTCTTTCGCCGCTTTTTCTAAATCCGTTAAATAGAAACGACAATCTAGCAGTATTAAATCCTGACTATCTAGTTCATCTAGTTCATCTCGTAAAGATTGCGCTGAAATTAATGTTTGCATTACCTATCCTCTAGAGCAAATGCTCCCTTATTAACTTAGTAATTCGTCTAAACCTGAAATCTCAACAAAAATCCCATCTAAATGACATTCCATTAACTTATGATTAAGCTTTACCTTGTTAGCAGCCTCAAAAGGGAAGTTAGCCATTATGGTGTCAAAATCACTATTTTTAACTTTTTCACTCGCAAGGTATTGAGCAAGATGTAATATGCAGGCTAACGCGTTATCTTTATCAAGTTGTAAAGGACGCTGATAGGCATAAATAGCATCACCTAAGACATTGGGAAAGCGCCATTTTTCAATCAAATTTGATGCTAAATTACCACTTGAAAAACCTAACACCTCAAGCTCAGCATCATACTGAGTCATTCCTTCCTCAAGTTTATCTTTAATCAAAATAGATTGAGAAGGCACACCCATTACAATGAGCAAACAGCCTATTGTTGACAATAAGCCCGCTGTAAACGCAGTATCAGGGTCAGATTCATCGGTTAATATAGCCAACTCCTTGGCGATACCTGCTATATAAATAGATTCTTGCCAGAATTTCTTCATATCCATTCCAACAACATGATGGACACAACCTGTCAAACCCGACGCTACGACAATATTCTTCAACTTAGCCATGCCCAGCATTACAACAGCTTCATCAATTGATGATATTTTTCGGCTTAAGCCAAAATGTGCTGAATTCACTATCCTTAATACTTTAAGCGAGATCGCTTGGTCTTTTGCAACATCAGAGGCAACTGAACCCAAATCGATATCAGGGTCGTTCAGTTGCATAATTAAAGTCCGAACCACCTCTGGCACCATAGGTAATTGCTCTATTTGATCAAATAACGCTGAAATTTGCATAACGTGCCTCTTTTACATCCATTTTCTTTCCTCTATTTTATGCTCTCAATAATAAGTATGTAAGCCTATGGTTAGTTTTACTTATTTGCTAAAATATCACGATTAACAACGAGCACTAAGTCCTTCTAATGATTCGAATTGATCAGTTACTTACCCAAAATAAACTCTGTAAATCCCGCGTTCAAGCTCAAACCTTTATTAATGAGCAAAAAGTTACTATTTTGATCAATGATCAATGGAGACTTGTCTCTAAAGCGAGCTTAAAAGTTGAACTGGATGTAGAGATAAAATTAACACTCGATGACTCAGATAGGTATGTTTCCCGAGGCGCCCTAAAGCTTGCAGGTGCTATAGCACATACTCAATTAGATATAACTGATTTCACTGTGTTAGATGTTGGTCAATCCACTGGTGGCTTTACCGATTGCGCCCTTCAAGCCGGTGCAAATAAAGTAGTGGGCATTGAAGTAGGTCATGACCAGCTAGATTTGAGCCTGAGAAATAATCCTAATGTCGTCTGCTTAGAAGGCATCAATGCCCGTAATTTAAGCCCTCAAGACCTAACGGGGCACTTACCTAAACATGGCTTCGACCTCGTTGTAATGGACGTTTCTTTTATTTCACAAACCAAAATATTAGCTAATTTGCCTAAACTATTAAGATCAGGCGGACACCTAATTACCCTGGTTAAACCTCAATTTGAAGTCGGTAAGCAGGCGATAGGTAAAGGCGGCATAGTTAAGGATAAAGCCGCAATTGCTCAGTTAGAAGTAACTATGAGCACCTTGATTCAAAGCCTAGGCTTTACGCTACATTGTTATATAAAAAGCCAAATTAAAGGCGGTGATGGCAATCAAGAATACCTCGTTTGGGCAAGTCTAGAAACGAATTAACCAAGACCTAACTGGCATCAACCTCAAGCTTTATTATGTATCGTCGCGCCAGAGTAAAAGCAATACAACCAAAAATAATAGAGCCTAATGCTTGTCCGATAAAGATGCCTTTGGCATCAAAAAACCAACCGAAAAAGATAATTAAAGGCCAGGTGCCTATGGTCGCTCGGGCAAAATTCAACCAAGCCGAGGTTTTAGGGCTGCCCAGGTTATTGAAGGTCGCAATCCCTATAAACAACAAACTTTGAAAGAAAAAACTAAAGGATATGTAGGTCGCAAAAAAAGAAATAAGACTTGCGGTTTCAGCGCTCGCACTAAAAACGTTAATTAACCAAAATTGTAATTCATACAAGGACCAACAGAGTAATAAACAATAACTTAAACTGTATATGACAGCACTCGTCAGTGTTTGCTGCATACGAGAGAAATTATTAGCACCATAATTTTGTCCTAATATGGGTCCTACCGCGCCAGAGAGTGCAAATAAACCGCCAAAAACGACCGGGATTATTCGTCCTATTATCGAGTAGGCTGCAACGGCATCATCACCAAAGGTCGCCATATGTTCAGTAACTAACGCATTAGCTAAAGGCGAAGACATATTAGTCAGCATAGCGGGAAAGGTAATAAAAACGATCTTTTTAAAATCTTGGCAGAAATACAACCAATCAAAACGAGATAAGGTTTGATGTACATTAACCAAACCATAATAGGCAATTGCAAGCATTGAAAAACGCCCAATTAAGGAGGCGATAGCAGCGCCATCCAGCCCCATCCCTAAAACAAATATAAGAATAGGATCTAAAACAGCATTCACCAGGCCACTGATTAATGTGGCATACATAGCACGCTTTGCATCGCCTAAAGCCCGCATAATGCCAGAGCCTATCATACCCACCATGATGGCAGGCATACCTAAAATAGAGATCTCTAAATAACTGGTCGCTAAATCAAGAGTAATGCCATTTGCACCTAAAAAGTACAATAAATTCGGTATTCGAGGCATCAAAAAATAGACGATAATAAAAGAAAGTAGAATACCAAAGACAAGTACATTTGTGGCTCGACGTTTAGCCTGCTCTCTATCGCCACGCCCAACAGCACGAGACACCATGGCCGTTGCAGAAATAGCGACAGCAAGACCAATAGAAATGGTAAAAAACATGATAGAGCTTGCAAAACCAACCGCGGCAACAACTTCTTTTTGATCCAACATGGAAAGAAATAATATATCGACCAAATCCACCATGAACATGGACATTAACCCAAAAGCCCCCGTTGCTGACATGACAACAACGTGACGCAAGGTTGATCCAGAAGTAAAAGTTGCCTTTAACGGCATTCAGCATGCTCCGTCGAAATGAAAAATTCGAATATGAAGGTTTAGAGAAGAGTATTGGGCATTAAAACAAGCATAGAGGCCCATCTAATTAGAACAAAAGGCACTTTCAAAAAGAGAGTGCCTTTTATAAAGCGTGATTTTCTCACGAAACCGCATTAAGAAGAAGCCAAGGCGGAGATTAAAATAGTGATTACCCGGGTTTCAGGACAGGGCAGAGCTTTTCGCTTTCACAAATACGACTTTTTCTACATCTGAAAAACGTTGAGCAAAATGAACTGTCATACCCGCTTTAATTGAGTCCGGCAATTCATCATAATCACGCTTATTAGGCTCTGGTAGAATGATCTCAAATATTTTAATACGTTTAGCCGCGATGATTTTCTCTTTTATTCCCCCGACAGCCAGTACTAAGCCTGTAAGGGTTAACTCCCCCGTCATGGCTAAGCCTTTTTTAATCGGTTCATTTCTCGCTAGAGACATTAAGGCCGTTGCCATAGTCACACCGGCACTTGGGCCATCTTTTGGGGTTGCACCTTCAGGTACATGTAAATGAATCATACTTTTATCAAAGTATTCAGGTTGTAAATTAAAGGTTTTACTATGTGAAGCGACATAAGAGTAAGCAATTTCAGCCGACTCTTTCATCACATCACCCAGTTTACCGGTTAACTTCAAACCTCGACTTAATTCATGAACCCTATTCGCTTCTATGGGTAAGGTAGCTCCGCCCATGGAGGTCCAAGCCAGCCCCGTCACCACACCGACACCTCGAATAGCGGAGTCAGCCCTGAAATAAGGCGCACCAAGCAAGTTCTCGATATCCTTCACACCAACATTGATGCTTTCTATCTTCTCAGTCATGCGCTGTACCACGCATTTTCTTAACACTTTTTGCAGCAGTTTATCTAATCCACGAACACCTGCTTCACGAGCGTAGTTTTCAATCAATAGTTTCAGCGCGGCATCCGTGATATTTAACTGCTTTTTAAACAGTTTGTTTTTCTTCAGCAACTTAGGCCATAAGTGCTGTTTGGCGATCGCCAATTTTTCTTCAGCGATATACCCCGACAAACGTATCACATCCATTCGATCTAATAGCGCGCTCGGAATCGTATCAAGTTGGTTAGCAGTACAAACAAAAAGGGCTTTCGATAAATCTATTCGCATATCAAGATAGTGATCCAAAAACTCACTATTCTGTTCAGGGTCCAATGCTTCTAACAAGGCTGACGCTGGATCACCTTGGGACGATGCGCCGATTTTATCGACTTCATCTAACATTATGACAGGGTTTTCAACCTTGACCTCTTTTAATGCCTGCACGAATTTACCTGGCAAAGCCCCAATATAGGTTCGTCTGTGCCCTTTAATTTCGGCTTCATCTCGCATACCGCCTAAACTAAAACGATAAAACTCTCGATTTAAAGAAGCGGCAATAGACTTACCTATAGACGTCTTCCCGACTCCCGGTGGTCCAACCAATAGTAGAATTGAACCTCCCATCTCTCCCCTATGTGCACCCAGGGCTAAGAACTCAATAATACGGTCTTTTACATCATCTAGGCTTGAGTGATGATCCTCCAATATTTCTCTTGCTTTGATAATATCCATATTATCTTGAGAATAAATACCCCAGGGTAAAGCGGTGGCCCAATCTAAATAGTTACGTGTCACACCATATTCAGGGGACCCAGACTCTAATACACTGAGCTTTTCTAATTCTTCTTCTATCTTAATCTGTTGTTTTTCAGACAGTGTCTTCCCGACTAATCTCTGTCTAAATTTATCGATATCAGACGTTTTATCGTCTTTTGATAAACCCAGCTCTTTTTGAATCACTTTAAGCTGCTCTTTTAAGAAAAACTCTCTTTGGTGTTTGCTGATTTTGTCGTTTACTTCTGCGCTAATCTCATTTTGTAAACGTGCAATCTCCAGTTCTCGCTTCAACAACAAAAGTGCAAGGTGCATTCGTTTGTGCACGGGCCTTGTTTCTAATACGTGATAAAGCTCATCTGCTTCCGCCGAGGTAATAGAGGCGGCGAAATCCGCTAACAGCCCTGGCTGATTAAACGAAAAACGAGAAAGGTATTGACGTAAATCTTCACTAAAGAGAGGGTTAACTCTAATCAGTTCTTTAATTGAATCCAAAATTGAAATGGAATAAGCCTTAGACTCATCATCATTCACCTTGGTATCGGTTAGATACTTAACGCGGGCACGATATGGCGCTTCCTCGTCAAGCCACTCGACAACCTCAAAGCGCTTCAGACCTTGCGCTAAAAATGTCATTTTATCCGATTCTGGTGTGGCTTTATGAACCTTGACAACACAGCCTATTTGTTTGAACTCGTCAACTGACGGTTTTCCCTCTTTCGCGCTTTCTGAAAACATTAAACCCACAGTAGATTGGGGGTCTAATGAAATACGCTCTAAAGTTTCTTCCCATGGATCAAGGTCAACGGCAACAGGTTGGACCTGAGCAGGAAAAAAGGGGCGACTAGAGAGAGGCAAGATATAAATAATGTCGGGCAATACATCTTCAGGTAAGGCTAATTCTTTAGGGTCACTTAATTTAACGTCATCACCCTCTAACTCATCAATAGTCACGTCTTGTTGGCTTGGCACTTCAGTATCGTCTTGAATATTATCTTCGTTGCTCATTCTTTTCTCAATTTAACTAATATTGAGCAGAGAGAGGTAAATGGATTAAAAGCAAATTCAATTCCATTGATTGCTTATTTACCTACTCTTCTCATTTTGTTTAAGTTTATTACGTCTTTATGTAATGCCGAATTACATAAATGCAAGACTTATACAAGAATCAAGGTGTATAACAGATATCAAGATAGAAATAGGACGCGAGGAAGAGGTTATTTTTCCAAGCCACCCCCGAGTACATTGAACTATCTATTAGGTCAGGATTAATTCATAATCTAGCCCCATTACAATTGCCATTTTTATTAGTTTTCAACAAACTATTAATACTTAATTTTTGAGTCTAAATAGAATAAGGACCCCGTTATGACCGCTAATAGCATTCTCGAGACTTTCTCCGATGTACACCTTATTGACCACCCTTTTGTACAGCATAAATTAACCAGTTTACGTGACAAAAACACAGGTACACGTGAATTCAGAATGCTAGTAGAAGAACTGGGCACGCTTATTGGTTATGAAGCTACTCGCGACCTTGAGACGGAAGAAGTTGAGGTAGAAACACCACTTGAAAAAGCAATGAGCCCCGTCCTCAAAGGTAAAAAACTTTGTATCGTTACTATTATGAGAGCGGGAAATGGCTTAGCTGAAGGGGTACTTAAACTATCGCCATCAGCACGAGTTGGTCATATTGGTATGTATCGAGACCCTGTCACTAAACAGCCTGTCGATTATTATCTAAAAATGCCCCACTCTCTCGACCAAAGAACAATAATCGTTGTTGATCCTATGCTTGCGACCGGTAATTCAGCTGCCGCAGCGATTCAAAAAATGAAAGATTTGGGCGCAAAAAACATTCGTTTTATTTGTTTGTTTGCTGCACCAGAAGGGATTCAAGCATTTAAAGAAGAGCATCCAGACGTTCCCATGTATGTCGGTGTCATTGATCGCTGCCTAGATGAAAATGCTTATATTCGTCCTGGTGTAGGTGATGCAGGTGACCGTATTTACGGCACACGATAAGCGCTAAAATACACAAGATAAAAAAGGCGCTAAACCTTTCAGTTTAGCGCCTTTTTTGATTTCAGAGAAACTAACTTCTCAGGCCTATATATAAACCAGCAGACGCCATAATAGAACCAGCAGTTCGATTAACAAGCGTTAAAGACCTTTTTGAACGTAAATGTCGTCTTGCTTGTGCTGCCATTTTTGCAACCAAGGTCAAACCCAGCATGAGTGCGATAAAAGTCAATAAAGCAGCAATCGCAATGTCCTGACTGCCAAGTTGAGTAACATCCATAAAGGTAGGCAAAAAGGCAATATAGAACAAAATCACTTTAGGATTCGATGCCGATATCATAAAGCCTTGAATAAAAGCAGAAATATTACTTTTTGTTTCAATCTTTAAATCCTGATGGCTTAATTCTTGAGCTAAAACAGGCACACTCGTCCACATCTTCCAACCCAAATAAACCAAATATGCGCCACCCAATATTCGTATAACAAGAAACACCTCTTCCCATGCGCTTGCTAACGTCGCAAGCCCAAAGCAAGCCATAACCAGGTAACAAATATCACTGATACTCATACCAACGGATAACCACCAGCAGGACTTAGCGCCTTGACTCATACTTTTCGCTAATATGGCAAAAATACCTGGCCCTGGTGTTATACCAAAAATAAAAATTGCGATAAAAAAGGTAAAACCGCTTTCAATTGTCATCAGACACCTATCCGTTAATCGTTAATGCCACAGCTAGTTAAAATCATATGTGTGATAAAGGCTTTAGCTTGATCATAATCATCCTCTTCTAACGCAGGTTTATCTAAGACGATTTTTATTTGAGCATCGAAATCAGCATAGGTTTGAGTCAAAGCCCATAAGCTAATAAATAAATGTTCTGCTGAGGTCGTTTTCATTTGACCTTGTTCAACCCAGGTTTGAATCGTTTGTTTTTCTCGATTAAGCTCACTCACGAAATGCGCTTTTAAATAATCCAATACAAAAGGCTCTTCCCCGATTAACGCCATCGCAAACACTTTTGAAGCATTAGTATTGATACGTGATTGATCGATTTTTTCACTTATATAGCGTGTAAGGCAAACTTTTGGGCCTTTATCTAGCTCAAAACAACTCACCGATTCTAGCCAAAGCTGTAAAATATTACTTAATACAGCCTCTAATAAATCCTTTTTAGAGCGGTAGTAATAATGAATATTAGCTTTAGGCAAACCCGCTTCATTGGCAATCATTTGCGTGGTAGTTTTAGCTAAACCTTGACGCGCAAAAACCCGCTCCGCCGTAGAAAGGATTAACTCTTGATTTTGTGCGCGTATATGAGCCTTTAGTTGATCTTTTGCACGTTTTTCTTCCACGAAGATGTGTCCTCAGTCAAATATTACAAGCAATGGATTAAAGTGAAGCCTGTTAAAGTAATAATTTTACCATAGCATGAATTAGTAAAGGCAAGAATACTCAAGAAAAAGATGCGCTTAGAAAGGTAAAGGCATTAAGCCTTCAGCACGTGTCAGGCATAAAAAAAGGGGAAGCTTGGCTGCTTCCCCTTTTACCCCTACAACAGAATCAAACAATAACTATAGGCATTCGTTATTGAATAACGCCTGTTGCACCACGTTGGCTCTTATAGTTTCAGATATTTAAATGGATTATAAACATCATGAAATAATCAGTTAGATCGAAGTTTTGTCGATCTTAGCGTCAGATTACACTGAAGCATTTAAAATTCTATCGTTTCTCATAATTTCAAAACCACACAAAGAGAAACTCTTTTTTCAATCGAGCAAGTATATGCTTAATAATTGCACTGGGCAAGATTAATTGAACCACATGGTCAAGTTTGAGATTCATATTATGAAAAGAAAAATAATCTTTTCATAATATGATTAATAAGCAAGAGGGCTGACTATTCCATAACAACACAGTTACGGCCCTTTTTCTTCGCTTTATATAAAAGCAGGTCAGCTTGTTTGATCACATCTTGAGCAATGCGATCTGAATTGGAAAGGCCTGCGCCTATGCTGATGGTGACAGACACGCTTTTGTAACTGTCTTTCTTACTGTCATATACATCCACTAATTCTAACTCGATCGACTCCCTGACCGCTTCTAGCGCTAATAAAACCTCATCTTTTTTTCTATTAGCAAACACGATAGCAAACTCTTCGCCACCGTATCGAAATGCTTTACCGCCACAAGCAACCTTTCCCATGTTATTGGCAACACTTTTAAGTACAAGATCCCCCATATCATGGCCATAGGTGTCATTAAATTTTTTAAAATGGTCAACATCTAACATGGCAATAATATAACGCTTAGATAAACCCAGTAATCGCTCATTTAATGCACGTCGCCCAGGCAATTGAGTTAATTCATCCACATAAGCCATTTTATGACTGTCGATTAAAAGGTAAAGACTCCAAATAAGAAAAATGCCCGTATGTAAAAGTGCAATCTGTTTATTGGTCAAGACTAAAAAATTCATCAGACTTAAAAGCAATAATGAGACCAGTATGGCACCACTAAAGGTATCCGATTTTAACCACCACTTACTGGTTAATAAAATGATACTAAATGCATAAATTAGTACAAAGAGAAGCAAGACTAGGCTAAAAGATTGGGTACTAATTAGATATAAAGCAATACCCGGGATGTGTATCCACTCTAATACTAAAGCAGTACACCAAAGAAGCTGCATGGCCACAAAAACAATTCGATTAAACGCAAAGCGATTAAAAAAACCTCTTTCCTGTAATTGGCTCACCAAAGCCAAATTTAAAGCACTGACAAGCAAGTAAACGGAGACATTATCCTGATCCCCTAAATTAGAAAATGGCAGTAAAGGCAAGATGAGTATAAGGTTAACAAGTAATATTAAGCCCTTATTAAAATGCCAAGAAAGTAATAACACTATGCCCGCAAAAATATAAGGCATCCACTCTAACAGAGCCTGCCAAACAGGCGGAATATTATCCACGTAAACGCTTAAGTACATACTGACCAGCGCAACTAATAAAGGAATAAATAAGCTAATAAATCGTGTTGACATAGATACTCTTGTAACTTGCTTTGGTCTAAAGGCACCAAAATTGACCGTTTGTTAATAAATAACCATCATATGAATTTAACCATAGCCATTCTAGATAAGCACTCTAGAGATAAACATTGAGACGATAAAATCGGTTAAAAAATATGAATTTGATTAATTTTCACCAGTAAAACAACTAAAATTCGCTTTTATCAACACTATCGTTTTATTATTAATCGGTCACAGATGAGGTTCTTACGTTTGATTAATGTGGACTTTTAACGCTTGACCTCAAGTAGCTCTGTAAAAAAATCTCATAATTGGCGATAATGTGTATTCGAGTTCAGCTGAATTGATATTAAATCGATTCATTCGTTAAAATTTGCTCAAATAGGTTTGTTATCTTTATGGAACGGAAAATTCTTTGGCTAATTTCTTTTGCTGTCATTTTTGTACTTTGGTTTAAGCTGGACTTAAAACACACGGATGATGAACAACCCCTTGATCAAACTGCGCCTTTGCAGGCGGTAGATCAAGAGGAAAATCAGCTCCAGATAAATAAAGTAACACCCTATAAACCCATGCAGAACAAACCTAATTTTGCTGACATACAAGATATCAAGCAGAGAAAGGAAACCTTTTTTGAATACCTAGTGCCCTTCGCTGCAGAGAAAAATGCCCTACTTATTCGAGACCGTAATGAGTTAACGCGCATTATCACCAGCTCAGAGCCGCCAACACGTGAACAAAAAAGATGGCTTGCAGCATTAAGAAAGATATTTAAGCTAAAAAAAGTTGGGGTTTATACTCCAGACAACCTTGCTGAGCTTTATTTACATCTTGATGTCGTCCCTGAATCTCTTGTTCTAGCGCAAGCCGCAAATGAATCGGCTTGGGGAACATCACGTTTTGCATTAAAGGGAAATAACTACTTTGGACAATGGTGCTTTAAAATAGGCTGTGGTCTAGTCCCTGAATCTCGTGACGAAGATGCAGACCATGAAGTTCAACGCTTTAAAAGTGTCAAAGACTCCGTCTTTGCTTATATCGATAACTTAAACTCCAATGGCGCCTATAAAGCACTGAGAACAGAGCGAGCCGCTTTAAGAGAGAAAAATAGATCGATCACAGGTTTAGATCTAGTGAATGGTTTATTGCCATACTCTCAACGAGGTCAAGCTTATGTTGAGGAAATTAAATCACTCATCAGTTACAACAAACTATGGCGCTTCGATCAAGAAATATCACTCAATAGCCCAGAGCAATAACCCTGAGACATAATGCAATCACTATTAGGTACAATGTATTTATAAGTTATTAAATTCATTAACTTATTTTTAAATTCTTGGTGGCTATGCATTATTGGCTTTATTACAATATCATCACTTTAATTCAAATTTGAATCGAGGAAATTGAATTGGCACGTTTACCTGTTATTGTTGGATTTGGCGGAATTAACCCGGCTGGTCGCACATCATCACACCAAGCATACCGTCGTATTGTTTTTGATTTACTCCCAAAACCAATCCAACAAGAGGTATTATTAGATCTAGCTAGCATCACAAACACGGCTCATTTTCACCATGGTCATTGGTATAAAGGTGAAACACTGGTTAACTCCCCAGAAGAGCTTGTAGACTTAATTAGCGAAGAGGTTCTCGCTAAAACACTCATTAGAAGAATACACCCTTCTTTATTTGATGTTGATAATGTTTCTATTCATAAAAGTACGTCTCTATTACCCAGCGGCGATGATGAGAGCATTACCTTCACTATCAAAAACCGCTCTATACCTGACAATTTGCCGGCACAATGGCAGGTCAACCCCCTATCTGACAACCTGAGTGAAGTCACGGTAAAGGGTAATTTAGAAGCCTTTATCAAAGACACTAAGGCGCTTAGCGTTAAGGCAGCCGGGCAGTTACCAACAGGGTTTGATCCCTCAAAATTATACCAATCTAGAAACCATCCACGCGGTTTGCAAATGACTGTATATGGTGCCTCTGATGCACTTTCAAGTAGTGGTATTCCTTGGCAAACCATTCGCGACACTGTGGCACCTGACCAAGTCGCTGTTTATGCTGCTAACTCAATAGGCCAGATGGATGACCTAGGATTTGGAGGCATGCTTAAGTCAGCTCTTATGGGCAAACGCACAACCTCAAAGCACTTACCGCTTGGTTATGCCCAAATGCCAGCAGATTTTGTAAACGCTTATGTATTAGGTAGCGTGGGTTCAATTGGGACTTCAATTGGCGCTTGTGCTACCTACTTTTTTAATTTAGAAAAAGCAATTGAAGGCATCAAATCTGGCAAAACACGTGTTGCCATGGTCGGTGGTAGCGATGCTCCAATTACACCTGAAATTATCGAAGGCTTTAGAACCATGGGTGCGCTGGCAGAAGACAGCGCACTACTTGCTCTGGATGCGATAAAAGACCAGAAAGAACCTAACCATAGACACAGTTGCCGACCTTTCGGTAATAATGTTGGTTTTACCATTGGCGAATCGAGCCAGTGGACTCTAATCATGGATGATGCCCTTGCAATAGAACTTGGCGCCCAAATTTTTGGTTCAGTTCCTGCTGTCTATGCCTATGCAGACGGTCATAAAAAGTCAATTTCAGCACCAGGTATTGGTAACTACTTAACCATGGGTAAAGCGATGGCTTACCTACAAAAAATCATTGGTGAAGAAGGTATTAAAAACCATACCTTTATTCAAGCTCACGGCACAAGCACTCCTCAAAACCGCATTACTGAATCACATGTATTAAGCCAAACAGCCAAAAGTTTTAACGCTAAGAGCATCCCAGTTACTGCCATGAAGGCCTTTATTGGGCACTCCCAAGGCACTGCTGGCGGAGATCAGCTACACCTATCACTAGGCGTTTGGGAGCACGGTATCCTACCGGGTTTCACCACCACTCAAAGCATTGCTGATGATGTTTACACTGACGGCCTTAAATTCCAGTTGAAACATGAAGTTTACGGTAAGGATCACTTCCAAGGTGCCTTATTAAACTCTAAAGGGTTTGGCGGTAATAATGGCACAGCCGTTCTACTATCACCCTTGAAGACAATGCAAATGTTAGAAAAACGTTACGATAAAGCGACCATGCTCAGCTACCAAGAAAAGCTTCAGAAAACTAAAGAAGCTGCTCAAGATTACCATCAGGCAGCTATACATGGTGAGAGTTTGCCGATTTATCATTTTGGCAAGGACGTTTTGTCTGGTTATGACTTAGAAATAACATCAGATGCCGTTAAGATTCCAGGTTACTTAAACCCCGTTGACTTAAATGTTAACAACGAGTTTTCAGATCTAGTTGACTAGAAGCAGAAGAAGCTCACAAAAAAACCAGCTAAGGCTGGTTTTTTTTGTGCTCACAGGTCTGGCTAGCGTTTAAATATTGACCTTGAAGATCGAGAAAAAGGTAAAATAATGGCATTAAGTAAAGAGGCTATCGCACTAAAACTCAATATATAAATCTGCTGATCTAATCCAAGCTCAAATAAAAACTGCGTGATAACAATATTCGGCATCACACAAAAAAGCCAGAGGGCAATAGCAATCAATCCCATTTCAAAGCGAGAGCTAGTACGTATTTTACTCATCAGCCAAGCATAAAAATAGACAAATGAAATAATACAAAGACAGGCTATCAAGATTAATTGGGAACCAGGCTCATTGGAGATCAAAGGAGAGGGTGCAGCAGTTAACCAGAAGAAGCCCAATGCCAATTGAGCTAAAATACTAATAAGTATCACTTTATGATTTATTTTATACACCTTTAAAGCCCCATTAATCGTTCTTTATTAATCTGTTTCAGTCTGCCAGAACTAATTCGTTTGATAAAGTTCTTTCACCAAGCTCCTTAAACTTGCTCTCCAAGGTCGCTGCTTCACCCCAAAATGATTAAATATTTTACGGCAGGATAATGATTGTCTACGTAATAATGCTAAGTCACTGGACTCAGCTTGATATTCGTTAATAGGCTTCAAGCTTGTTTGTAATTGCATATTAAATTGCGTGGCATTAACCGATATAGCCTCACCAAACCCAAACCAACTAATATCTTCAGCGCAAGAGTAATGATAAACACCTGAATTATTAGCGCCGTAATGCCTTTGTTTAATTAATGAAAAAGCAACGCGCACCAAATCAGAGATAGGGGTTGGATTTCCAATAAAGTCATCTTGTAAGTAGACCTCATCACCCGCTATAAATGATGTTAGGGTATTTGCAACAACATCCTCATCTTTACCACCAAATAACCAACCACTTCTCAATACAACACTCATCTCACCATCAAGTACTGATCCTTCTATCTCAGCAAGCTGCTTGCCTTCGTCAGTATCACTATCAGGAACATCATTTTCTTCATAGGCGGCTTCTTTATTTCCTGTAAAAACCATCACACTACTTAACATGAACATACTAATATCACTGCCCAATATAGCCTGATTACAAGACTTAATTTGCTTAAGGTAGGCATCGTCTGCTTTAGCACCTAAACTTAAAGCATCGAGCGCAACATCATATTGATCAAGTCCAATATCAATGAAACATGCTTGATTAAATTGATCTTGAGTAAAAGGCGTCAAAGAAAACTCAGACAAATCATTGGAAAATTTTAAAAATTCTTGGCCTATATTACTATCGCTTCCAAGCAATAAAATTTTAATAGGTTTATTTATTTCTACGTCACTAGCCAAGCCTGCTTCCTCTAATTCCAATTTCTAAATAATTTAACAAGATTAACCGATGTATAATCTGCTATTTGCGCAATATCTTGCTCTCTAATTTGTGCAACAACTGCCGCAACTTTGGCCAAATTAGCAGGTTCATTACGCTGACCTTGCAAACCGAATAACGGCATGTCTGGTGAATCCGTTTCCAATACAAAATCTTGATCCGCCAAACTTTTTAACATTTTTCGGGTCTTTTGAGCCCTAGGGTAAGTCACGCTTCCACCTATGCCTAACAAAAGGCCCAGCTCAATAAAGCGCTTAGCTTGTATTTCACTACCTGTAAAAGCATGCACAATACCTTGAAGGTCGTATTTTTTTAAGATCAAAGCAAGCTCATCATAACTTTTTCTAGCATGGAGAATAACAGGCAAATGCAAATTTTTTGCGATATCAAGTTGTCTTAATAAAAAGCGTTTTTGTATTTCATAATTAACACTACCAGGCCAATAATCTAAGCCAATCTCCCCAATTGCTATCGCATTATTAGCAGCAGCAAATTCTTCTAATAAATCTAAACTGGCAAGTTTTTCTTGCGCCAAAAAGTAAGGATGTATTCCATATGCTGCCCGCACAGATGAGCGTTCGGATTCTAATTGCTTTACCCTACTCCAACTTTGGTAAGTTGTTGATGGTACAACAAAGGCTTGAACATCTTCGGCATAGGCCCGTGCAATGACAAGATCAAGGTCAGACTTAAAGTTAATAAGGTCTAAATGGCAATGGCTATCAATCAACATCAATCTAGACTACCCCAAGCTGACACTAACCACTAGGTGATTTAGCTGTGCTATTAATGAAAAAAGCCGCAAAAGCGGCTTTTTTCATTATTCAGAGGGAGATCAAAGGTCTGGCTAGCTTAGCGAGTTGGCCCAGCAGCAACGATACCTTCAGATACACCTTCAAACTTTTTAAAGTTATCAACAAATTGTCCAATAAGATCTTGCGCTTGTGCATCATATGCAGCTTGATCTTGCCAAGTGTTTCTAGGATTCAATAGGATAGAATCAACACCCTCAACTTGCTTAGGAACCGCTAAGTTCAGCTTATCCAATTGCTCTAGCTCAGCATTTTCTAATGCACCAGTTTGAATAGCAGATATAACAGCACGTGTCGTTGGTATACTAAAGCGTTTACCACCTTTACCATGAGCACCGCCAGTCCAACCGGTATTAACTAGGTAAACCTTACTACCGAACTCTTCAATACGTTTGATAAGTAGTTCAGCATATACATGTGCAGCGCGAGGGAAAAAAGGAGCGCCAAAACAGGTTGAGAAAGTTGATTTAATACCGCTGCCTGCGCCCATTTCAGTTGACCCAACTAAAGCAGTATAACCACTCAAGAAATGATAAGCGGCCGCTTCTTTACTCAATACTGAAACTGGCGGCAATACACCCGTCAAGTCACAGGTTAAAAAGATAATGGCATTTGGTTCACCTGCACGATTACCCGCAGCGCGTTTTTCAATATGCTCACGCGGATAACCTGCACGACTGTTTTGAGTCAATGACGTATCAGCGTAGTCAGCAACACGTGTTTCATTATCTAGAACCACGTTTTCTACTATGGTACCAAACTTGATTGCTTTCCAAATAAGAGGTTCATTCTTTTCAGAAAGGTCAATACATTTAGCGTAACAACCACCCTCAATGTTAAAGACAGTATCTTTACCCCAACCATGCTCATCATCACCAATCAAAAAGCGCTCAGGATCAGCTGATAAGGTTGTTTTACCTGTTCCGGACAAACCAAAGAATAAAGTCACATCTTCTTCAGGACCAACATTCGCAGCGCAATGCATTGGCAATACATCTTTCTCTGGTAAAAGGTAGTTCTGTACTGAGAACATGGCTTTCTTCATTTCACCGGCATAACGCATACCAGCAATAAGTACTTTTTTAGCTGCAAAATTCAAAATGACGCACGCTTCAGAATTCGTACCGTCACGCTCAGGTTCACAAACAAAACCCGGAGCATTAATTATTTGCCACTCATTCTTATTCGCTGAATTATAGGTTTCAGGACGAATAAAAAGATTTCGGCCAAACAGGTGATGCCATGCAGTTTCAGTACGCATGATGACAGGTAAATAATAATCGTCGCCCGCTCCAACATGGATATTTGATTCATAAGAGTTTTTAGCGTTTAGATAAGTTTCTACACGCTCCCAAAGCGGCGCAAACTTTGCCTCTGGGAAAGGGCGATTGACAGGGCCCCAATGAATAGAATCTTTACTAGACGCTTCTTCAACAATAAAGCGATCCATTGGAGAACGTCCGGTACGAGCGCCCGTTTCAACGACTAATGCGCCATTGTCTGCTAATTGCCCTTCACCATTTTCCAATGCTTGCTCAACAAGCGCCGGCGTATTTAAATTTTTGTGAATTTTTGGAAGCTCAGTTGCCGCACTCATTTTAATTTTCCTCTATGAACAAATACGAATCTTAGTTCGTCTTTTTTATTTGCAGTTGCTTATTGATTTTTATAGTAACAAATCAATATAAAAAAAAATATTGTTATAACGATTTGTTATTTTATTTCAAACCATCAAAAAAAAACAACAAAACTCATCAAGTCGTTGTTATTTATCAATAATATTATAATAACGGGTGGCGATATTATTTTCATTCGATTTAAATATCAATCAATTTAATTGTTAGTGACAAATATAATTTACGTTTTTGTTGTTTTATTACTTTTTTAGAGCTTATGATCATATTTTTATACTTTTGATGTTTTATTACCTTTTTTTTGACCATAAAGTCAGTATTAGGAGCCTAAAATCGTCTAATTTCGCAATATTTCTGCTAAATTAAGTTTTTTTCATTTCAACTCTTGATATATGACGTATATCACCTCGTCTTCGTGGTAAAATTTGCACCTGAATCCCTCCCCCCACACAAAGTAGATCAAAGTATATGGTTAATATGATTCAGGATTGCAATATAGGATTTATTGGATTAGGTGTTATGGGCAAAAATCTTGCCCTCAATTTAGCTGATCATGGCTATCGTGTTGCAGGATTCGATCTTGATACTAAGAAAGTAAAGGATGTACTTTCGAGTGAAGTAGCTGAGCGCCCAGAAAATGTTGAACAAGCTCGCATTATTGGCTGCGACTCTCTAGCGGACATGCTAAACCACCTAGCAACCCCAAGAGTCATCGTTCTATTGGTTCCGGCAGGGCAGCCTGTTGATGACGTGTGTCAAAATTTGATTCAAGCAGGATTAGAACCAAAAGACATAGTCGTTGATTGCGGTAATAGTCAGTGGACAGACACCATACGTCGTGAAGCGGAATATAAACATCAATTAAAATTCTTTGGAACAGCAGTTTCTGGCGGGGAAGTCGGTGCTCGTTTTGGTCCTTCTCTTATGCCCGGCGGTGACGCTGAGTCTTGGCAGTACCTTAAACCTATGTGGGAAGCAGTCTCTGCAAAGGTTGATAAAGAAGGTAAGCCTATTGAAACAAGAACACCAGGAAAACCTATTTTTGAAGGTGAACCTTGTACCGCCTACCTTGGGCCAAATGGGGCGGGACACTATGTAAAGATGGTACATAACGGCATTGAATATGCCGATATGCAGCTGATTTGTGAAGCCTACCACTTATTACGCTCCATTCTAGGTTATAGCCCGAAGCAAATTGGTAAACTTTTTGAAAAGTGGAATCAAGGTGTTTTAAATAGCTATCTAGTCGAAATTACAGCCGATATTTTACAACAGGATGATATCAAAACAGGTGAACCATTGGTTGACCTCATTTTGGATAGTGCGGGTCAAAAAGGCACGGGCCGTTGGACCGCGATTAGCGCGACTCAAATGGGTGTTCCAGCAGGGATTATTAGCGAGGCGGTATTTTCAAGAGCGCTTAGTACACTGACTAGTCAAAGATATCACGCAGCCAGCACGCTCGTTGGTGTGACAGACCTTCCTGACGTTAATGCTGAGCATGTTGAGTCAAGTATCCATGACGCTCTATATAGCGCTAAGATTTGCGCTTATGCTCAAGGTTTCCAAATCATGCAAGCAGCGCAAGCTGAGTACGACTGGAAATTCAACTTTGTTGATATTGCAAAAATTTGGCGTGGTGGTTGTATCATTAGAGCCTCTTTCTTACAGAAAATAGCAGACGCCTTTACTGAAAATCCAGAATTAGAGAACCTGCTACTTTCGGATTATTTTGCGGACCAGTTAGAAGAAAGACAAGTTGGCTTAAGAAATTCAGTCGTATTAGCGGCTCAAACAGGCATTCCTGCACCGACCTTCTTTTCTGCACTTGCTTATTTTGATGGTTATCGTTCTGAAGTTTTACCAGCAAACTTACTACAGGCTCAGCGTGATTATTTTGGCGCTCACACCTATGAAAGAGCCGATTCTGCCCGTGGTGAAAAATTCCACACTCACTGGCAACAAAAGGGTCGACCTGAAACCCAAGTAAAATAATCAATTCTAAAAGACATAAATAAGGCGCCTTTTGGCGCCTTATTTATGTCTAGTAATCTCACTAATTCAAAATCATCTTATTTCACTTTTCCATCCAACTTGTCGACTGAAGTTAATACGCCACGCAACATACCCACCTCTTGCTGATCCAGTTGAGCACGTTGAAATAAACGACGAAAACGCGTCATCACCTGACGCGGCACCTTAGGATCTAGAAACTCAGTTTTAGTGAGTACGGATTCTAAATGAGTCAACATATGATCAAGTTGCTCTACCGTCGCTGCGGGTACATCCCATTTAGAGGCGACTATAGGGGCTTCTTGTTGGGCAAGGTGACGCATTCGTAATTCATACGCAATTACCTGAACGGCTGCACCTAGGTTAAGTGAACTAAAGCTTTCTATCGAGGGAATATGAACATGATAATGACAACGCTGTAATTCTTCATTGGTCAAGCCTCTGTCTTCTCGTCCAAAAACAAAAGCCGACTCAAGTTGCTCATCATGTACCATATTAGCCGCTTGCCTGGGGTCCACCAGCGGCCAAGGAATATGCCTCTCTCTTGCACTTGTGCCAACCACCAACTGACAGTCAGCTATGGCCTCTTCTAGCGTATCGACTACCACTGCGTTTTCTAAAATATCGGTTGCACCAGATGCTCGGCTATTTGCCTCATCACTTGGAAATATTTTCGGTGCAACTAGGTATAATCTAGCCAACCCCATATTCTTCATCGCTCTTGCAGCACCACCAATATTACCTGGATGAGAAGTGTTAACTAATACAATACGTACCTTATTCATTTTAGAAATCTGCTCTTTTCATTGAAAGTGATTGAATCAATTTAATTTGATGCTATTAAGCCGTACATAATAACAGATCATCAAACCTCGGGTAAGCAATGTCAAAGTGAAATTAAACCTGTTTGTGTCTATTTTTTATACAGTTTGATCTGGCCATTTACGCAATAATCGGATAAAATCCGCGCATCATTCTGTCTCTCCTTTCGGTTCATTAAATACGATAGAAATAGACTGAAACGCTCTTTAACACTTTTCCGATAGCTTATAGATATCAGGTTGCCTGATGTCTCTTTAATGTAATGGTATTGTATGCAACCTCGAATTAATGTTTCTTTAAAAGCCGCCCGTGCTGCCGTAGAATTTATCCTTCATGTACAAGAGAAAATCTTGTTCGATAAAGAACAGGGCCAAAACCCTGAACAAGCATACAAAGATGTTTGTATTGGGGCAGAAAAAACAATTGTGCACCACTTAGCGAAGGCTTATCCAACTGAAACTATTTCAACTCGCTTGCAAGGTGAAGTACAAGCCGGTGAAAAAGGCGAATGGATCATTGATACGATTCAAGGCCAACACCTATTCACACGCAGTCTGACTGGCCATGCATTAACAATAAGCTATGTTGAAAATGGAAAAGTAGAGCACGCACTATTGATCAATTCATCAACTCGTGATGAATTTTACGCCAGTAAAGGTCGTGGTGCTTATTTAAATAATTCTCGCATTCGCACATCGTCAATTGGTAGCATTGAAAACAGTACTTTAGGTACTCAATTCCCAGGTACTGACAAACTAGCAAGCCTAATGAATAGTCAGTTCAATAGCCTTAAAGAAGTTGCGGAAAAAGGCGCTCGCGTCATGATGCAAGATTCTCCAGCACTTATGCTAGCAAATGTTGCTGCAGGTAAACTTGATGCTGTCTGGGCAATGAAACTTTTCGATTGGGAAACTCAAGCGCCACTGTTCATTGCAAAAGAAGCGGGTTGCTTATTTGCTGATTTTAATGGCTCACCAAACATTGGCGACAGTGTTTTATGTGCTAATCCTCGTTTATTTAAAACCTTATTACCGGTTCTAAATAAACACTTCTAATAGACATATCGTCTTTTTAGATTATAAAAAAACCAGCTCATAGGCTGGTTTTTTTTGCGCTGAATTAACCTCGTTTATAAATATTTTCATAACAATAATTGGTTGCTTCAACAAAACCATCAACGCTACCACAATCAAATCGTCGACCTTTAAATTTATAGGCCATCACACACCCTTCTTTAGCTTGTTGCATCAGGGCATCTGTAATCTGTACTTCACCATTTCGACCTGGCGGCGTTGTACGCAGCTTATCAAAAATATCTGGTGTTAATATATAACGGCCTATAATGGCTAAATTAGAAGGTGCTTCGTCTATAGTTGGCTTTTCAACCATGTCGGTGATGCGATAAAGGCCATCTCCCATGCTTTCACCCGCAATAACACCGTACTTATTGACTTCGTCAGCAGGCACTTCTTCAATAGCAACAATAGAACAACGAAACTGTTTATAGAGCTTAACCATTTGCGCTAACACGCCTTCTTGCCCTTCTTCTTCCATGATACAAAGATCATCGGCCAAAACCACACCAAAGGCTTCATCACCGATTAGTGGCTCGCCCGTTAATATCGCATGCCCCAGACCTAGCATTTTATTCTGACGCGTATAGGAAAAATTAACATTATCAATTAAGTCACGTATTTCAACTAAATACTCTTCTTTGCTTGTCCCTGATATTTGATGTTCTAACTCGTAACTCGTATCAAAATGATCGGCAATAGCACGCTTCCCACGACCCGTCACAAAAGTCACATTTTTTAAGCCTGCAGCCGCCGCTTCTTCTACCCCATATTGCACCAAAGGTTTGTTTACTATGGGTAGCATTTCTTTGGGCATAGATTTGGTAGCAGGTAAAAAACGAGTACCGTATCCAGCAACAGGGAATAAGCATTTACGAATCATATTGAGTCCTTTTATATTGTTGTTGGCAGTCTAACAAAAATCTAAACAAAATAAATAATTAGCCTGCTATTTTACTCTGATTAAAGTAACCCCTGTCACTTAGTTCAAACTTATATAAGCTTGTCTCACAACCGCTTCTGTCAGCTCATTCAGTAAACTTGAATCCAAGCCACTCCAATGCCAATAAAGCGGAACCTTGAGAACTTTATCAGGGAAAAGTTCAATTAAGTGCCCTTCACTAAGCTCCTGTTCCACTTGAATTCTAGGTACGAGTGCACAGACAGAATGACTTAATAACATTTGCACAAACCCTTGGGATGAAGGTAACCAATGACAGTATTTCACCCTACTTTGTAATAATAAAACCTGTTTTTGATAATTTGCCCAAAGCTGATCATTTTCATCAAACATAAGCGTTGGTACGTTTAAGATATCTGTTTCGACAAAACCTTCATGTAAATATCTTTGAATGAATTCAGGGCTAGCGACTAGAATATAATCCATAGCACCAAGGTAAACAGACTGCCCTCCGGTAACAGAGGCTCCCACGTCACTTATCGCAGCAACCACCTCCCCTTTTTTTAGAAGCTCGCGAGTCAAACTCTGATCGGCCACTTTACATTGCAATCTAATGTGCCTTCCTTGAGCAAAACCAGTAATCACATCAATAAACCAGGTAGCTAGACTATCGTTATTAATTGCAATTGGAAGGCACTGTAAACCTTGCTCTCCATAAGCTTCTTTAACCAGAGCCTGCTCCATTAATTGAACCTTTATAAAATGCATGTTCAACTTTTTACCTAAATCAGTCAGACGTAATGGTTTTTCTCTGATCAGTAATACACTGTTATAAGACTGCTCCAAACGTTTAATTTTTTGAGAAACAGCCGATTGAGTTAAGCCTAATACATCACCTGCTTTTTCAAACCCTTGGGATTCAACCACCTGTCGTAAACACTCAATTGCCTTGTAATCCATACCAGCCCATCCCAATAAATTTAATTACTTAAAGATTATTAACATTAATTATATTTATATAAGTTTGACTGATAATCTGCCACTAGTTTTACAGATGTTTCTAACAAGCGGCTTAACAGACTCGCTTTCCATTTTTTTGATAATAAGAGGAATTAATCCATGAGTGCGGCTTTCATCAGTGGTTTTATTACAGGGGGTAGCTTAATTATTGCCGTCGGCGCGCAAAATGCGTTTTTATTAGAGCAAGCCCTAAAGCGACACTGGGCTTTAAGTATTGCACTTTTATTTATGCTCAGTGATGCTATTTCCATATCACTTGGTGCGCTTGGGATAGGCGCTCTTATCCAAGAATATCCAATGCTACTTGAAATCACTCGCATCGCTGGCGTGCTTTTTTTAACCTACTTTGGTCTATCCAGAATTAAAGCCTCATTTGCGGAGGAAACCTTACTACTCACGCAAGCCAAAACCAAAATGCCCCTAAGCTTATTACTGAGTACAGCCATGGCAGTCACCTGGCTTAATCCTCATTTTTACTTAGATACACTGATTTTAATGGGAAGTCTTGCTAACCAATGGCAAGACAGTACTTATCAATTCATTATGGGTGGAATAAGCGCATCTATATTATGGTTTCTTACCCTCACCTTAATTGGGCGATTATTAGCCCCTTACCTAGGTAGAGCAAGCTTTTGGCGCTGGTTAAACCGCTTCAATGGCACTCTAGTACTTATCATTGCATTACAAATTACTAGCATGTCATTGCCCCAATAATTTTTTTCTAAGACATAAAAAAAGCCCTATAGCATTATTCCTGCTATAGGGCTTTTTTATATCAGATTTAACTAACTTTCATTAGATGAGAAATGTTTACCTAGTAATGCATGGTAGAAGTCATGATCACCTAGAATACCAACAATCTTTTCATCCTTCTGTAGCAGTAAAGGCTGTTTAGTCTGGTATCTAACTTCAACAGCCGCTCGCATATTAATATCAGAAGGGGCGAGTATGATACTGCCAACGGCAAGTTGACTAATATCTAACTGCTCAGACCATTCTACGAGCAAGTGATTACCACGATCACTTTCAATTGAAGACACTCTCCCATCATTCGATAGCGAGAACCTAAGACCTTGCTCGAGTAGATAATCATCACCCGATTTATCTAATTTGTTCAAAGGCGTCATTAAAGAATCGCCCTTAAGCACATTAAGAGGATTGGTATGAGCAACAAATTTTTCAACATAGGGTGTTGCTGGATTTAGCACTATCTGCTCAGGAATATCCTCTTGAATGATATTCGCTGACTCCATAATCGCTATCTTGGTACCAATTTTTAACGCTTCATCCAAATCGTGACTTACAAAGACAATCGTCTTATTCAAACTTTTCTGTAGCTCAATCAACTCATCTTGTAATTGGGTACGAATCAATGGATCAAGTGCTGAAAAGGGTTCATCCATCAAGAGCACATCGGTATCCATCGCAAATGCACGAGCAAGACCCACACGCTGACGCATACCACCTGAAAGCTCATCAGGTTTTTTATCCGCCCATTGATCAAGACTTACCATTTTTAATTGCTGCATGGCCTTTTCAAGACGTTCTGCTTTTGGCATACCTTGCATTTCAAGACCAAAAGCAACATTCTCAAGCACACTTAACCAAGGCATAAGCGCAAAGCTTTGAAATACCATAGATACCCTATGGGTTCGCATATGACGTAAGGTCGATTCATTACAGGTGGCCATATCAACCATCTCATTACCATCACGAACCAAACACTTACCACGAGCAACCTTGTTTAAGCCGTTAAGAGTCCTTAATAAGGTCGACTTACCAGAGCCTGACAAGCCCATGAGTACGCAAATCTCACCTTCATTGACTTCGATAGAGGCATTTTGAACCCCTACTACATCGCCCGTTTCACCCAAAATTTGTTCTCGGGTTTTACCTTTATCCATTAAGCTTAAAGTGGCAGCTTGGTTATCACCAAAGACAACATCTAAATTTTGAATACTGATAACAGCCATGCTTATTCCTCTTTCGCGCTAGATGGAGATTTACAAATTCGATCAAGCATAATTGCCACCAAGACAATTGCAATTCCGGCTTCAAAACCTTGTGAGATATTTACTGTATTCAAGGCTCTAATAACGGGTTTACCCAAGCCATCCGCACCAACCAGTGCCGCGATAACAACCATAGATAAAGACAACATAATACATTGAGTAATCCCCGCCATGATGTTTGGCATAGCTGCAGGCAACTCTACTTTATAAAGCAATTTAGACTTGGTACAACCAAAAGCTAAACCCGCTTCAATTAATTCATTGGGAACCTTGCTGATGCCTAAGTACGTCAGACGAATCGGTGCGGCAACCGCAAAAATAATGGTAGAAATAAGGCCGGGAACATAACCCAGACCAAATAGAATAAGGGTTGGTATCAAGTAAACAAACGTTGGGATTGTCTGCATCAGATCCAAAATTGGGCGCATTATGGTGTAAAGCCATGGACGGTGTGCTGCCGCTATACCTAAAGGTACGCCAATGAGAACACTTATAAAGGTTGCGGATACAACTAATACCAAAGTCTGTATCGTTTCAACCCAATAGCCCAAATTCAAAATTAATAACAAAGCCAATGTAATAAAGATCAAGAGACCAATACTACGATGTAAAAACCAAGCACCAACAAGTACAACACCAATAACGCCAAGCGGATGCATCCATTCAATAGCACCAACTAAGGTTAAAATAAGAGTTTCCAATACCTCAGATAAAAGGTCGAAAAATACCCCTGCCACGTCGATCAACCAATCGACAAAGGATTCCATCCAGCTTCCGAGTGGTATTTTATTATCCGTAAGCCAGTTCATATCATTACCTCTGCCAAATTCATTCTCGCACCCTCAGTAAAAATAGGCCCAATCAAAGTTGGGCCATTTTTTATATTATTATTGTAATTATGTATTAAAGACCTAAATGACTCTTCACAGAACTCATTGCATTGCCGCCAGACTGGGTTTTAACCCCATCTAACCATGCATCTAAAGCACCTGGATTTTTTGCCAACCAGTCTTTAGCCGCCAAACTAGGTTTCTTACCATCATCAAGAATAGCTCCCATGATTTCATTTTCCATGCTTAGCGAGAACTCAAGATTTGTTAGCAGCTTACCAACATTCGGACATTCGGTTGTGTATGATTTACGAACATTGGTATGTACATTCGCACCACCATAGTTAGGACCAAAATAGTCATCACCACCAGCTAGATATTCCATATCAAAATTGGCATTCATTGGGTGTGGAGCCCAACCTAGAAAAGCAATCCACTTATCACGACGAGTATTACGTGATACTTGAGACAGCATGCCAGCTTCACTTGACTCGACTAACTGAAAGTCACTCAATTCGAAAGCATTTGAGTTAATCATGTCCTGGATAATACGGTTGCCATCGTTACCTGGCTCAATGCCATAGATGCGACCATTGAATTTTTTCTTAAATTTAGCAAGATCCGCAAATGTTCTTACGCCAGCATCATAAGCATTTTTACTTACTGCTAGTGTATATTTCGCACCTGTCAAGTTAGCTCTTAAATCTTCAACAGTGCCCGCTTTTAAGTAAGGTGCAATATCCGCTTCCATCGTTGGCATCCAGTTACCTAAAAAGACATCAATGTCTTTGTTGGCAAGCGATGTATATGTAACAGGAACAGATAAAAGTTGAATTTTAGTTTTATAGCCTAGGCCTTGAAGAACTTCCGTTGTTACAGCAGTGGTTGCTGTAATATCAGTCCAACCTACGTCTGAGAAACGTACTGTTGAGCAGTTTGCTGCGATACTAGCACTTGATACAACAACTGCGGAGGTTACAAGTAGAGATTTACTAACTTTAGATAACATAATTTCCCCTCTTCTTTTGTGCCCATTGGGCTTTGATCGCATTTTAGACAGGGTAAAATACCCTCTAAAAACACAACCGAATTCATTGAATAGTGTTTATATGTACTTCTAACGTGTTAACGCTTTTTATTATTAATCCTTAGTTCTAAAAACAATATCGAGATACTCTCCTATCAAACTCTCTGAAGAATGTTTCTCATCGCCTGCTAAACAGCTTCTCAACCACATACCATCAATTAAAGCCGCTAACGTCGCCGCGATGTGCCTTGATTCTTCAATGGAAAAAGATTGCCTTAGTGTTACCACCAAAATGCTATTTAAACGACGCGCATACACTTTTTGTAAGCGTGCTAAATTTTCGGTATGCATCGCTGATGCCCAAAATCCAATCCAGGCTTTCATCGCTTGGGCGGTGGTTTGGGATTGGCTAAAACAGGTATTTACTATTGCATTCACCTGTTGCTTGCACGAAGAAGACCTCTCTGCCGTTAATTGTGTATCCAATATTTCAAAAAACTCACGAATCAAACTTTTCATGGTTTCTTCTAATAATCCATTTTTACCGCCGAAGTAGTGGTTAATGATAGCAGGTGAAACCCCTGCTTTTTTACCAATAACACTCACGGTTGCGCCGGCAAAACCTAATTCATCAATCGCTTCAATTGCGGCTTTGATTAATTGAGGCTTTCTAATCTCTGGCATTCCTACTTTAGGCATCAATTTACCTTTTTGTTAAATGCGCGTTCAATAACCGCATACTAGGACGTAATGATTAAAAGGGTCAAGCTAGCTGACTCTTACTAAACAATAGGGAAATAAATTATCTATTTGTTTTCATTAATATTTTTTATAATAACACATTTTTAGTACGGGGATTTTTTGTATTGGTCTATGTCGGTTTAGGATAAGTAGGTCAAATGATAAACACAAAATCCGCTCCCTTCCCTCGTCCCTCTTTCAATTAATCTTCTCAATAAATTCAATATTAAGTGAATTTATAACACTTGCTCCATAACAAACAAGACAGTAAATTGATGTACAGACAAAAGTTAACAAAAACAACGATCAATACACCGCCTAGAATAACCATAAATACCTATCAGTATTTAATATAATGCGGCCATTTTTTGTAAGGAACCAATTAATGTCAGACTTTCATCTACAAGAAAATACGCTAATTAAAGCTAAAAACAGACAAGGTACTCAGAGTATAAAATGGGATAAGTTCCCGGCTGACATCATCCCTATGTGGGTTGCAGACATGGATTTCGCATCACCTGAGCCCATTATTAAAGCGATTCAAGAAAGAGTCAGTGACGGCGTATTTGGCTATACAAAAGCAGATGAAGGTCTAGATCAAGCCATTATTGATAATGCCAAAAATAACTATAACTGGGACATTAAAGCCAAAGAAATTGATTATTTACCCGGTCTGGTATGTGCTCTTCATGTCGCTGTACGCGCTTTTACCAAAGAAGATGAAGCTGTCATTATTCCTGGCCCTGTTTATTTTCACCTAACCAAAGCGGCAGAGCTTGCCAACCGGAAAATTCATTCAATTCCAATGCAGCTTACAAATGATCGCTGGATACCTGATATGAAAGCCTTTGGTGAGGCTTGCTCTGACTCTAAAGCAAAGCTTATTTTGCTTTGTAATCCCCATAATCCTGGTGGAACCGTCTTTAACCGTGAAGAACTAGAGCAAATCCATAAATTAGCCAAACAGCATAATTTAATTGTCATTTCGGATGAAATTCACTGTGACCTAATTTTAGAGGAAGGACTTAAGCATATCCCATTTGCGAGTATCAATGAGGATGCGGCAAGTAGAACCGTGACCCTTATGGCTCCCAGCAAAACCTATAATGTCGCTGGTTTAGGTTTGGCTTATGCTGTGACACAAAATTTAACCTTAAGAAATACTTTTAATCTAGCCCGTTCAGGCATCATGCCTGATCCAAATTTATTGGCATTTAATGCCACCAAAGCAGCCTATACCCAATGCCAAGACTGGCATCAAGATTTGATAAAATACTTGAGAAAAAACAGAGACTTAATTAAAAAAAGGCTGGCACACACTCAATGTAAAATCAGTCAGATAGAAGCAACATATCTAGCTTGGATTGATGTCTCTTATCTTAAGCTAGATAATGCTGAAACTTATTTTTTAGCGGCAGGTGTGGCGATATCTGATGGTAAACAGTTTGGCAATCCTAACTTTATTCGCCTAAACTTTGGTTGTTCCTATCAACAACTCGATCAAGCACTGACAAGGCTGCTGAAGGTATTATAAATTCCTAATATTACCTTTTTCTATCAACCAGTTAACAACCTAAGCCCTAAAAACGAAGGATTTAGGTTTTAACTGTGTGACCACTTTGCCATGCTAATTCGTATGTGAGGTTAGTATGCAAGAGCTCGCCCCTAGTATAATACTGCAAGACTATCTCGAAAAATTACCAATTCATATTCAGGATGATTTTCAAGAAATAGTCTCATTAATGAGTCTAATCGCTCCCGATGCCACCCTGAGTTTAAAGTCTGGTATGCCTTTATTCGAAATAGATCATGAAGGTTTGTTTGGTTTAGCGGCAAGACCTGGTTATTTAAGCCTATATATTCCAGATTCTCAGCTTTTAAGTCATTTTGAGGAACGTTTATTACCTGCTCATATGGGTAGCGACTGTTTCCATTTTGAAAATCTTGATAAAATGAATATCAATGTGATTGCAGAACTATTAGGTCGGGTAAAAAGTGATCTAGTTCAAAAAATCCAACATAAAAAAATCGATCTGCATTAACTTAGTGCATTCAAGCAATGTAAAATATGACTAATTCCCAATATCTACTTTCTAGATTGACGGAACGACTTAGGGTTTAATGTAAAACACCATGACAGATTATGACTTTCGAATGCTCATTTTTCTTTTGTGCTTTGTCAGTCTGCTTTCTTGGCAAAGCATCAAACCCAAGGTCAAATTACGTCACCTAAAACGGCGTTGGCGCCACAACTTCTCATTATTCTTTATGGATATCGTCGTTGTCAGGCTCGTTCAACCTATCTTACTTTCTGTTATTGCTCTATCTGTTAATAATGCGCCACTATTACATCTTGATACTTTAGCAAACTCGCCAATACTGAGTTTAGTTACGGCTATATTAATTTTGGACTTTGCAATCTATTGGCAACATAGAGCCAGTCATGCCGCTCCCTTTTTATGGCAAATACACCAAGTTCACCATAGTGACCCTCAAATCGACCTATCCACTGCTGTTCGCTTCCATCCGCTCGAGATTTTTTTATCTCTAACTTATAAAGCCATCATCATATTGGTATTTTCTATTCCTTTTGAAGCGGTTCTCATATTTGACATGCTATTAAACGCTAGCGCTTTGTTTAACCATGCTAACGCACGTATTCCTAGTATTATAGAAAGACCTCTTCGGCTGTTATTAGTGACACCTGACATGCATCGATTACATCATTCACAAAACCCAATAGAAGCTAATTCCAACTACAGCTTTTTTTTAAGTCTATGGGATAGAGTATTTAACACCTATACAGCACAAGCAAAGGGGGGTGACCTATACTTAAAAACGGGTCATCCTCAGAATGCAAAATCATTTGAAGAAGAGCCACAGAAACTCACAATCTTATTTTTAATAAAAATGCCTTTTTCTTTAAAAAACAATAAAATAGATCCACACGAAAACAATCTATAAGGATAAAGTATGAGTATCGTTATACTGGATGATATGCAGAGCAGAGTTCTCGGTAGCCTAATGGAAAAACAAGTTACCACACCAGATCAATACCCTTTATCTTTAAACGCATTGGCAAGTGCCTGCAATCAAAAATCAAACCGTGAACCGGTTGTAAACTACAGCCAAGGCGAGATTCAAACTGTCATTGATCATTTAATCGAACAAGCACTCATCATTGATAGTTCAGACTTTAATAGCCGCACCGCAAAGTTCCAACATAGGTTCTGTAATACCGAATTCTCAGATAGACAGTTTAATGAACAAGAGTTTGCCATTATTTGCATTCTGCTATTACGAGGCCCACAAACACCGGGAGAGCTAAAATCGCGAAGTGGCCGGTTATGTCAATTTGAAAATTCTTTAGAGGTTGAGCGTTGCTTACAAACGCTTGCTGATAAAAATGGTGTGAACTATGTACAACAACTTCAACGAGAACCAGGCAAGCGCGAGTCTCGTTTTGCTCATTGCTTCAGTGATCAAGTGCCAAGTACATCGATCCCCTTTATAGCTCAGCCCTTGAGTAATCAAGCAAGCACTGAAAGTCACTCTGAATTAGAAGAAAAAGTCCGTCACCTTGAAGATAAGGTCATGGATTTAGAAAGTCGACTAGAGATTTTAGAGCAAGCTTTGATCTAGTTTTAACACAGACGACTCTTAGTGTCATTCCGTTGAAATGACACCTTATATCGCATTAGGAGAAATATATGAAAAATATCCGTTGGGGCATTTTAGGTACAGGTAAGATCGCCCATCATTTTGCCAGAGATTTCTCCTTCACAAAGTCTGGAGTGTTAAGAGCTGTAGCATCACGTAATAAGGATACTGCCGATGCTTTTGCGACTGAATTCGATATTGAATTAGCATTACAAGATTACTATTCTTTAATCAACAGTGACCAAGTCGACGCCATTTATATCGCTGTCCCCCATGTTCACCATTACGAATTAAGTAAAGCTTGTATCCTTGCAGGTAAAGCAGTCTTGTGTGAAAAGCCCTTTGCCATGAACGAATACCAAGCTCAAGAGCTATTTTCCCTCGCGAAAAAGCACAAAGTTTTTGTAATGGAAGCCATGTGGACTCGTTTTAACCCCGTAATAGAGCAGGTTATCGACTGGGTAGCGGATGAAGAAATAGGTCAGCTAACCAGCATTCAGGCAAGTTTAAGCTTTGTTGCACCCACTAATCCTGAGCATAGGGTGAATAATCTCAAACTGGGTGGTGGTGCATTGCTTGATGTGGGTATTTACCCTGTCTTTCTAGCCCAATTATTCTGGGGAAAACCCGATTTTATTCAGAACCAAGCCGTATTAAGCGAAACTGACGTAGATGTACTTAATCAACTATTGCTAGGCTGGGAGCATGGCGGTCTTGCATCGTTAGAATCATCAATTATCTCCCATGGGCCAAATAGGGCCATACTCTCTGGTAACAAGGGCTATATTGAAATCGATACCGATTGGCATAAAGCAAAATCTTGTCGCTTAATCTCAAAAGACAATAATGAAAGAGCCGTCGCTTTTGATTTTCCTGGCATGGGCTATCAATTCGAAATTGACGAGGTCAACCGCTGCCTTGAAGAAGAACTAATACAAAGCCCCAACTTCACTTGGCAACATAGCTTAGAGCTAGTGCAAACAATGGATGAAATTCGACAGGATATGGGGGTTGTCTACGAGCAAGACCCAGAAATTCATGATGAAGATATTGAAGAACATCACCATGAGCACCACCATCACAAACACTAAACGTGGTGAAAAACGATACTAACAATGCCCAGTTTAAACTGGGCATTGTTTAATATTAAAAAACTATTCGAGTTTCAAACTGTACTCTGAGCAGGCCAGATAACATCCGTTAAAGCAGTAATAGTTTTGAATAGTTTGCTGTTTCACAAAACCTTGTTTTTCCAACACTCTAGCTGAGGCAGGGTTATTACTCATCACCCATGCCGATAAGGATTTAAGCGCTAGCTGAGTTTTTGCAACTTGAATCAAACCAGCTAAAGCGAAACTTGCAACACCTTGGCCAGCATTATTCTCTGCCACTCGATAGCCGACTTCTGCGCTTGCATGCTCATCATTAATACATTTAATATTTGCTCTAGCGATCACCTGCTTATTTTTTATGACTAAACTGGAGAGTTTTTCTCCCGCTTCATAGTCAGTCACCAGATCTCTAATATGTTCTAAAATGACGGTTTTTCGATAAAAGCCCATACCCCTAGATTGAATCAGCGTTTCAAAGTAAGTACGATTTTCAAGTTCAAAACTTAATAGCGCCTCTAGGTGCTTTTCATCCAATAACTCTAAATGCATTAGGCGTCACCAGAGAAAACTAACTCATAATGCTCAACAACAGGGAAAGGGTCATAAAAATGATGCAACAGTTCTTTCCACTCCAGATATCCAGACGACTGACGAAACCCCACCTCATGGTCTTCTAAAGTGTTCCAATTCACTAATAAAAGGTAACGATTAGGTTTTTCCACACAGTGCTGAAGTTGATGGGAAAGATAGCCAGACATACTGGTGATTATTTTTTGAGCTTTAGTAAACGCTAACTCAAAGTCCTTAGTCTGACCCGGCTTTACATCCAAAACAGCTTTTTCTAAAATCATTGTATTTCCCTATTCATTGACCATAAATAACATTCATTCACGCTCAAATTGCCTCTGAGCCAGCTTCACTTTTTGCACTTGTTTTATCTCTGACCAAGTTTTTCCAGACTCTAAACCTGTAATACGTTCTTCATATTTTTCACAGGCCCGGGCTAAAACTACCTCACTCTTGATGCCTCTTTCTTGCTCTAATGCTTGCAATACATTGAGATAATCCCACAAC
>Ga0209395_1001374_pt1 | contig 34168 bp, 22 predicted proteins | sample GOMGulsemesocosm_3_FD_184635 | JGI IMG/M metagenome (GOLD analysis project Ga0209395, IMG submission 184635) | Methane-oxidizing microbial communities from mesocosms in the Gulf of Mexico - GOM9D Gulf of Mexico (SPAdes) (version 2) | ecosystem: Environmental > Aquatic > Marine > Cold seeps...
GGTATTGTCCATCAAAGCAAAACACATTATTGGCTCATCAAGCCTAAAAGCTGCTGGACTGACTGGGATAAAAAAGCTGAACAATTACACGGCCTTTCAAAAGAATTTCTTAGTACTGATGGTATAGAGCCAGACGAAGTAATTGAACAAATCACATTTACTCTAGGCACTCAATGCACTTTGTACAGTGATAACCCTTTTTGGGAACGATTGTGGCTAAATCGACTTGGTATAAGTAATTATCGGATCGCAGATGCGTATGATTTAGTAAAACAAGGGAATGAAGAATATGTGGGTTCTACTATCGAAGGTATCTTCAAAAAACACAACTTAAGACCGCATAATGCTATTGATGATGCAATGGCTTTGGCCCTAACGGTTACAGAATTACTCTAATATTAAGAGTGCAAATAAAGACCCTCTATGACTTAACAATTTCTAAAAGCATTATATCTTTAACCACACAATAAAGCTTCTCATTGTGTGGTTAGATAGATAAGGTTAATCATCATCTCCTTGATATTCCTCATTATTCGGATTTAATTGATCAGCATGATTATCTAAGCTATCCCAATAATCATCATTGTTTGGGTTCATGCTGTCGCTTCTGTCGTCATTTGATGATCTACCCATTTTTCTTCTCCATTTTTACTTTTTTAATTTGAATGCTCTTATTATTAAGAACTTGTTGATGCTGTTTATTTATCCCTTGCGTGCCTAAGTTTTGATTAGGCATATTAGAACTATTGTCAGCAGGTTTTATCTTTTTCATTTTGTTCTCCTTCTAGTTAATTTCGATTAGTATGATGCAATACATAAAAAGGGAAAAAAGGGACACTGGACTGAAATATGAAAGATAAAGGATTTCAAAAAGGGATTTTGTTTAATCATTACCCAGAACTCGTATTTTTTGCCACAGAGCTGTTCTCATCTAATGCGGACATGTTACTCAAAACATCTCGGTTTATTACAAAAGACAACAGTCTTACATCTGATCTTCAAGTATTTAGGGATATTAGAGCTGATGAACTCGACTTAAATAAAATTAAAGAACTCTACCGTTCTAAAATTCCAATTGAAAATATACAAATTGAGATAGATAAATTTAATATTAATCCTGGTGAAATTGGTGGTTGGTATGTTTTATTAAGCCAACTAATTGGTTATAAAGAGAGCATTAAGAGGTTTGATGATACAACAGAAACATTAGAATATTTGGTTTTTTTAGAAGCTCATTGTTTACTTGAAAGAAGCTTTATAAATGAAGCTAGAAAAATGCCAGACCTTAATAAATCTTGGGTCAATGAAAAGTTATCCTCATGGTTACTTTTAGATGAAGTCGATTTAATCGATGGCTCAGAAGAAGACAAAGCTGAATACTTTATATCCTTAGTTTTATATTGGACTGCTTTATATGAAGTCTTGATGCATATTGAGTGGAAAGATGAAAACTATAGCCAAATGCTATTAATGTCTTTACCCAAATTAAATAAGAACCAAAGCCTTAGTCGTTCAAATGAAGTGCTACTCGAACATTTCAAAAAAAAGCGCGCACAGAACAACGGGAAAAAGAAATTTAAATGGACAGAACTGAGCGCGGAAATAGCACTGGCTCGTGTAAATAATGGCTTATCAGTGTCTGCAACTTCTTATAATGATTATTTACCGGGTGAAGTAAACACTCAAGTATTGAAAAGGCTTACTCGATGGCGTAAAGGCTATACAAAAAATGGCAAAAAAAAGATTAGTTTTATTACCATAGATGATTTCAAGCAGTATTTAGCAATATTGGAATGCAAATATGATAAAAGTGATATGGACACATCTTTTGGTGGGATCGTTTTCTTGCAATTATGGGAGTTGATCCAGTTTGAATGCCAAACTTTGAACATTCCTGATCAATGTATTGTTGATGCTTTTAGTAAATACCCTGAATACTTAAAGTTGATTAAAAGGCGTTTTATTGAATTCAATAACACTAACAAATTGAATGCTTAGAAGTAGAGCTGAAAATTACAGTGTATTAGGCTTTAAACTTATTAAGTTTTAACATGAATGTTAACAACAAATTTTAATTTATAAAGCCATATTTTAGCCCATAAAAACTAATTTTAAATTTAGTTTGAGAAAACGTTGTAAATCTCATGAATAAGCACCTAAATTTTAGCGGAAATAAATAATTCTATATTTACCATTTACCTACACACCTTTATTTAGTTGATGCTATGGAGTTTTTTAATATATTTTATATTTACAACGTTAAGAGAATTAATATTTAGCATTAAAATAAAATTACAACGATTAGCCTCGCCATCTAGGCAATGGTGAGACCTTTTGATTTATTACTCTAATTTAAGTTGTTGATTTTTATCATTATCACTAAGGTTATTTACAACACCTTATAATTGACATATTTATGTTGTGAATAAGCTATATTTTTAGAATTTGTCAATTATTATTTCTATATTTCGTAATGCTTTACAATTATTACAACAATGCTAAGTTGATGATTTTAATGTGATTTAATATATTAGGAAACTAATAAATTCCATTATTTGAATAACCTCAACATCCTACTATAATATTCTCTATACATATTTATATTTAAGAAAAGACACAATGAGCTTTAAAAAATTAAAAGAATCACTTATTAGAGAAATAAAATTAAACCTTGATAATAAAAAAGCCCAATCTCATTATCGTCACATGCTAACGGGACTTAATAATTTAGAAAAATACAATCTTATTAAAAAAGAAAATCTTAAATTTTATTTAACGGATGGATTACTTGGTGTTTTAAGCGAATATAGAGCTATATTAAAGTCACAAGGTAAGAGTGATGATCGAGGGCCACTAAGTCGAATTAGACGCCTGTCGGAATACTATACTAAAATAACAAGTTTTGGCCTTAATCTTGAAAATTTAACATTTTCGGAAACACTCAGGGTGGCAGCAAAGAGAAAGTATGGTAATAAACTATATGAAAAAAAATGGGAAATGGAGAATAAAGATTATATCGCCAAAAATTTCATCACATACAATCAAATTTGTTATCAAATTGTCGAATTAGGAGCGAAAGAAGAGCCTAAACTTTGGCCCAAAGCAGATCCGTGTAATAAAAAAACAATCTTTCAGTATGCTGGAAATATAAGAAACTGGTTTGTTGGTGATATTTCACCAACAATAAGAACACCTAATAGGCGTTTTTTCTTTATTGAGAACTTTCTTGATCTCCCAAAAGGTATATTGCTTGAAAAGATAAAAGCAACAAGTAATGCTACTACTACTGAAAATAATACCGTAGAAACTGAAGAAAAGAAGCCAAGAAAAATAATGAAAGTGAGAGATCTCAATGCACACTTTCAAAAGTTTTATGATGAATTCTGTGATTATAAGATCAATGATGAACAACCAGAAATAAGAAATATTACAGATGAAATGAAAACAGCCAAGAGTTACAAAGAAAGGCTGAGGGTGATGCATCTAACAAGAGGCGAAGAAACAAACTGGACATTTTCAGCCAATGGCAATTGCCCCTCTTCTTCGAAATTTTATCAAGCGCTAAAGGCTTTTATTAATTATTGTGTTTGCCATGAAAATATAAATGAAGAAAGTGTAAACCTGTTTCATTTGACAGATATACGTATTTTGGAAAGGTTAGCTCAGGCGACTAAGATCAATAAAAACAAAAGAGGTTCGCAAGCATCATCTAGCGAAGATAAAACTCGAAAAATAGGTGGTAGCACTGTAGTTGATATATTAAAAATTGTATCAGCAGGATCCGCTATAAAAGGTTACCTAAGATTATGTGGAGATCCAGGAGATAGAACCTTAAGTGATTATTTTAGTGATTTAGATTACTTAATTGAATTAATTCCTATTTTAAAAGGCAAAGCTAAAAAATCAATCCAAACTAAAGGTAAAGGCTCATCTCAAGGAAAAGAAAATATTTCATTTCTGTTAGGTGTTGAAACGCGAGAAAGAAAAGAGTTAAGTAAAGAGGTTGCCAGCTTTTTAGTGAAAAAAAGTGAAGCAAATTTACGTATAGCTCAGCAGTTAATCGACAAAGCAAATTCTAAAGAAAATGAAAAGTATAAGATAACCTTACTTAAGAAAGCGTACACAAATATAAGAATGGCTTATAGTGAGTCATTAACATCTTTAATTTATAGTGTTTCTTTTACTATTTGCCCAAGAGTTTTAAACTGGTCATTATTAAAATTTTACAGTGATACATCTATAAGAGACTCTAGGTATTCCTCGCTTTCTTATAATAAAAAAACGAAAAGATACAATATCTATATACCTGTATTTGGCCCTGATGTCTTTTCTGAAGTTGATGATGAAAAAGTTAGATATATAAAGAATTCAGCGTCTTTTAATATTGAGAAAGTTGATGTTGACTTAGGGAGTCATTTAACTCCATTTATAGATGCTTACCTAAAATGCAGAGAAATGTTTATTCAAGTTGATATGCCTTATCATTCATCATTTCTTTTGGAAAAAAATATTGAGAGCATGGATAAATTGAACAATGGACTTATTGAAGATTTAAGTGATAAAACTAAACAAATTTTATTAGATGAGCTAGAAAAAGATAATAGAGCTTTCAGTACTTTTTCGCCAGCGTCTGTCGATGCATTGTTCCCTTGGATAAGTAGAAGAGCGCTACCTTTAAAAACTGCAAAATTCCATGATGGGAATGTAAATAATGATGAATGGTATGTAATTAGAAATACTGCTAGGAATTTTCATGCATGGAAAAATAATATTGCAGATAAATTTAGGGACTCTACCCATTTAGCATTTTCTTATGTTGATCAAAGCCTTGCACAATCAGGAATAAATATTCATGCAATGAGGCATCTAGTTGTCATAACCCATTTAGAATTAAACCCTGGTGATTTTATTGGTGCCGCAGCAATAATAAATGACGAAGTATCTCAAATATTTAAGCGTTATGGAGATAAAGATAGAGCAAAGGCAATGAAAAGACTTAGTAATATGAAGGAATAGTTGATTACCTTTTATGAAATACCTACTACATCAAAGGGAGTTTTATGACTGCGCAAATATCTGAATCGATCACTTATGAAGGGAAAAATAGATCTTTATTATCATGTCCTTTAAGTGATTTCTTTTCACTATCTAATACTCCATCACCTTTTCAAATGAACTGCACGGCCCTTTGGCGAGGTTACTTGGGAAGCTGGGAGATAAAACAAGAACGATTATATCTAGTAGAGGTTAAGCCAGGCTTTGATGATGACAACCAAACTACTTTAGCAGATATATTTCCTGGATTTCCCGGTAGGGTTTTTGCTCATTGGTATACAGGTGAGCTAAGGATTCCTGATGGAGAACAAATTCAATATGAGCATAATGGGTTTGGTAGCCAATATGAAAGGGATATTCTTATTCAAATAAAGCAAGGTGTTGTCGAAAGCATCACTATTAAAGATAACATGCCGAGTGGTTCATTATGATTTATCTTACTGTCTACTTATCCATAGGGTTATTGTATTGCTTGGGTTATCTGACATATAGCTACTTTTTTGAGCAAGATGATTCAGTTAGTTTTGAAAAGAAGGTCAGTAATTTCTTTCTAGGAGTGATTGTTGGTTCGTTAGTTTGGCCGTTTTTAGTTTATACCCATTTAAATTCGTACTTAAACCCACCATTTAAGCTTGAAGCTTTTGCTATAAAAGAAAAAGACTTAATTGAAGCCATGTCAATTTCAGAAGTAGAAAACAAAGAAATCATATATGACCCCCTAAACGCTGTGTTAAAAGTACCTTTTGGTCACTTAAATAAAAAATGGGAAGAATTTAAAGTGAATAATAGCCCATCAACATTATGGTCGTTTAAGTCAGAATATGAAGATTATTCTGGAGTATCTATTAAAGAAGGCTATGCAAAACTAGACAATGACGGGTCAATAAAAACATTTTTTATTCATCAGGACTATCGTAAGCCAACAAAGTAAACAGCAAGAATAAACGTTTTTTAAACGACCATTTTAATAAGTAATATCGTTAACTTCCTAGTTGTCTGGCTTAATTAACTTTTCTTTAGCAAGTAGCCCAATCCAAATTCCTAGTAATATGCCTGCTACAGCCCCAAAGCCTGCTGGGGAAAAAGCAGGAAGAGCTAATAGTAACTGAGAGTCATTCCCGCCAATTGCTAACGAAGCGCCTATCCCCATGAGAGTTCCTGCACATAGGTGTTCAACCCAACGTTTGAAATTAAAAGGAACAAATAAAAATTTATTTGTTCTCCAAGCGGCTAAAAACATACCTAAAAGTAATGCGATAAAAAGCAAGTATTGCTCAAGTGTAGGCCAGTTTCTTTCATTACCACCAGCTAAAGCACTGCTCATTTGGTTAAGTAATCCACTTGGTGGCCATTTCGGCTCATAAAGAAAAATGAATCCCGCAAGTAAGCCAATTCCCATCATACTAAACCAAAGAACTCTTCGTTGTTTGTTACCAAAAAATGTCCAAATAATGAGAGCTAGTGAACCAATGATTAAAAGTAAAAGAGTTATATTATCAGGCTGGGTAGCCTTTATCACACCTGTCTGTGGCTGCCAATAAGCTAGTATTGTCCAACCGACTAACCAACCAACAATTGTGGCAAACATATTAGAATCACCGCGAGCTAATTTTCCTAAAGTAGATACACCACAACCTTGGTTAAATGCTGTTCCAAATCCAAAAATTAACCCTCCGAAAATAAACCAACCACTTATTTGATATGTTCTAAATTTAAGCGAAATATCTGCGTAATTAGCAAATGAAGTAGCAACCCAAGCTAATATCCCACTGAGGAGAATGGCTAATAGGAATTCTTTATTACCTGCTTTCCATTCCTTTACTCCTCTCACCATGCACAGTCCTGTGGACTGTGCTAAAAAGCCAAGAATACAAATGAGTATTAGAACAACTAGTAGTAACATCAAAACGGCCCTTATTATTTTTTACTCTTGAAGTATGGACTATATTTACTGTTTACTCGTTAAAATTTGTACCCTTAACTTCTATAAGTCTAAAGTATTTAAGCCGAAGCAAGGGTTTAAATAATAATACGCTTTTGCACTATTAGGTTCATCAAAGGAAAATGCTTTTATAGAAATTTTGATGTTAGAATATTAATTTAATCACCTTGCAATCTTATAGTGACGTTATTCGAATGATTTATCTAGATACAGCAGCTTCCTATCCGCTCTTACCTGAAGTAAAAATAGCCCTAACAGATGCCTTTGATAATCTTTATGCTAATTCAGCTTCTAGCCATTTTCTAGGGGAGAAAGTCTCTTGTGAAATCAATAAAGTTCGCGAACAGCTAGCAGATCAAATAGGTGCATACCCAAGTGAAATTATTTTTACCAGTGGTGCAACAGAATCGAATAATATTGCTTTTAAAAGTCTGCTTTTAGGTAAAGAAGTATCAGAAGATAAAAAGCATATTGTAACTACTCAGGTTGAACATAAGTGTACATTTGCCATATGTGATTATTTGAAATCCATTGGTTATGAAGTTACTTACGTAAAACCAAATAAAGATGGAATAATTGAGGCTGATGCAGTCACAAATGCAATCAGGCCAGATACAGCGTTTGTTTCTGTAATGCATGTAAATAATGAATTAGGAACTATTAATCCTATTGATGAGATAGGACAAGTCTGTTTTGATGCTGGGATATTATTTCATAGTGATGCAGCTCAAAGTTTTGAAAAAGTAGATGTTGATGTAGATGATATTAATGTAGATGCGATGTCATTTTCTGCTCACAAAATTGGCGGACCGAAAGGTATAGGCGCAATCTATATTCGTGATTTACGTAAAAAACATTTAATGCCAGTGATACACGGAGCAGGGCAAGAAGATGGCTTACGAGGCGGTACTGTTGCAGCACCACTAATTTTAGGCTTTGGTGCAGCTATTAAATATTTTGGAAAGTATTATTCCAGTTTTAAATCTAAAAATGTTAAACAGTACTTTTTAAGTAAGCTTAAAGCCGAAAAAGTAATATTTAATGTCAATGGTGCCGATACATTAGCAAATTGTTTATCGATAACGCTACCTGAAACAGATACGGAGACATTAGTTAGGAAAAATGAAACCCTATTATGTTTAGCACAAGGCTCGGCTTGCTCATCAAAAGAAATAGAACCATCACATGTGCTTAGTGCTATCGGATTAACAAGAGAAATAGCAGATAAAACGTTTAGAATAAGTTTTCCACTAGACATTAATTATGATTCTATGGACAAACTAGCCGATGAGATTAAAGCTTTTTCTTAATCTCATCATAGATCTATTTTTCAGTTTTTGAATGGGAGAATTCTTAGCTACTTATAGCAGGTTACGCAAGCCCCACCACCTTCAACTTCATCGTAAATATCATCCATACAATCAGTATCTTGTATAATGCGAATTTGTTGAAGGGGGTTACGATTATTGCTTTTATCTATTTTCTTTTTGTAACGTTCAAACTTCTTCTTGTGATTACTTTCTATTTGTTCCTTGCGCTCTTCATATTCTAAAGATGAAAGGGGAACTCCTTTGCCTAACCAATAAAAAGTTCCATCACTCCTATTTTCTTCTTCTGATTTTTCATATTTTTTAGCTTCTTCAAAAGCATCAGGATATATTTCTTTTAATCTTAACCACTCAATTTTTTGTTGATAAAAACAGAACGTACACCCACTACGAGATCTCCAACCATAATAGCCAGGTTTTCCTGCATTCATAGCTTCAACTATCTTTTTTAATGTTTCAGAGTTAACATTTCCAAAGTCATGATCTTTCTTCATAAGATCATCAAAAAACTTATTTGTAGTACTATCAGAAGTGTCAGGTAAGTTTCTATATTCCTTAACAAATGGATGATCAGAAAACAGATCTGCTTTTTGCAGAATGTCAAAAACACCATTACGATCAATGCCATCTTCCCTAAAAGGCATTTTAATTTTCATATAGTTTTCAGAGATAGAGTTAGTCATGAAACCTGTTCGTTCAGGTTCATCAGCTCTTATTCCTACATACGAAACAACTTCTTCATATCCTTCGTCTTTCATTTTCTTATTTACCCACAACTCGTAAGGCACTAGTTTCATCTGAATAGTGCACCATCTTGCTTGGGGGGACGGAAGGTAATTCTTATGTTTTTTTAAATGGAAATCAAAATTTTTCTTTTCCCTGTTAGAAGTATAAACTTCTTCATAAGGGTCAATAATAGTTCCAACATAACCTTCCAATCTATTAACAAAATCAATAACTTCTGGTAACTCTTTACCAGTATCAGTAAAGTAATAATGCATATCTAGGTCGGGGTAATTTTTTCTCATATACATAGCAAGTGCAGCGCTATCTTTACCGCCAGAAAGTCCGAGTACATGTAATGTCTTTTTTGTAGAACCCACTTAAACTTCCTCTGTTTCTAGTGACTCAAGAACTCTTAACAGAATAGCTCGTTGCTTGGCTGAGTCTATTTTTTGAAGAGTCGTTTTTACTGAATTCATTTCTTGTTTAAATTCTTTATCTACTTTATTGGGAGATAAGTCGCCTAATAAAGCATAGTGAGAAGCTGTTTTAAACTTATCTATCATCTGAACTAATTCAGAGTTAGCCTTTTCAAGCGCCATATCATTCCAGTTTCGTTCAGCTACACCCGATAAAAGGGATATAATACTTGAAACCCACTTTTCGTTACTTGCAAATTCCGCTAAGCGTAAAGAGAATGTTTCAAGTTTATAGTCAGATGTATATTTAGCAACATTTTTACATTGAGTTAGTAACTTAGGATCCAGCTTAAAGAATGATGTAATGCGTGCCCTATAAGCATTAACCATGTCCAGATGTGCAGAGCGCAATTCATTAATTACTTCAGAAATTTTATCTGTTTCAATATTAACGTTGTGTTTATTGAATAGCTTAGGAATATCGTCCATTAAGTACTGTGTAGGGTCTGATGCTAACAAAGTGAGATCTCTAAAACCGCGAGCAAGTTTTGAAAGGTTATTTGTCTTTTTCGTCCAAGAAGTCAACTCACTAACGAACTGAACATATTCTTGAGCTAACTTCAGTGTTGAGGGCTTTACTGAACCGCTGTTTATTGCACTTGCTAAAGAAGCAAGATGGTTCAATTTTATACCATCCATTGCAACAAACTTAATACCAACGCTTTGAGGCTCTTTTATTAGTTTTATTGCAAACTCTTCATCAGGTTGAGAAATAAATATATCGTTATTATTAACGTCTTTATCGTAAAAAGCTAAGTGTTCAGTGTTAGCCATTAGAAATGCTAAACACCAGATAGGCAGTATGCCTTTTGCTACACCAAAAGGTTCTTTACCCCATAATGAATAAATCTCAGATAAGTAAACAATATTATTCTTATTTTCTTTTAAGTAATTAAGTGCATTGCTAAATAATAATGCCATATCAGCATTATCTTCTTTTGGCATGTAAAAATCAGCTTGATCACTCTCAGAGTCAAATTTATGTAGCCCTTTCTTAACTAAGCATGAAAGGTACAAACCTTTTTCAGGAGGAAAACCATCTGATTCAAAACCTAAATCTCTCTCATCAGCATAATCAACCATCCGAATAAGCAGTTTTTTAATAGCTGCATTTGCACTACCTGATGGCTTAGATCTGTTAACCAGTTCATTAATAACTTTAGGTGCCGCATTAAATACATTATCAGCAATCACAGAAGCTACTTGTGAAAGAGAGCGCCCAGCTATTTTTTCACCTTGATGCTGCCAGGTAGAGTTTTGGAATACAGATGATAACTCCTTTTCAACTTGTTGAGATGCTAATGAAATTCGGCTATTAAGCTCTTTCGTTGCAATTAGGTCATGCTCAATTTTATCTTCTTCTTTTGCTATTTGGTTTAATGCAATTAATTCAGTCGCAGCTTCTTTTAATCTTTGCAATGAATTTGCATTACCAATAGCGGCAAAAGGCAGGTTTGGCATTGCATCGGATAATTCCGTTGCCACTTCAATAGAAGCAGGGAGAAGGAAACTAAGAAAAGAAGCGCCTTTTAGAGGTTCTTTCTTTAACGAATTAATAAAACCCGGCTCAATTTTATTTATGAGTTTTGTATTTGCCCAACGCATGGAGCCAGTTCTATGGTAATGTGCCGTTGCTAAAATATTTTGCGGAATATCACAAACTTTTGTCCAATCAACTCCTTGGCTAACTGACTCAATACGTTCTAACACCATGTTATGAATATCAATATCGCTGCCCTGAAATACAAACAAAGCATTATGATTTTGACGATAAATAATGATCGTCCAAGATTCTAAATCTTTAATGGCTTGAGAAGTTTTTGCTTTACTTACACCCTGAGCGGAAAAGTAAGAAATTATAAATTCTTTTTTCGCATGTAAATGATGTTGAAAACCAAATATAGTTAACAGCGCAATTACTTTTGTTATTGATACGTGTAGCTCCGTACCTTTTTGCTCTGCTCGATAAATAGCATCACACCCTTCTAACCAAGCTTTACTGTCATGCGAAGTAACAATAAGGTGATGTAAATTGTAATGAAGGTAGTCCCACAGTAATTCAGGACGGTATAGAACTGTCGATTCAATTTCAGAATCGAAATTAGTCGATAAAAACTCTCTAAACCCCAGTTTTTCATGTGAGGCTAAAAAGCCGAATAAGCTTCGTTCATTTTGCGAAAAACGTCTTCGAGAAATAGGGCCAAGTAACAAACTTACAATAGGATCAAGTGGAAGTGTTTTTAATAAAGCCTTTTCATTGATGTTTTTATGTTCAAAGTGCGCTAATACATGACTGACTAGATTCTTATGCTTTTTTTCTAATACTTCTATAATTTCAGGTGTTTTTGCAATCGAATCACCTACTAATACAAGTGACTCATCAATTGAAGGATTAAAGCTTAAATCTCTATAACGACCTTGAACTTTTGCCCATTCTTTCTGAGCTTTAGCATCTTTATTTTTTGCGTAATCTGAAAATGACTGATGTAAGAAGCCTACAAGCACAACCGAGCTTTTAGCTTGTTGCGCAATATCCGCAAGTGATTGGAAAAAATGTAAATCTTTATTATTCCTTGATTGGTAATCAAGTGCTTTACCCATCTCATCAAGAAAAATAAGCGTACCATCAACTTTTCTTGAAGTAGCTCCTAACGTACGTTTAATTTCAACTAAGCATTTATCATCATCAAAACCATTAACCTCTTCCACACTAAAATCAATTTCAAAAGCTCTATATATACTTTTCAAAATTGAGTTAGCTGGTGCTTCAAGACCGCAAACATGCTTAATTACCTGCCAACCCTTTTTTACACTAAAACGATGAGAAAAATCATCAAGAACGCCTTCAGCTTTCTCAAGTTTATTTGCTGCATATGTACGTTCTGCTTTATTTGTAGAAAGCAAACTAGCTAAAAACAATGCAACTGTAGACTTACCTGAACCGTATGGACCTGTTAACGTATAGGCTCTTTGTTCACTGCCTGCAAAATCACGGCTAATTGTATCTAATACATTTACTGCTGTACCATGCAATATAAAATCAGTTAAAAACGCCTTAAAATCAACTGATTGACTGTCAATCCTAGTTGAACTTTTATAGCGCTGATTTATACTAATCAATGAGTTCGTCATTATGAAGTAGCTCCATAGAATTTGTTAAGCACGGCTAGAGGATTGCTTAAATACTCATCATTTATTTTTACCTGACGTAGTCCCAGTGAATCAATCCAAGATACTTCGTCTTTAGAGTATTCTTGTGCCTCATCCAACTTTTGTCCTAAACCGCTTTCTGAAAGCCTAAATATTCTTCCAGGCGAACAAGGTTTTGTTAATAATGAATCGAAATCGATACTGTTAATCTTTGAGTCTTTAGTTTCGACTTGAGCAAACTTAATTAAACCATAAATAAAAACTTCAATAGGAATTTCAGGACGTTCAGCTAAATCGCTCACATAAAAACCTCCACCATTATCTGTAACTAAATTAAGTTCAGTTAAAGGTGAGGTAAAATGCTCTTCATCTATTGTTAGCTTCTTCTTAACCGCATCACTTTTAAATTTCTTACTGTAAGTATTTAAAAAACAATCTATATCTTTTTTTAGAGTACTTTCATTACCTATATCGTTAGTAACAAGCTTTTTAGCGTCACTTGAACAGTCGGAAAGAAGTTTCGATTTTTCGAAATGCTGTACATGTGAATAATTAAAAAAGTAGCGATAAGCGCTAAGGTGCTGAAAATTAAAATTTAGCCAAAAGTGAACAAGCCACACTGACCCTATTTGCTCTAAATAAGGATCTCTTCCTGTATCAGCGTTAAATAAGTAATCACCGTTTTCAGAAGTGAAATAATCAATGTTAGATTGAGATCTTTTACTTGATAGTAAGTCAGCAGACTCTGCCCAGTACCTGATAGCATTGACCATATTCTTACCCACACCAAGCTTTATTATTGCTTGTTGAGTTTCTTCTTCCTTGCTTGTTTGTAATTTACCACCAGAATTCAGATGGTTAACTGCTTTATATAGCCAACCATATCTAAGGGGAAAAGTGTCGTGTCCGGTAAATTTAGCTTTCATTCCTGTTGCTACCTCTGGAGAAATTGTCCAGAGGCAATAGTATAGCGTTTTCCTCTCAGGATAAAGATTTTTTTACTGTATATTTAAACAGAAGGCGTGTGTTTTATAATGAATGTTATTTAAATATAAATACTTGTTGGTAAACAACTTTTATGCTTTTAAAGTTGAAAGTAATTTAATATAGTGGTTGAATCATATATTTATAGAATTTTGATTCTAGCGAAGGCTATTTTAACGGTAAAGGAATGATTATGACTTGGAAGCAGAATAAGTGGGTCAAATATTTAGAGGGATATTGTCAGGGAAAGAATCAAATTCAAGATGAATATGTTAGAAAGGTTGCCGAAAGCCTAGGGCTTAATGAGCCTTTAAATATACAATTTGAATGGCAAAAACAAATTACTCAGCAGTTTGAACCTGAAGATGCTCATGGGGTTATAATTCTTACGGGCACCGCAGGTGATGGAAAAACCAAGCTATGCAGAGATATTGTAAAACAAATAGATGGTGACTCCTTCGATGAGGATAAATGGAACGCTAAAAGCTATTTTTGTTCTTCGGAAAGGACAATAGTCAAGGACTTTTCAGAGTTACAAAGTGAGAAGTCGTTAGTAATTCAAGAATTATTAGATGTTTTAGTAAATGGTGCATCAAACAAACCCATACTAATTGCAGTTAATGATGGGATTTTAGTCGAAGAGATCGATAATTTCATCTTAGCTTCACAGAATGAAGAAACTGAAAAAAGAGCAACTCAGCTAAAAGAGATTATCGAAGATAAAATCAATCTTGGGTTTAGTAATTGTGAGCAACAAGAACTGATTAAGCTTATTAATTTATCTAAACTTAATGCCAAGGAAAATTTCTCTCTAATTCTAGATGAAATTATCGATCATCCTGGTTGGGAAGGTTGCAACTCATGTGAAGGGAAGATTGATGCTACTTGCCCAATTTATAATAAATATAACCTTTTAAAAACGCAGAGAAACATCAGGGAAAACCTAAGTGATATCATCCTATTACTTCAGCTAAATAACGAACACTTTACAATTAGGGAGTTACTAAATTTAGCAACCAATACAATTTTGGCATCTACTCCGAAAGCTAAACATTTAAGAGCAACTAAGAAAGATACAAATTATCCTATTTTTAATTGTAAACGAGTCAGTAAAGTTAATTCTTTTGAAGATTTTGATTATGAATCAACAGTAGAAGTTGGATTTTGGGGAATGAATCTTGGCCCACACAAAATGAATAATGCAAGGCCATACTCTGAAATCAATAAATTAATGTTCGGGGAATTATCTACAAACCATTGGGATAATTACCTTAAGAAGAAATTAGAAAGAAAAATTACAATACCTCTAGATGATTTTAATGATTTATTAAATTCCAAAAAAGCTACTGATTTAGACATTGATGCTGAATTATGGGGAGCAATTGTTAGACGTTCTAGGATCCAACTTTATTGTTATCAAAATGGTGATGATAAGGCGTTCAATTTACAAAAATTTTCGAGTTTTTCATACTTCAAAAGTATGGTGTTTGATGAGCTTCAAGAAAACGATAACTGTCACAATATTGATTTAATCTCCCTCATTGTATTAGCACTTAATCGAATCTTTCATGGGAGGTATATTTCTGAAAATACAGGTAAAGATCGACTTTATATACCAGAAAAAGACCAAGGCTCTATCACCCCTATATCAATATTTCATGGGGATGAGCTAAGAGATAGAGATATTTATATTACTAAAGTAAAAGGTGATTTTGAGCTGACAGGATCACGAATTGAACCTGTTATTGTATTTGATATTGATAGGAATACTTCTTTGAAGCTTTCTTTGACAGTTGAGTTATTTGACTTTTTATACAGGGTATCTAAAGGGTCCCCCCCAAACACAACCAACCCCAGACTTTACAAAAAACTACTGATTTTTAGATCGAAATTAGCATCACAAATTAGCAATACTAGTAAGTTAAGTGGAAAAAGAATTGAAACATATACGATAAAGGATGGAGAGTTTAGAACCTCAACCCTAAAGGTGAATCATGGATAGTTTACACACATACTCTTCAGAATTGATGAAAAAATACGGAATCAAGCATATTCCAATCATTGAAAATATGTGGGGGCATAGGTTCAGAACAGATCAAACACCTTCAATAATTTTCTTTGAGTTGTTATGCGTTATTGAAAGCCAACTTCAGGCTAAACGCGCAGGGCTAATAAGCTCAATTTTCTCTCCTGATAATAAAACTCTATATTTTAAACATAGGCAGTTTTTTAAATTAAGAATTTTAATTTATCAGAATGAAATATTAGAAACACTCATTAACTCAGACCTTTCAGAGGAAGATAGATGGGAGCGTCAATTCGAGTATCTTAGAGGGATAAATGGAGAGTTATTCCAATTTAAAGATGAGGATATAGAACATTTGAAAAGCAGCTTTTCTTCTTTTGAAAGCTTTTATAATGCTATAAAAATTTTAAGCTCATTAACTTTTGACCCATTATCAAATAAACGATGGACATCAAAATTTATTTATCCGATTTCATCTGACTATATTTGGTGTGATTTTGATAATAGAAAATCAACGGAAGATAGAAGGTTCTTTTGTCGTGGCGGTGAATTAGCGTATTTAATGCTCTGTAGAGCAGGAAATGAAGTTTGTGGAGAGTTAGAAAAGTATTTTGAGCTATGGCTAGATAAGCAAGATAACTCTTTCGCAAAACTAGCTAACCTTTTAGTTCGTGAAGAAGAGAGGATTCAATTACGTGAGGAAAGTCGAAAAGATCTAGGTTATTTACCTTATCAAAAACTTCCTATTTTTACAGACTTTGCGAATGATCTTTCAAAAGTATTATCACTTGAACTAGAAAGGTTAGATAAAGTTAAAGTTATGATTGATATGGTAGGCTATCACATTGGTAATTATGTTCTATCTATAGGTGAAACTTATCATAAATCCCCAAATCCGGCTGAATTGAAAAAACCTTCTTACCTTGTCGAAGTACTTTCTAAGGCGACCAATAGTATACGAAAATCTTCTATTCAGAGTATCTCAGCACAACGTAATAAGTTAAAAAGAAGTCTAACACTTCGGGCTGATGAAATAATAGATTTGTACGAAGACGTTATAGATTCAGAGGAAGAAACTGAGAGGGTAAACAAATCTAAGGAAGAGTTGTCATACGCTGAGTCCTATTTAGCTAGTCATATTTCAAATTACTCTAATGTTTGTTTTAGACAAATTGGTTTTTTGTCAAAAAAGAATACTCGTAGCTATAGGTATGTTTTAACTGAAGATTTTCTTCACTCTCTTGTAGTTACCATTCTTGGAAATGAGAAACGAGTAGAGTTTAGTAATTTCGTTAAACAGCTAAGAGTTCAGTATTCAATCTATGTAGATACTTCACCTGATAATGAGCGTGAATTGATTCAGAGAGATTTAAATCGAAATTCAAAAAATTTGGCGAGTTTGCTCTATCAAATGGGAATGTTAAGACATTTATCTGACGCATGTAGTTACGTAATAAATCCGTACAGGGAGGATTCGGTATGAGATCATTAGCAAAGTATTTTTACCAGATAATCAAGAAAGAATATAACGATTGGCTAAATTCAACTAGCGGTAATGGTATACCTGGACGATTAATTTTAAAGGAATTTGATACTAGATTAGTTCGAGAAATTCTTTTAAATATTAGTGAGTCTGGTGATTTTCCTATTGTTGAAATAGGCTCTCCTGACGGCTTTATTATTGCTGTAGAAGACCATGAACACTATCAAAATATTGAAGTTAAAAAGTATACCTTTGCAGACCTTGCACATGAAAGAAACAGAGAAGGAAATTTTTTCTGTTTAATGTTTATTGCTGAAATAAAGCCAACTCTTGAGCAAGTTTCGGGTATTGATCAGAGTACGGTTTTTGAGCTAACAGAACTAAAAAGATGGGTAGAACTAGCTAAAAACCAACAACAAGACGGTCAAGCATTCGTAGATGAGTATATTGAAGAGCTAGCCAGGTTTGTCTCCGAATTAACAAATTCCAAATGGAGCAACAGACCATTTATTGAAATTGATAAAATAAATGCATTTATAGAGGGGGTAATTAAAGCAACTATAAAAGATGGCTTGTTTTATGATGCCCTAGGGAAAAGTTGCATTAATCTTGGTGGTATCAATCGGCTGAGTGACTTTCTACCTTTAAAAACCTCTGGTAGCGCATATAGAAGAATCTTTAGAAGCATCGTCACAAAAACTTTATTGAAAGATATCGAATTTTGGAGAGCTATTCATAAAAATAAAGAAGTTGAGCTTGATGAAATTAAAGAGAATTTAAACAGTATTAGGGAGAGTGATACCGATTTTAATGAATTTTGTGAAACAGTAGATAAATATTTTGAAGCTTATTATCAAGGAAATAGAATCGATGAAAAGACACAAAGAGATGAACTACAAAATAATTTTGATTGTTTAAATCCATACGGCTCAGTCCTTCAAGCAAAGAATGTTAAACCTAAATTGTATTTAGGTGAAGAAACAATTTCTTTTTTTGCTGATAATGATATTTCTCTGTCAGAGGATTTCACTGAGCTATTGGGTTTAGTTGATAAACCTGCACAAAAGCCCGATATAAATGAATTGCGAAAGTTTTATTTTATTTATTCAAAGGATATATCAGAAAGTTCCAAATTAGATAAAGCTTGGCTTAAAGAGATAACTAACTCAAAAGCAAATGTATGTAATGACTTGATTGAAGGTGTCTTAGGTGTTTTATCAAAATCTCTGTTATTAAAAGATATCGGTGATGACATTGTAGAGCTGAGTTTAGCAAAAGATAGAACGAGAAAAAGCTTAGAAAGAAAAAACTGGTACGCCTTAAACTACTTTAATAATGAATATAAAGACTTAGAAGGATTTTGGTCAAATTTTGGTGATAACTTTAAAGTTAAATTTGGCAAGGCATTTAATGACGAGTTTGCATCCTCTGTTGATCGAAAGAACAGAAAGTATGGTGATGGGAAAGCTGCTAACGAGCTTCATTTTCGAATTATTAGACGTTCACAAGAAGATGAGACCCCGATAGATAGTTGGGAATTAAAGTGGGTTTTTAATCCTTTGGGGTTTGAGTCTTCGAAATACTTAGATTATGCAAAAGTATCAAGTCGTAAAGGATTTTTTCATAGACATTCACTATCTTTAGACCCTCTTTTTATAAAAAGATCTGAAAACACACCGACAATTAATAATATCCATATGTTTTTAGCTGTTAGCACTAGTATGAAAAAGGGTGCTGTAGTGAGGAAGCTGGATAAAGAGTCTACTCTGTTTTTTGATTTGTTATCGGAGCTTCAAAGTCATAAATATGTGAATAGTGAAGAGTTTGATTTTATTCAGGCTAGTTACAAAAGCTTTACAATAGAATGGTTAAACTCTATCGAAGAGCTACTTCTACATCCCATTTGTGGAAGCTTTACAAAATTAGAGCAAGCCCTAGAAGTTCTCCTTAATAGCATTAACTCATTAAATATAAATAAAGAAAAGTCCAACGAATTAGTTTATGAGTTGATTTCAGCTCATACAATTAACATTACTGAGAATTCAAATTATAGTGTTTACCTACCTTGGTCTCCTTTCAGTCTTTTAGCACAATTTAAAAGAAACTCGATGCTGAATAGCATCGCTAAGCAATATAAAGAAAGAACACTCAGTATTGCTAATAAAAGTGATGGAGTACTAGCAAAGTTATTTAAAGAGCTATTGGAAAATAATGGGAAAAGTTTCTATTTAAAGAAAACAAAAGAGAACACTTTTGAGGATTTAGTCTCTACAAAATCTAATTCAGGGTATTTTGAATTTGGTAAGTTAAGCACTTCGAAAAATGCTATAAGTGATTCGGAAATAAAATCAGTAATTAATGCTACAGCGTTTAAGTTTTTAGAAACTTATCCTAACGAAAGACACCATCTACAAATTTTATGTATAGGCTTATTCTCATATCAACACCTCTTAGCTGTTTATGATGAGCTTCTTAAGATTTCTGATAACCATGAGGAAGAATTGTCTATTTCATTAGCATTTAATTGTAATGATAGGGGTGCACTTGATTCAATTTATCAAACTGTTTGTGAAAGTTTTGATTCTGCAAAAGTAGATTCTAATATCACTATTAAAATAGTAAGCAATATTAATGAAGTTGAAGATGGTGAAATAGATTTAATCTATAACTTTGATCCTTTATTTTCTCATAATAAAATAGCGACTGTCCCACCTAAGTATATCGAAAGAGAATTCGAAGGTTTGAATTGGGAGTTCTGCTCTTCTAGAAAAGTACCTTCAGATCCTGTTTCTAGAAAAACACAATTTTCTATGAATAATCATATTCAAGATAGTACAGGGAAACTTTTTCATTCTGCTTTTATGAAGTCTAATAATTTGGATGAAAACTCTTCTTTTTGTAGGGAAGTTAGTCAAACCGGATTGAAGGGCGAAATTTCAAAGGGATTGAATAAGTGTAATTGGTTAGTTATTTATGATTTCTTATTAAGCAAAGAGACTTTATCTGCATGTAGTAATGAAGAAACAGCCAATAACCGAAGGGTATTAAGGTATATACAAGGTGAAGGAAGTAAACGTTCCCTTGCTATTATAACTGATAAAGAAACTCAGTATATTACTAAAAACTTAAATACAGATCTTAGATCATGGCAATTGGTTCATCCAGATAAAGTACCTGCTTTAGTAGAAGAAATATTTACTTTATCGAATTCGTTTAGCAGCGATACATTACTTAGGTCTGTAGGAAATGGAAACTTCTCCCACGATCTAGTTGGAACCGCTGGCGCAGCTTCTCTTTTAGAGGCTATTTATGAGCGACAAGATAAAGTCTCACCAATTTTCTGGGTTCACTTAGATGATTACTTGACTTGGTTTAAATCATCAATAGAAGATGATGCATTTAAATCAATCGGGCGAACGGTTAATTATATTTCTGACCTACTCGGAATTTACATTTCAAAAGGTGAAGATGGTACAGCAGCAATTAACTTGATAATTAGTGAATCTAAATTAACTAAAGGCTCTGAAGAGCAATCTACTAAGTCGTGTAAACAAATCAAATCTACAGTTGATTTGATAGCTTCAATGCTAAGTTCTTCACAAGATCTAGATTTTGAATACTGGTTAAATAAATTTTATGAATTTATCGTAGGTCACTTTAAATTTGTTCCTAATGAGTTTGAGTTTGAAGACTTGATATCCTTGGATAAAAGTAAAGTTAAAATAAACGTTTCTGGGATTTCTGTAGTATTTCATTATGATAATGCTCATATGGAAACTACCTCTGATCCTGTTTACGACAGTAAACATTTACTTCAATTGAAGGTTAGTACGGATGACACAAAGTCTATTTTTGACTCGATACTAGATAATGGTAAAACCGTAAATTTATTCAATGATTATCAGTTTACTCCACTGAAATTAAACAGGAAAAATAAAGGTTGCCTTACTGACGACCATAGCGAAAAGGCATCTAAAACATTATCAACAGAGTCAGACTTATCAACGAACATAGATGCTTCACTTGAAAAGAATGTTGAGAATGTGCCTGAAACAGATAATTCTGCTGAAAGCACTGAAAGCACTGAAAGCACTGAAAGCACTGAAAGCACTGAAAGCATACAGTCAGCCAATAATGTAAAAGATCTTATTTCACATGATAGTGACGCATTGCAGTTAATTAGAACTTGTGTCGATTTTCTAGAAACTAACACTAGTCAGGAGGTAATAAAAGAGCTAGATATTTCTACAATAAAGGCTAATATAAGAAAAATATTTGGTCATGCAAATTTGCCTTCAAATTTTGCAGATACGTTAGTTACTCCTAATTCTATTGTTATAAAACTTCATGGTGACGTAAACCTTAACCCATCCAAAGTTCTGAAATTAAAAGATAACTTTTTATCTGTTGTAGGGCTGTCTCTACGTCAGGTTTATCCTGCACCAGGAATAATGGTTTTGGTCTTCAATCGAGAAAAGAGAGAAACTGTTTATTTTGGTAAATTGGTTAATTCAACTCTGGCCTCTAGAATGAGTACCATTAAACAAGATTTTAATAATAAAATTATGTTAGGTCAGGATGAATATAGTGAAAATGGGGTGTTCTTTAAACTCGATGGAGCAAGCCCGCATGCATTAATAGGTGGTCAAACTAAGTCAGGTAAATCTATATTGATGAATAATATGATTATTGATCTGTTAATGACAAACTCGCCAGATAATTTACATTTAAGACTTTTTGATCCTAAGCAAGTTGAATTTGCTGCTTACTCAAACACTCCGCATCTCGCCCACCCTGTAGTTTTAGATAAAGAGGATGCAGTTACAAGACTTAAAGAGTTAGAGAACTTAATGAATGAACGTTACATACGTTTAAAGAGCTTAGGTATGAAAGATATTGAGGCTTATAATCGAAAACAACCGAATGACCGAATGGCTAGAGAAGTTGTTTTCTTTGATGAGTTAGCGGATTGGATCTTAGATAATGATTTTAAAGCTGAAGCTAAAGACATTATTGTTAGACTTTCATCCAAAGGACGAGCTGCGGGTGTGCACTTAGTTTTAGCTACTCAACGCCCTAGTGCTGATGTGGTCTTTCCTCTATTAAGGGCAAACTTAGATACAAAGATTGCTCTTAAGGTAGATAGAGATCAAAATTCAGAAATTATACTAGGTGAATCTGGTGCTGAAAACTTGCTAGGTTATGGTCATGGGATTGTGAAAACTGAAGGAGAAACTCACGCAATTCAAGTTGGGTTTACTGAGCCTCATATCTTTGATGAACTTGTTGAACTAGTAATTACTTATTGGAATGGTAGAAGCGATAACCCTTCAACGACACTTGATTCGTCTCTAAAATTGCATACAGACTAGCTTGATTTAAAAATCCTCTAGTACTGCTGGAGTTACTGAGTTCTAATTGAAGGCGTTTATTAAACGCCTTTTGTTTTTTATAATCTTCAAAGCTTTCATCAATGTAGTTAATTTTATCTAACAGAAGAGAACGGTGGTTTTTATTCATGTAGTCAAAAAAATCTACATCTTGATCAGCCATCTTTATTTTTACACGCTCTTTAAGTTGAGGAAGTGGTGATTCATTAAAACCTTCGTATCCTAATAAAGTAACTTTACCGGATGTAATATGAATTTTAATAAGTTGAATGTCATCTAGTTCACCATAGAGTTGAAGTGCAGAGTACACATACACTCTTAATAATGGTGATAATTCATCAATAAAGTTTTTGTGTAATGTCAGTGAATGTGGTTGTCCGTTTTCCAAAGCAAGTTTTGAAGCAGGCAAATTACCTTCTGCTTTAATACATTCGTTAGTAATCTTTTCTATATTGGCAATATCGAACAACAGCTCTTTTGCTTGGTGTAAAGCAACCTTGTGAGTATCAAAAAAAGCTTTAATATCCCTCTTTAAGTCGTCCGCTAGGTGAGTATAGGCTTTTCTTCCTTCAAACATCCCTAATGCAAAGTAGATGAGTAGATCTTCCTTTCGCATATTTCTAGCTAGATCAAGCTCTTCTAGACCAAACCAATCGGTGACTAATTTAAGTGCCTTTTTATTTGAGCCAATGACTTCTTTAATTTTCTCACTACTATTAAACTCCTCATTTGCAGGAATTCGTCCATAAGCTAAGCAACTTAACCAAAATGACTCTAATAGTTCTTGGTGCTTTGTAAAAAGAATTCTGGCTTGATCTTCATTAACAGGCTTAGGCTCAGTTAGTTGTTTCCACTGGTAACTTCTTTTATGTCTATTTTGAAGGAAATTCTGTTCAAGATTTTTATCTTTAAATATATAAAATATACCTGGGGAGATAGCAATTGGCTCTTCATCAAGAGTTTTTTCAATATATGACTTTAATTCTGCCTGGGAAAAATATTTTTGAAATGTATTCCTTGATGTAATAACACCATCTTTATATGGTGTAAATTGGGCTAAGTAGCTTTCATTGGCGAGCATCGCAGAGACAACGAGTAGCTTGTCAGTTGCTTCCCATGCACCTAATACTGCGCTTATTCTTTCATCTTGATCTTCAATAACATTAATAACAAAACCGATATTTACAACGTCAGAGCAAACTATTTCAGCATCAGGTCTAAAATTAGGGTCCCAACCTAGTGCATCAAGTCCATGAGCTTCAAGCTCTCTTAAGTCATCGCCTCTGCCGCAACCGTAATCGAATATTGAATACTCTCCAGATAAGAAGCCATTCTTAGCTAGGGTTTTCATAGGTGCTGATAATTCATGTCTTACTATGGCTGTTTTATGCCTATCAATTTCTTTCTCATTGTCATTATTGTCATTAATTGCTGAACTTCTAAAAAGCCGACCATCTATTAATTCATATCCATGTTTCTCAATTAGCCTCTCCCATGAATTCTTAAACCCAATCATACGACTATTTTCATAGAGACCAGCAGCTTCACCTTCTTGTGTAATCATACAAAAATGATCGTATAACTCATGATTTTTTGAAACCATAGTTTCTTTTCGATGAAGAATAGGTGGGTTCTCTTGTTCTGAATAGCTTGTAACACGGTGCGATAGTTTTGTAAGATCAACATTCACACTTTGCTCTAAGGCTGGGTAAGACTCTTCAATAAATAGTGGGTAATTTAACAAGGAAAGGCGAAAATCATTTCGAAAAACTTTAACTAAATTCCAATTAGAATCTTCAATTTTTAAAGCTTTAGCTACAATTTTTATAAATTTTGACAGCGCTTCAGGAACATCAGAAAAAGTATCTTTATGAAAATAAACTGAATCAGGAAGCTTCTTACCTACATCAAGTGAGTTAACTAATTCTTTAAATTGCTCCGCATTCATCTATTTAGTTCTTCCGCTAATATTTTTGCTTTTGTGCCGTAGGCTTTTTTTCCAGGGATACGTTTACCTTTTTCACTTACATTCATAATTTGTAAATGCCTTTCGGATTCGTTTCCAACACTCACATGCAGCGGTCTATCATTTCCATAAAAATAGACTTTATCAAAGCTTAAGTTTTTAACTATGAATAGCATAACTTCATCCATTCGTTCTTCATAACCACTAACAATAAAGTCGCAGGCTAAACCATGCCTTTTACAAATGTGGTTATTTACACTATTTAACTCTGATGCAGCATGTTGGTCAATTGAAGGGTATGTACCAGATGAACTGTTCTTTTGGATATACTTGTTTAGTTCAGATGAGACAAAGCCGTATGTGATAGTAATATTGCCAAACTTCTTATAGACAGGTAATAAAATAGCGTCAATCATCATTATGATTGATTCAATGGATTCACTTTCTTTAGGAGTGTTATCAAAACTAATAGCGTGCTTATCTTGATACCAATTAAATAACTGATTAGCGAGAGGGTGATTTAGTAACAAATGCTTATCATGGAGTTTATATAAAAAAGCATTTCCTTTTTTTACAAATTTTAATTCACCAGATACCCGCATGTGCATCAGTTTGCAATCTGATATACCTAAAAGCTTTTTGAAATCTTTGGAAGAAAATAATAACTCTTGTGGCATAGATAACGGATATCATTAATTAAGTAACAACTATCATACATCAAGAATGGATTGTATTGACAATATAAAATTCAATACGAAGCTTCTGCCAAAAAGCTAAATGATATTAATAACTTGATATTTTTATATATCGTTACAATCTTCTTGTGGTTAACATATCCAAGTGAGAGAATTAAAATAATGCTCGTCCTTAAGCGGGTTCGTTTTACAGTATAATATAAATAAAAAAAATTTAGGATGAATAATGGCACATGATGCGTCACCAACATGGAGTGGATTTAACTATCAAGGGAAAATTGCCTTATTTCATGCCTTAAAAGAAATGAATAATTTGCTTGGTGCAAATGTAAATTATTGCTTTGATGGTTATGAACTATTAGTCGAAAATAATGAAGATTTTGATATTAAAGTTCCAGCAGGATTTACTTCATTTCATCAGGTTAAAGCACTAAACAAGACAAGTTTTGGTGCTTATTCAAACGCAATTTTAGAAATGATATTGGAATTGAGTAAACAAGGTAACATTGCTGTTTCAGGGTACTTGCATGTATGGAATAGCATATTATTTCGAGCTGAAGAAGACTTCCAAACAAGTATTAGAACCACATTACAGAATGTTATTGTTAATTATAACGATGCTGTTGATAAAAATGATTCTTTTATCGGTAAAGCAATCAATGATGGGACAGTGAATGAGATTGGAAAGTTAAGTGCCATTATTAGAAAAAGATTTGGACAGAACTTATCGATCCCCAACGTTTTTGCTCAAATAAATGCTCTTCTTAATGGAGCTAACTCCCCTTTAACAAGGCTGCATCTATATGAATATCCTGATGGTAATAAACATTGCCCATTAGAAAATATCTCTGGTTTGGTTGAGAATGAAATATCATTATTTTTAAATCACAAGGGTGAGCCTGACTCAGTTGAAAAGCAAAATAAGATATTTCACGCTTTATTAGGCAAAATTGATAGGCATGTGATTCTTAGGCACCTGCACATAAATGATAATGCTGTTAGGGCAATCCCATTCAATGAACTTATTGATATCATTTTAGATCCATCTATAGAAGATTCTACTGATGATTATTTAGCTAATCATTTCAAACTAAAGTTTTTAGAAAAATTTGAAGGTTTCATCAACGATCCAGATCTTGTGACTCAACAAGATTATGACTCATACAGTGATGGAGATGTATGCAATTTGACGTTCATTAGTCAAAACTTGTGTAACGTTCAAGCAAGCTCTCTATGGTTGTTCTACAAGTTTTTTTCACCGCATTTAGAGCTTTCCACTGAAATAAATATTAATAACGCACTAAATGTAAATTTCGAATCTTTGCTATTTTCACTATTCCCAATTTTAAATGAGCTAAATAGAAGTAAGTCTTGCAAAGGGACTGTTTATAATGAGTTTTTATATAGTACCCAGAATCATCGATACCTTCCAACAACTATAGGGCAAACCTCTCCAAGTTTATTAGCTAAAAAACTTATTAATAGCCCGTCTATGATTGAGAATGTTTTTGAGATTTCCAGCCTTATAGGGGGGCACGGTTCTCCTTCCATTAGTAATTTAGTACAAACGGCTGAACGATGTCGGGATGTTGATATTAGTACCTTATATGAAAATTATAGCCCTACTGAAAAAGAGAAAGTCATGGAAATGATAAATGAAATACGTTTAATTAGATTAGATATTGCTAAAGCGGAGATAAACTAGTGATTAACTTTATCTCTGAAATCTTTTTAGCTCATAAGTACGAATTAGAAACAATTGAATTTGAACAGGAGGGATATAAAGCAATTTTGATGTACCCAGCAATTGATACTGGTAAGCAAGAGTATTTTATTATTGTTGAGCATAGAGAAATTAATGACACAATAATAGATCAGCTTTTGAATTATCACATTGCAGAATTTTCTCATCAACTGAATTTATTGAAAGTAACAGACGGAAGCTTTACTAAAAATTGCACAATGATTTTGTGCTGCCCTAAAGGTAAAACTTCAGATCATGAGCTGTTAAAATTTGAAGAAGATCCATATCACTTTAAGAAAAATGTAATCACCTATACGGCCAAAGAGCTGGAAAACATAAAATTAGAATTTAAAGGGAAAACTCTAAACAGTTCAAACTACAATGAAAAAGTACAGGTTAGCGCTGGAAATCTATTTGAAAAATTCAAAAGTGAAAAGCTTCCACAGGACCACTTCTACCATTTATTGATGAGAATCATTACAAAGTTGCCAATCATCAATTATGTCAATATAGCAACAGAGCTTGACGACCTTGAATCAGAAATAAATAAAAAATTAACTCCTAATGAAAATAGACTCCTTGATTTCATTTTAAAAAGTGATTTTGAGGCTGACTCCAAAGAGTTACTCACTAATGATTGGAGGTTTTTAAATGAGTAAGTTTATCCTAAAAAAGCTTGAGATTAAAAACTTTAAACTATTTGATGAAGTGCCGTTTGTTGTCAATTTCAGTGGAAATAGTTTTATTGTTTTTGACGGGCCTAATGGTTATGGAAAAACAACCGTATTTGATGCATTAGAATTAGCACTAACAGGAAATATAAGGCGTTTATTATCAACAGAGAATAAGCAGCAGCCTCAAGATATAGTTGTTGATCATAAAAATAGCGGTAACTGCCACATAAAACTCCTATTAACAAATAAAGAGAGTAACGTTGATATAGAGATATTAAGAAAATTAAAAACGAATATACCTAATTCGGATAAAAAAATTAGTCGTTTTTCTGAACTATGGGATCTTTTTACAATAGAAGGTGATGAACAAGTATTAATACAGCAGCAAACATTGGAGCGCATGCTTGATTCTGAGTACCTCAAAAGAGATTACACAATGTTTCATTATGTTGAACAGGAAGATACAGCGCACTTTCTAAAGTCAAACAGTGAAGTTGAGAGAGCCAAAGCTATATCAAAATTGTTTGGTGATACTTCAGAGGTTCAAAACAAATTAGGAAAGTTAATAGATACAGAAAATTTACTAAAAAACAAATTAAAATCGCTACTAGTAAGAAAAAATGATTTAGATATTCACTATGGTTTTTCTAATTCTCAAGGAGAGCTTGCTAAAGAAAGATCTCTAACCTATAGCAAGTTAATACCTTGGAGAATTAATGAGTTTGCCTGGGATGAAGAAGATCTGAAAGGATTAACTAAAGAATTAAAAGATGAGCATTTAAGCGAATTAGCAAATATAAAACTAATAATTAAACATAAGAATGAATTTATCAGAAATAAAGAATTCTCTGATGCAAAAAATCGAGTAGAAGAATTCAGGCTATTGATTATGTTTCAAAATAGATTAGATCATTACACTGAATTTAGAAAACTTATCGAAAACATAGCGTTTGTTGAGAAAAGCTCTAAATATATTAAAGATAAATATATTAAAGCTAATTTTATTGATGAGTTGAGTGAAAAAGTAGAGTTAAAAAAACTCTTTGAATTAATTGGTCTTGAGCACTTTTATGGTGAATTTACCCAGGAATACAATGAGTTAGTTTCGTTAAGAAAAAGAAATAATGACTCTCATACTATAATACAAGAGTTACTTGAAGTTAGAGGGCATCTCACAGAAAAGTTCAAAGACTATAGTGACGATGAAGACTGTTTTTTTTGTGGAACCCCTTTTGATAATCGAGAAAAACTAAACTTATCAATTATTGAAAAGACTGAAAGCTTGCATTCATTGCTAACTGATGATGGAAAAAGTGTCGCAGCCAAACAAGATGTATTTGTTAGTAAGTTCATAAAGCCGTTAGTAAGAAAGACACATGAGTATATCTCCAAGCATGAATTACCTGATGCAGAATATATTCAGAAATTTACTATTGCAGATAAAGATAAAAGTAAGATAGAAAAGTACGCTTCTTGGTTAAATAAAGAGAACGTGGAGTTTGTTGATCTATTATTTTCTGAAAAATATATTCCGAAAGATACAGAGGTTTTAAGTCGAGTTTCTACATTAATAGCTAGGATTCACGAAAAATTCCCAATGTTGAGTGAGTCGTACGATGAAGCAAATTCCGGAAACATCTTTGATAAGTTATTTGAAAATACTTTCGAAAAAAGTGTTGTTCACCTCTCATCGATCTCTGTTGATAGTGTGGAGTTAAAGATGAAGTTTGTAAATGATGCGTATACAAATCAAATGTCTCAAGGATTTAGTGATTATGCAAAAATAAAAGAACAAATAGAGTCTTTAAAAAGTAACCAAGCTCAAGTGCTCTCATTACGGGAAAAAATTACTAAGAAAATCAGGTCTTATCAGAAACGGTTAATTAAGGATGTTGAAATTCCATTTTATATATACTCAGGAAAAGTCTTACAGGCACATCAAGCGGGTATGGGAAATGGCATATTTATTAAAGATAAAACGGGTGGAGATGAACTTAAAAATATTAGATTTGTAGCTGATTGGGATAGCGACCATGATATTTTGAATACTATGAGTTCTGGACAAATAGCTGCTGTAGTTATTTCGCTGTACTTAGCCCTAAACAAAGTTTACCAACAAGGTCTAAGCACTATCTGTATTGATGATCCTGTTCAGACTATGGATGAAATTAATATGATGTCACTTGTAGAGCTTTTGAGAAATGAGTTTTCTGATAGACAAATATTGATGAGTACGCATGAAGACAATGTTTCTAAGTATTTTTTGTATAAATTTATTAAACATGGCTTTCAGTCTAAGCAAATAAACTTAATGGATAGAAAAGAGTACCAGCTTAAAGTTGGAACTTAGTAGCTCGATAACTGATGGTGAATTGGTAGTAAATATGAAAGTAAGTGAAATTTCGAAAACAGTCGGTACGGTTGAAAGAATTGCGTCATCGCTTCAAAAGTGGATTAAAAGCTCAAGAATCACTAAGCGCACTGTGGCTGTTGAGTTGAAGGAAAATATTGAACTAATACGTCTATATGTTGAAAGTGGTGCGGACATAAAAAAACTTGTACCTGAATTGAAGGATACAGCATATAGAAAAGCCCTGAGTGAAGGTTTTGATTTTAATAGTTTTAATAAGGACAGTTTTGATCAAAGAACGACTCAGAAAATTAAGCAGTTGGCGAGGTATCATGACTGGAATACTCAAAAGGTTTTTGAAAACGTCTATGAAAAAATCGTAACATTAAAAAAATCACTCCTTATTTCAAACCCAAAGAAAAAAGTAAACATAAACTTAAGAGTGAAGAATTTATTTAAGTTAATGGTGATATTGGCAATACATATTGGAAACTAGTGCGCATCGATACCAGAATAGCTTGAAGGTAACTTCCTATAACTATAGCGAAGCAAGATATTAAACAAAGGAATGAATATTATTCAAACATACTTTGAACAGAAATTTACATCCTTAATAGAGAGTGGCTATAGCTTTGATGAAGCTTCATTAGAAGTTATTGATGCATACCTTGCCGGAAAACCAATAAGATCAAAACAACAAAAAAAAGTTAACAAGATTCACTTATTCTGGTCATCTCAATTTATCTGGGATTTTAGCGCTGATGTTCTGAATTCTGATTCGTTTGTTCTTGTCCTATCTCAATACTTCTCTTCGAGTTTCACCTCTAATTTTAGATTAATAGCGCACATTACCAAGATATCACCAGTGGCAGTTAGGAAGGGGATACGTAGATCAGAAATAGTGTTAAGACCCAAAAGTGATAAGTGGTTAGAAATAAAAAAACTAGGAGAATGCTTTCCAGAACAATTAAATGAGTTAATCCTAGTTTGCGAGCACTTTCAAATTGCTCATAACCAACGAATAGATTTATTAGTCAAATATCAGGAGGTTTTTAAGAAAATAACTGTATTTGAACTATTAAGTTATTCAAGTTTATATGCATTCAAAGGATTTGTTGAGCCTGAATACTCTTTAGATGGTGAGTTAATTTCTACAAGCGTAAAGTTTAATGCCATGACAAAAATACTAGAATGGAAACTCAGTGTTGTTGAACCATCGTCTTTTAATTTAACTGATATGAACATAGGGAAGTCACTTAAAGTTCACCTTTCACCAATAGTGTTTCCATCAAATGAAAACTCAAGTGTATCTGATGCACTTTTAGATCAATTTTCTAAATTAGTTCAGGCTCAAGTTGAGCTTAATGAATTTTTATCAAGAAGCGTTGTACCTTTTTGTTTCAACGATGAAAATTACTATTTTTTAAATGGTTCTCAACTTGAATGTAAAATCCAGGGTTATGGTGGTGATAAAGCTTGGCAGCAAAATGGAAGAAAACTCACGCTATTAGATGGTTACTGGTTTAAACTAGGTATAGCTGAATTTGCAAGTTTAGGGTTAGCTGAAAAGCAAATTGGCTCAAAAGATTATCATCAATGGAATCAAACTGCTTATATCAAAGCACTAGGTGCAACTTTGCAATTAAATGATATCTATGGAATAGGAGAATCAGTATCAACAGACAGTGGTATGGATGTTAATATTTTCCAAGCGATATTATCACTCGAACTGATGATAGCTTTTTATAGTAAAGACTATGTAGAAGTGTTTTATAACGAATATCAAAATACAAATCACTGGCAAATGGCTTTGGGCATGTTAGCGATGAGTGGTCTGATTGAAAATAATGGTAAGGATATTCAGAACAGATTTCCTATTGCTTGGCTTAATTGGAAGCAAAAAGCAAAAAATATAGTTGGCTGGACAGTATCGGACGTATTCCCAAACGGAAACTTAAAAGCAGCGGAAGCTATATTAGATTTTTGGTCACTTGATTTTAAAAAGTGGAGTATTGCGTTAAAAAACAACAATACACAAAATCTCCCAGAATTAACTGAGCGCCCTATTTTTAAGGTAGGTAATTATAGTGTTCAACTGCCTTGGATGATGGCAAACCAATTAACAGGTATTAACGCTATAAATAATCTTAGACGTTTTGCCAACAGTCGATCTGAATTAAAAAGTGAAACGACTAGAATTGAAGAAAGGCTAGGTGAATCTTTTAAAATGCGAGGCTTTAAAGTACTTGTTGGCTATCAACCTTCGAATACAGAATGTGACAATGCTGGTGAAATTGACCTGATATGTAAATTAGATGATGTTGTATTAGTCATTGAGGTGAAGTCTACCTACAGACGAAATAGTTTAAAGGAAGCCTTACAATATAAAAATAATGCTCTAAGAAAGGCAGGTCTACAAATAAAGCGGAAAGCTGAAGCTGTTAATCATCTATTAGTATCTGACGACAGGTTTAAATCATTACTTGGTATTACTGATAGCTCACGTTGTAATGTCATCGGCTGGATAGGCGATACATGTCTAGAGTTTGATCACGAGTACTTTAATGGTTTTTTAAAAGTTTCAATCGAAGAGCTGCATATTGCATTAAATGATGATGTTGATCTTTTAATGGATATAGAAGAATTAGACTTGGTAGAAAATAATAGCGAAGAGTCTACTTCATTATACCAAGAAGGTTTTAGCGGAAAATATTTCGTTGATGCCATTGAACATTCAAAGGTTTGGAAGTCGTTATTAAAAAACTAAAAGTAGTACATATATTAGCATTAAGCTTCTAGGACTGATGCTAATCAATATTGTAAATATCGAATTCAACTTGTTTTTAGAGTAAAATTAGCATCCTCTAGCAGTTTCACCGTTCTGGGCATCCACTTCTGACACCACGACCAGCAAAAGTAACTTGCTTTTTGCAGTTTCAAATTTGCAGAAAAACTTTGGTGCATTTAGTGCCCCACAAAACTCCACCTCTAGAGGTTAAAGCCCACTACTAAGATAAAACCTATTCTTGCCACAATAATAAATAACTTTTTCTTTTAGCGGATTAATTGACATTCGATTCACTAAATTTCTTAGATAATTTATAAAAATAGGCATTGCCTACTTTTTTGAATTCTAATTCACCTCTTTCTCGAAGATGCATTAGCTCACAACCCGATATCTCAAGTTCAGCCTTGATTTCTTTAGAGGAGAGCCATTCAGAAGAGTTAATTATGGTATTGCTCAAGGAAGTATTCTCTGTTCAATCAATATTATTAATATAGCGGAATAATAACCAGAGATGCAGAAATAATTTTACTGGTCGCCTTATCAGTTGTTAGAAGTGTTCCGTTATACAAATATGTATAACTATCAATAGCTTGAGTGTAATGTTTCTTGCTTATTATTAAGTGGTAAGCAATAATCTTTATATGCCAAAAAAATAGGGTTAAGAAAAATGATTGAAAATAATGGTAAAAGAAGAGGGTTGGAAGGTGGATTGGATAAACTTTTTGGGCTTGGAGATTATGCAGACCTAAGAGATGGCAATAAAAAAACAAAGCGTAGCTACAAAAACTATTCTGAAGAAGAAAAAAAGTCCGCGCTTATATACTTATTGATAGATAACAAAACTGTTCGAGAAGTAACAAACCTATTAGATGTTGATGCAGGGACCTTATATAGATGGAAATCTGAAAAAGAAAAAAAATTATTAGAATTAAGTAAAATAAGTAACGAGGAATTAAATGCTGTACATAAAGAAAACCAACTATTAAAGGAGGAAAAAGCTGTGCTATTAAAAGCTCATGCCATCTTTACTAAATCGTTGAGTGTATAAATAGCCTTCTTAATAGCTGATAGTGTTTCTATTAACTAATCTTAAATTTTTTCTTTAAAAGTGAAAAAAATACACTATATTAGCTTAGTGTAAGTTGTACGAAATTTACTTAAATTGACGCTAAAATACGTCAATGGTGACCAAAGTGGTGACTTTAGTGAAACGACTAGTTAGTAACTAATTGAAAAAATGAAGAGTTCGTACCCTAATGCGAATTCAGATCCAGATTGTAGAATAATTATTTTAACTGTTCGAATAATAAATAAGCCACTATATCTAGTGGCTTATTTATTGGTTTAAATTATTACCAGTTATGGAGAAGGCTGTTGGTTTTCTAAATGGT